>Ga0307375_10002745_pt1 | contig 17776 bp, 10 predicted proteins | sample TR1MG_FD_202531 | JGI IMG/M metagenome (GOLD analysis project Ga0307375, IMG submission 202531) | Soil microbial communities from Risofladan, Vaasa, Finland - TR-1 | ecosystem: Environmental > Terrestrial > Soil > Coastal area > Acid sulfate soil | place: Finland: Risofladan, Vaasa | collected... | reverse complement strand
TCTGGTTTACCCCTAGGTTTACCTCCAGGAATATTAGAAAATGAAACGGGTTAGACATTTCTGCCTAACCCTTTGATTTGTTGGTGCGCCCGGAGCGATTCGAACGCCCGACCCCTTGGTTCGTAGCCTGAACCATCAAGCATTGATTTACATTTATTTATCAATAGCTTACATAGGCACAAATGTACTATTGTTTGGCTGATTAGCCCCATTTAACCCATTGATTTTATTAATTTCAGCTTATTTCAATAGTACAGAATTTCATGGCCGACTTACTTCCACAAACCCGCCATTCGGGAAGCTCAACATACGACACAAGACGGTTATAGTAAGGAGCTTGTGACCGTCTGCTTCACGACTCAAAGCAGTCATACAAATTTGGGTAATTCAATCAGCCTGACCGTCTCTTACCGACCCATAACGGTCATAGCCGCTTCCCTATAACAGACGTTCACTTCAACTGCTGGTTGAGAATTCATTTGTCACTTTTGGCAAGAGGAGACAACTTTACAACCAACCATCGAATGAAATTTCCTAAAGCAATCCCAACGATTGCGTACTCGATTAGTCCTCCAACGGAGACGAAAAAGAAATCAAAATACAAGTTTTGGTGACCCATCATAACTTGCGCCACACCTTGGCTGACACCTCCTGATATTAGGCTGCTAGGAAAAGCCAAAACTCCAAGTGCAAATATGACACTCATATCACCTGAGCTATACATAATAAAACCCAGTCTAAGACAAAGGATTAGCCAAACCATTATGCATAAACCACTACTTATGACAGCAAAGCGATTTATAAAAAGCATCTGGAACTGTTTATTCATAGTCAACAAGTACATTCAAGCCTTAAATAGTGGTGTTAGCGACTGTCTGGTTCGGCCGCATTCTGCCCATAGGTCAGATCCCGAGTCAGTGTCCATTATGCAACCAACAGCGGACATCACCCTCCGCAATTTTGTACAGTCGGTATGCGCCCCATAAGAGACAGATAGCTTCCTAATTTCGATGCCCGAAAGCGGACAGTGGTGAAGTTCGCCTTCCGACACGTTGCAGACGGTCGGGTTTCCCGAAAGCGGACTATCAACGTTGGCCACAGCGTAATACAAGCAAGTAAAAAGCAACGTGCAAGCTACATCATCAATAGCGATTAACCCTGCGTTAGTAACGCCTCAAACTGCTCAATCGGTACCGGTTTGCCAAAGAGATACCCCTGATAATGGGTGCAGCCCATGTCTAGGAGAAGTTGCTGCTCCACTTCTGTCTCTACCCCTTCGGCGATGACATCCAGATTCAAATTTTGTGCCATAGCGATGATGGTGCGCACGATCACTCTACCGTTACTGTCTTCAGTGAGGTCACGGACGAACGATTGGTCGATCTTGAGCTGGTCGAACGGCAACCGTTTGAGGTATTGCAGGGATGAGTAGCCGGTGCCGAAGTCGTCCAGCGAGAACCGGATGCCGGTTTCGTGCAGGGTGTTCATGGTGCTAATGATGTCTTCGATGTTATCAACCAACATGCTTTCGGTGAGTTCCAGCTTGAGCCGCTTCGGATCGATGGCATGGCGCTGCACCAGTTCTTGTACTTGAGCCGAGAAATCAGCTTGGCGAAATTGCCTGGCACTGACGTTCACTGCCAGAACGAGGTCGCGGGTCAGCGCATCTTGCTCCCAAGCCTTGAGCTGGGTGCAAGCCGTGTCCAGCACCCATTGCCCGATGGGCAGGATCAGTCCTGTTTCTTCCGCCAGTGGAATGAATTGGTCAGGTGGTACCAGACCGCGTTCGGGATGTATCCAGCGGATCAATGCCTCTGCACCCAATGGACGATGTGAACTATCCACCTGTATCTGGTAATACAAATGGAATTGCCGGTTCTCAAGTGCTTTGCGTAAATCGCCTTCGAGGGACGTGCGAGCGTTAATGATGTCCTGCATTTTCGGGTTAAAGAACCTCAGGGTATTGTGGCCTGTTTGCTTGGCCTGATACATGGCGATGTCGGCTCGTTTCAGCAGTTCTTCAGCAGACTGATGGTGATCACTGAAAAGAGTTGCACCGATACTAGCGGTGCAATGGTATTCATGCGTGGCAAGATGGTAAGGCTGGTTGATCGCAGCGAGAATTTTATCGCCAACGGCTTTCGCCAGTGTCGCGGCTTTAATAGGTTGTTTGCTCAGTTCTTCCAGTATCAGCACGAACTCGTCACCACCCAGACGTGCCACAGTATCGCTTTTGCGAAGACTGGACTCCAGGCGTTGCGCTATCTGTTGTAGCAGTAAATCCCCGAAGTCATGGCCGATGGTGTCGTTGATGTCCTTAAAATTATCCAGATCAATAAACATCACCGCACCCTCCAAGCCGTTACGGGCGCTGATATCTAATGCTCGATGGAGTCGGTCTACCAGAAGCCGCCGGTTGGGCAAGCCAGTGAGCGGGTCGTAGAAGGCTAAGTTATTAAGCTCGGCTGCCCGTTTTTCCTTCTCTTGATTTTGAAAGACAAGTTCCTTGTTGGCTATGACCAACTCGGCTGCCCGTTTTTCCTTCTCTTGATTTTGAAAGACAAGTTCCTTGTTGGCTATGACCAACTCGGCTGCCCGTTTTTCCTTCTCTTGATTTTGAAAGACAAGTTCCTTGTTGGCTATGACCAACTCGGCCGCACGCTTTTCCTTCTCTTGATTTTGAAAGACAAGTTCCTTGTTGGCTATGACCAACTCGGCCGCACGCTTTTCCTTCTCTTGATTTTGAAAGACAAGTTCCTTGTCGGCTATGACCAACTCGGCTGCCCGTTTTTCCTTCTCTTGATTTTGAAAGACAAGTTCCTCGTTTGCCTTAGCCAAATGTATTGCAGGGCTAATAGCAATCTGCAAGGTACCTGTTTTAAGCAGGGCAGCTTGGCGCAAATCTTCGCTGTTGCCATCACTCAGGTCATCACGGGGGGGGGATTTGTCATTCATGCCTTGCCTTTCATGCAAATTGAAAATCGCCTAGGAATAGATCAAGTGGACAAAGGCACAAAAAACCTATTTTATCGTGGAGATTTAACCCGCCACTCTCTGTGCGTTACCGCACACAAGGCGAAGATTTATGCAAAAGCGTGAAGTAAAAAAAGAATCAAATGTGGCTGTAGGAGGAATGACGGCTAATGGCACGAATGCGACTTTGTGAATTGTTCCAGTTAGCGGTCATTGTATGTGATTCGTGTGTCAAGGCAAATGTCCGCCAATGAATGTGATTTGCAGAGCCGCGACCGGTTACCCAGGCGCGGCCCAACTTGCTTCAAATTTCAATCTGCTCTGCAATCTCCAACGCATCGTCCACTTCTATGCCAAGGTAACGTACCGTACTTTCCAGTTTTGTATGCCCTAGGAGCAACTGAACAGCCCTCAGGTTTTTGGTGTGGCGATAAATTATCGTTACCTTGGTCCGGCGCATCGTGTGTTTTCCATAGTTGGTGGTATCAAGCCCGATCTCACTAACCCAACGATGCACAATACGTGCATATTGACGGGTGGTGATGTGGCCTGTCTCGTGAACTCGGCTTGGGAAGAGATAATCATCCATCTTCATCCTTTCGGCTTGAATCCATTTTTCAAGGGACTCTCGCGTTTGTGTGGTTATTTCGAATTGAACTGGGCGATGTGTCTTTTGCTGAACCACAATTGCCCGTGCTGCCACATTAGCGCCATGAGTCACGTCCTTGACGGTCAATCTGACAAGGTCACACCCTCGTAACTTGCTATCGATTGCCAAGTTAAACAGTGCAAGATCCCTGAGGCGTTTAGACAACTGAAGTCGGACTCGAATTGCCCAGATGTCCTTTTGCTTGAGTGGGGCCTTCTGACCTACTGGCCTTCCCTTGTTCCATGGTTTGGAATGATTGTGAACATGATCTGCTTCCATAATGAGCTCCTTGTAAATTAAAGGGACTCAAACTCTGCGCCTTACCCGGGTAGCTGACTATGGCTTATAGGAATACAATCATTGTGCGTTTCCAACAGCGGACGATTGTATGAAATTGCGGACGACTATTACTGGCTGCTTTGCGGAAAAATGACAAAGGTCGCATTCGTGCCAATAGATTCTATGGTTCAAGTCAAGCTTTCCATGAGTCGTCCAAGATCGAATTCGGATTTGTAAGTGTACATCGACCATGCGGTTCGAGCGATGCACCGAGCAACAATGATAATAGCCGCAGTACTGGATAATCCCTTTCCCCGATAATGCTCATAGATTGGCCGCCAGGTCTTCGTTTTGATGGTGGCTGTTCGAGAATGAATTGAAATGCCAAATAATATTATTCATTTAACTATCTTTGGTTCTTTGTCATAGCGCACTGTTCTAGTGCATAACCCTAAATATTTTTCAAAAATATTCGATAGATCCTAAGTGAATTAGGCTTGGCCCGCTTATTGCGAATATTGTTCAAGATAATGCGTGGAGCCCAGATTGAAACGAATCCTGATTATTGATGATGTAAGAGATCGTGCCGCGTGGCTGAAGGCAAGCCTTGAGCTGGCCGGGTTCGATGTCGTCGGGCTGCTGGCTTGGGAACAGGTGGACGAACATGCGATACAGGCGGCGTTGGCGGATGTGATCATCGTCGATGCCGATGCGCCGGGTCGCGACACGCTCGAACAGATCAGCCTGATGTCCACCGCGCTGGAAAAGCCGGTGGTGGTGCTGAGCGCGCAGAAAGACCAGCACAGTATCCGGGAGGCGATGCGTGCCGGGGTCAGTGCCTATGTGGCCCATAACATTCAGGGCGAGGACCTGAGCGGCATCATCCACGTGGCCGCTGCCCGCTTTGCCGAACACAAAAAGCTGCGCGACGAATTGAAGGAAGCGAAAAACCAGCTGTCAGAACGCAAGCTGGTGGATCGTGCCAAGGCCATACTGATGGCGGATCACGGCTATAGCGAACCGGATGCCTACAAGCGCATGCGCAACATGGCGATGAGCAAGGGCAAGAGGATGGCGGAGATTGCCGAGGCCATCATCATGGCCAAGGAATTGAGTACCTGAATATTGCTATTTGAGTGCACAGCTGCAAAGAAATGCACCAAAGCGTTGCAGGTTGAGGGATTCGTCATCCAAATTTGCGATCCGCAATAATCGACAAAACCATTGATGCCCTGGCTTTCCAACCGTTATTGGAATTTTGGCACAGGACTTGCATTGTTGTTTGCTGTAACCGGATCAATGGCGGTCCGGCACAGGTTTGAAAGGACAAAGGCGTCCCGCTGCGTAACCCCGCAGCCGGACGCCTTTTTATTTTCGGTTCAGAACCGGATTCGATTTTTAATTCAGCTGTTTTATTCAAGGAGAGTGCAACATGAAGCGCGCAAACATCAAGGCACTGGTTGGTTTTAATACAGCCCGTCGCAGATTTTTCAAGGGTACCGCAATCGCAGCATGCATCCTGGCTTTGAGCGGCGCAGCGCCGTTCGGCATGCTTGACGCCCAGGCTGCGGTCGGCAAGGCCGAGAAAACCTCGCTGAAGTTCGGCTTCATCAAGCTGACCGACATGGCGCCACTGGCGGTTGCCTACGAGAAAGGTTACTTCGAAGATGAAGGGCTGTCTGTCACGCTGGAGGCGCAGGCAAACTGGAAGGTATTGCTGGACCGGGTGGTCGACGGCGAACTGGACGGCGCGCACATGCTCGCCGGTCAACCCATAGGCGCGACTATCGGCATCGGCACCAAGGCCGACATCATTACCCCGTTCAGCATGGATTTGAACGGCAACGCAATCACCGTCTCCAATGCCGTGTGGGCTGACCTTAAAAAGCGGTTGCCGATGATGAAGGACGGCAGGCCGGTGCACCCGATCGAACCGAAGTATCTCAAATATGTCGTCGACGATTACAAGAAGCAGGGCAGGGCATTCAAGATGGGCATGGTATTTCCGGTGTCCAATCATAACTATGAGTTGCGCTACTGGCTCGCTGCCGGCGGCATGAATCCCGGCTACTATGATCCCGCCAATGGCGACACCAGCGGCACAATCAAGGCGGATGTGCAGCTTTCGGTGACCCCGCCGCCGCAGATGCCGTCAACCATGGAAGCGGGCACCATCGACGGCTATTGTGTGGGTGAACCATGGAACCAGCAGGCTGTATTCATGGGTATCGGCGTGCCGGTCACGACCGACTACGACATACAGAAGAACAATCCGGAAAAGGTGTTCGGCGTTTCCAAAAAGTGGGCTGACAAATATCCGAATACGCTCATCCACGTCGTGAAGGCGCTGATCCGCGCCGGTTACTGGCTGGATGAGCAGAACAACAAGAACCGTCTGGCAGCGGTAAAAATGATCTCGAGCCCAGACTACGTCGGTGCAGACGAGAAGGTCCTCGCCAATAGCATGACCGGCACCTTCGAGTATGAAAAAGGCGACAAGCGTCCCGCTCCCGACTACAACGTGTTCTTCCGCTACAACGCAACCTATCCGTACTACAGCGATGCAGTCTGGTTTTTGACACAGATGCGTCGCTGGGGCCAGATTCCGGTAGCAAAGCCGGATAGCTGGTACATAAAAATTGCCAAGGAAGTTTATCGTCCGGACATTTATGCCATCGCAGCAAAGGAACTGATCGCCGAAGGCAAGATGAAAGCGTCCGATTTTCCTGATTTCGCAACGGAGACCGGCTTCAAGGGGCGGCAGGGTGGATTCGTCGACGGCATTGTTTTCGATGGCCGCAAACCGAATGCGTACATCGACAAATTCAAGATCGGCCTGAAGGGTAACGAGAAACCCCGTTAAAGGCGAGCCTGCTCCGGGGCAAGCCGGAGCGAAATGACAGAGCGAGGTAAATCATGAACATGACAACACAGACAGCCCTGCCCGGATGGCAGCGCCTGATGACATTGGTGCTGCCCAGGACAGGCGGTGAATCGGTTTTTCGGATGCTATTTCGCGGCATTGCGCCGCCGCTGCTTGGCATCATGGTGTTTTTGGGCCTGTGGCAAATCGGTGCCAGCCATGTACATACCTCGCTGGGAACGCTGCCGGGGCCGGCTGCGGTACTGAAGCAGGCCGGTAATCTTTACCAGGAATACCGCGACGACAAGGCGCGCGAAGCTGCATTCAAAGCGCGCCAGAAGTTACGCAAGGCCGATTTTCTGGCCCAGCACCCGGGGCAGGAATACGATGCGATCCGATACACCGGCCAGCCGACTTATCTGGACCAGATCTTCACCAGCCTCTACACCGTGTTCGTCGGATTCATGCTGGGCACGATCATCGCGGTGCCGCTCGGGATAGTGTGCGGCCTGAACAAAACCATACAGGCCGCCCTCAATCCGTTGATCCAGATTTTCAAGCCGGTGTCGCCGCTCGCCTGGCTGCCCATCGTCACGCTGGTGGTCAGCGCGCTCTATGTCAGCCCCGATCCGATGTTTGCAAAATCCTTCCTGATCTCGGCATTAACCGTGACGCTGTGCTCGATGTGGCCGACGCTGGTCAACACCGCGCTGGGCGTGGCGTCCATCGACAAGGACCTGCTCAATGTCGCCAAGGTGCTGCGCCTGTCGACGCGAACCAAGATCATGAAGATCGTGATTCCGTCATCGCTCAAGCTGATCTTCACCGGCATGCGCCTGTCTTTGGGTGTGGCATGGATGGTGCTTATTGCGGCTGAGATGCTGGCGCAGAATCCCGGCCTGGGCAAGTTTGTCTGGGACGAATTCCAGAACGGGAGTTCACAGTCGCTGAGCCGCATCATGGTCGCGGTGTTCACCATCGGCTTTGTCGGCTTCCTGCTGGACCGGATCATGCATACCCTGCAGCAGATGGCCAGTTTCGGCCAGGGGACAGAATAAATTCTTGCAGGTCGGGCGTAAACCTGTACACCCTACGCAAATTAAATACTCGGGAATATATGATGCATAACGCTCAACTTAAAACTGAAGACCAAGCCGAAGCAGATTCGCTGCCGGTCGCCTCAACGGGTGTTCCGAGCCTCGAATTCAAGGGAGTCACCAAGTCCTACGGCGCCGGTGCGCAGCGCACCATCGTGTTGAACGACATCAACCTGCGCATCAACGAGGGCGAGTTCGTTGCCATCGTCGGATTCTCCGGCAGCGGCAAGTCCACGCTGATTTCGCTGATCGCGGGTCTGCAGCAGGCCGATGCGGGTGAGGTGCTGATCAGGGGAAAGACAATCGACGGGCCGGGGCCGGATCGCGGCGTGGTGTTCCAGAATTATTCGCTTATGCCGTGGATGACGGTGCGCCAGAACGTCGCATTGTCGGTCGATCAGGTGTTCAAGAACGCCTCAAAGGCAGAGCGCATGGCACGCGTCGAAAAATACATAGCCATGGTGAATCTCACCCCCGCGATGGACAAACGGCCCGCCGAACTTTCCGGCGGCATGCGCCAGCGGGTATCGGTGGCGCGCGCGCTGGCGGCCTCGCCGGACATCCTACTGCTCGACGAGCCGCTGAGCGCACTGGACGCACTGACCCGTTCCAAGCTGCAGGACGAAATTATCCGCATCTGGAGCCAGGAGAAAAAAACCGTGGTGCTGATCACCAACGATGTGGACGAGGGCATCATCATGGCCGACCGCATCATTCCGCTGAATCCCGGCCCGAATGCGACGCTGGGGCCTGAGTTCCACGTCACGCTGCCGCGTCCGCGCGACCGTGCGGCGATCAACCACTCCCCGGAGTTCAAGCGCATCCGCCGCGAAGTGACGCAATACCTGATGCAGGTCGGTGCTGCAAAGAACACCGACGTCGACGACAAGATCGTCAGACTGCCCTCGGTGCTGCCCAACACGTCGCGCGAGCATCAACAGGCCACGAGCAAAAATGCGCAAGAAGTCACCGAACCGAATGCGGAACGCTACGTCGATTTTTCGCGTGTCTCCAAGGTTTACCCGTCCCGCAAGGGACCGATCAAGGTTGTCGACGGTTTCGAGCTCAAGATACGCAAGGGCGAATTCATCTCCATCATCGGCCATTCCGGCTGCGGCAAGTCGACCGTACTGTCGATGATGGCCGGTCTCAGTGACATCAGCGAGGGCGTCATCGTGCTGGACGGCCGCGAGATCGACGCCGCCGGCCCGGATCGCGGTATTGTTTTCCAGGCACCCAGCCTGGTGCCCTGGCTCAGCGCCTATGATAATGTCGCGCTGGGCGTGGAACAGGTCTACCAGCACGCGACTGCACAGGAACGCAGAGACATCATCGAGAATTATCTCGGACGCGTCGGCCTCGCCGAGGTGTGTGACAAGAAAGCATTCGATCTTTCCAACGGCATGAAGCAGCGTGTCGGCATCGCCCGCGCATTTGCGCTCTCGCCCAAGATGCTGCTGCTCGACGAGCCGTTCGGCATGCTGGATTCGCTGACACGCTGGGACCTGCAGGAAGTGCTGATGGAAGTATGGACGCGCACCAAGGTCACCGCGATGGTGGTCACCCACGACGTGGACGAAGCGATCCTGCTCGCCGATCGCGTGGTGATGATGACCAACGGGCCGAATGCAAAGGTCGGCAAGATACTCGAAATCAACCTGCCGCGTCCGCGCACGCGCAAGATGCTGCTCGAGCATCCCGACTACTACGCGCTGCGCGAACAACTGCTCACCTTCCTTGCGGAGTGCGATCATGGTTAATAACAGTAATGGCAGCGATGCACCGGAACTCAGAGAGGTTGCTGAACTGAAGGAAGTCAGGGTCGGCTTCATCCCGTTGACCGATTGCGCCCCGGTGGTGATCGCCTCGTTGATGAAGTTCGACGAGAAATACGGCATCAAGATCATTCCGATCAAGCAACCCTCATGGGCCGCCGTGCGCGACAAGGTCGTCAGCGGCGAACTGCATGCCGCGCAGGTGCTATATGGCCTGGTGTACGGCGTGCACCTCGGCATCGGCGGGCTGCAAAAAGACATGGCCGTGCTGATGACCATCAACAACAACGGCCAGGGTATTTCGCTTGCCAGCCAGCTCAGGGACAAGGGCGTCACCGATGGACCGTCGCTGGCAAAGCTGGTCAAGAAGCGGGACAGGGACTACATCTTTGCGCATACCTTCCCGACCGGCACTCATGCGATGTGGTTGTATTACTGGCTGGCCAATTACGGTATCGACCCGATTGCCGATATCAAAACCATCACCGTGCCGCCCGCGCAGATGGTCGCGAATGCGCGGCTCGGCAGCATGGATGGTTTTTGCGTGGGCGAGCCGTGGAATGCACGCGGCATCTACGACAAGGTGAGTTTCTCGGTGGCCTCGTCACAGGATGTATGGCCAGACCATCCCGAAAAAGTATTGGGCGCGACCGCCGAATTCGTCGAGCAAAATCCCAACACCGCGCGTGCGCTCATCATGGCCATGCTCGATGCGGCGAAGTTCATCGACACGCAGGTCAACCGCGCCAAGGTGGCAGAACTCATCGCCAGCACGGATTACGTCGATGCACCCGTCGACGTAATCGCGGGGCGCTTCCTGGGCAACTATGAAAACGGCCTGGGCAAGACCTGGCATGACACTAACCACATGAAGTTTTTCAACGACGGCAGAGTGCCGTTCCCATATCTCTCAGATGGCATGTGGTTTCTCACTCAGTTCAAGCGCTGGGGGCTACTCAAACAAGACCCGGACTATCTTGCCGTTGCCACGCAGATAAACCGTATTGAGCTGTATCAACAAGCAGCATCGCAGCTCAATGTGGCCTTGCCCGCTGATGTGCTGCGCAGTTCAATATTGATGGATGGCAAGGTGTGGGATGGAAAAGACCCGAAAGGATATGCGAACAGATTCGAGGTGCATGCAGACAGAAATTTTAGCAGCCCGAATGTTAGCAGTAGTATTTATAGTTTTTAGACACAAGTTTGAGATGGTTTGAAACCGTACAGTCATGCACCAAAGTTAACTGTTATTCCTGCCGCAGAGGCTCTTTGAGCACCAAATAGATGCCGTAGTTGAACTTGATCCACCCTGTAACCCATTAAATCGGTAATGGCACAGGAATTGCAATGTAATCACTGAGAAAACTCTCTGACCCAACGGCGGGTGGAGAGATACAGACTAAATACCGACAAAGGCGTCGCTTCAGCATTGAGTGCTGTACGACGCTTTTTTTATTGCGAGGATGATATGAAGACGAACAAAAAAACTAGGTTGGTCGTTATCGGCAACGGCATGGCCGGGATGCGCACCATCGAAGAATTGCTCAAGATGTCGCCGGACGAATTCGAGATCACGGTGTTCGGCGCCGAGCCGCAGCCCAACTACAACCGCATCCTGCTGTCGCCGGTGTTGTCCGGCGAGATGAAGTTTGAGGACACTGTGCTTAACACTCTGGACTGGTACAAGGAGCACAACATCACGCTGCATGCCGGCAAGCTGGTGACGAAGATCGACCGCAAGAATTGCGTGGTGGAAGCCGAGGGCAGTCTGGCGATTCCCTACGATAGGTTGCTGATTGCGACCGGTTCCAACCCCATCATGCTGCCGATACCCGGCATTGATCTGCCTGGCGTGCTGGCTTATCGCAGCATAGACGATGTCGAGAAGATGCTGGTGGTCGCCCAGGATAAGACAACGCCGCGCAAGCGGGCGGTGGTGGTCGGTGGCGGGCTACTTGGACTGGAAGCGGCGAATGGTTTGTCGTTACAGGGGATGGAAGTGTCGGTAGTGCACCTGTGCGACTGGCCGATGGAACGCCAGCTTGACCAGGTGGGCGGTGGACTGCTCAAGGCCGAACTGGAGAATCGCGGGCTGAAATTCCATATGTCGCGCCAGACTGAAGTGATTCTTGGTGAGAATAAAGTGACTGGCTTGCGCTTCAAGGGCGGCGAGGAGATCCCGGCCGACCTGGTGATCATGGCGGCGGGCATACGCCCCAACATCGCCTTGGCGAAGTTGGCAAAGATCCACTGCGAGCGCGGCATCGTGGTGAACGACACGATGCAGACCTATGACCCGAAGATCTATTCGGTGGGCGAATGCGTGCAGCATCGCGGCCAGGTTTACGGGCTGGTTGCACCGTTGTTCGAGCAGGCCAAGGTGGCGGCGAACCATCTGGCCGAATACGGGCGGATGCGTTACGAGGGTTCGTCGGTTTCCACTAAGCTCAAGGTGACCGGCATCGACCTGTTCTCGGCAGGCGACTTCACCCTCAAGCCGGGCGATGAGGAGTTGCTGCTGCAGGATTCGGCACGAGGCGTGTACAAGAAGCTGGTGCTGCGTGACAACAAACTGCGCGGCGCGGTGATGTACGGCGACACGCTGGACGGGCCGTGGTATTTCCAGATGATGCGCGACGAGACCGATGTGTCGGAGATGCGCGAGCACATCCTATTCGGCCAGATGCATGTCGGCGACTCGGGACGCGGCGGCGCGCTGAATGTTGCGAACATGGCGGACACGGCGGAGATCTGCGGCTGCAACGGCGTCAGCAAGGGTACCATCGTCAAGACCATCCTGGACAAAAAACTATTCACGCTGGAAGAAGTGCGCGCGCATACCAAGGCCTCCAGTTCATGCGGTTCGTGCACAGGATTGTGCGAGGCGATACTGGCGAACACGCTGGGCGATTATTCGGCCAAGCCGAGTAAGAAGGCGCTGTGCACCTGCACCGAGCACGCGCACCAGGACGTGCAAGAGGCGATCACCAAACTCAAGCTGAAATCTATACCCGAACTGATGAAGGCACTGGAATGGAAAACCGCGGACGGCTGCCATGTGTGCCGCCCCGCGCTGAACTATTACCTGACAGCGGCTTGGCCGGGCGTATACCAGGACGACAGCCGCTCGCGCTTCATCAACGAGCGCGTGCATGCCAACATCCAGAAGGACGGGACCTATTCGGTGATCCCGCGTATCTGGGGCGGTGTCACCTCGCCGTCCGAGTTGCGTGCCATCGCCGAGATAGCCGAGCGTCACGAAGTGCGCACCGTGCACATCACTGGCGGACAGCGCATTGGCTTGTACGGCATCACCAAGGAGAACCTGCCGAAAATGTGGGGCGAGTTGGTCGATGCCGGATTCGTTTCCGGCCACGCCTATGGCAAGGCACTGCGCACCGTGAAGACCTGCGTCGGCTCGGAATGGTGCCGCTTCGGAACGCAGGATTCCACCGCGATGGGCATCAAGGTCGAGAAGATGACCTGGGGTTCGTGGACGCCGCACAAATTCAAGATCGCGGTGTCCGGTTGCCCGCGCAATTGCGCAGAAGCGACGATCAAGGATTTCGGCGTGGTGTGCGTGGATTCGGGTTACGAGATCCACGTGGGCGGCAACGGCGGCATCAAGGTGCGTGTCACCGATTTCTTGTGTAAGGTCGCTACCGAAGAAGAGGTGCTGGAATGCTGCGGGGCATTCATGCAGCTATATCGCGAGAACGCACACTACGTGGAACGCACCGCACCGTGGATTGAGCGCGTCGGTCTGGCGTATGTGAAACAGCATGTAGTCGACGATGCGGTGAGCCGCGCCGAGCTTTATGCACGCTTTCTGGAATCGCAAAAATATTCTCAGGACGATCCGTGGAAGGAACGCGCGGAAGGCAAGGATGCGCACGAGTATCAATCGCTGGCGACGATCGCATAGGTTGTGAAGGGGTATTTTAGGTTAAATGATTACGAGGTGGTAATAATGGACTGGATACAAATCGGACATTTGGAAGACATCCCGCGTCAGGGTTCGCGGGTGGTGCAGACATCAACGGGCGAAATTGTGCTGTTCCGCAGTCTGGACGATCAGGTGTTTGCGCTGGAAAACCGTTGCCCGCACAAGGGCGGGCCGTTGTCGCAAGGCATCGTACATGGCAAGCGTGTCACCTGTCCGCTGCACAACTGGGTGATCGAGCTGGAAAGCGGCAACGCAGTTGCGCCTGATGTCGGCTGCGCGCGTCATCATGAGGTGCGGGTTACACATGGCGTGGTGTTTCTCGAGGTTGGGGTCGGGGCATGCAAGGCAGCATAGCCATGCCGGAAAGCGTTCGCACCACCTGCCCGTATTGCGGTGTCGGCTGCGGCGTGACGATGGATGATTCGGCGGATGGCATCAAGGTGTCAGGTGACCGGGAACATCCGGCCAATTTCGGCAGGCTGTGTTCCAAGGGAACGGCGCTAGCGCAAACGCTGGATAATGAAGGCCGATTGCTTTATCCGATTGTCGATGGTCAACGCGCTACCTGGGACAATGCGCTGGATCGGGTTGCGAGCGGTTTTAAGGAAATCGTCGCGCAACACGGGCCGGATGCGGTGGCGTTCTATGTCTCGGGACAACTTCTGACCGAGGATTATTACGTCGCCAACAAGCTGATGAAAGGTTTCATCGGCAGCGCGAACATCGATACCAATTCGCGATTGTGCATGTCGTCGGCGGTGGCCGCGCACAAGCGTGCGTTCGGTGCAGATGCAGTGCCGGTCTGTTACGAGGATGTCGAGTTGGCCGACCTCGTCGTTCTGGTCGGTTCCAACTATGCATGGGCGCATCCCGTGTTGTACCAGCGCTTGGCGGCAGCGAAGAAGGCACGTCCCAAAATGCAGGTAGTGGTGATTGATCCGAGACGCACCGCGACTTGCGACATTGCCGATCTACATCTGGCGATCGCGCCCGGAACGGATGCATTTTTGTTCAACGGACTGTTGCACTTTCTGCGCCGCGAGGACGAGATAGATCTCGCCTTTGTCGAAACGCATGTGGAAGGTTTCGCCGCTGCCTTCGAAGCGGCGCGCGCTGTCAGCTCGGTCCCCAAGGTCGCGCAAGTGTGCGGAGTGACAGAATCAGATGTGAGTGAATTCTTTCGCCTGTTCGCGAAAACAGAACGCACCGTGACGGTGTTCTCGCAGGGCATCAACCAGTCTTCCAGCGGCGTGGACAAGGGCAACGCGATCATCAACGTGCATCTTGCCACCGGTCGGATCGGAAAAGCTGGCATGGGGCCGTTCTCGGTGACCGGGCAGCCGAACGCGATGGGCGGGCGCGAGGTTGGTGGACTGGCCAACCAGCTGGCAGCGCACATGGATTTTGCCGATACGGCAAGTATCGATCTGGTGAAGATCTTCTGGAACGCACCGAACATCGCACTGGCACCGGGTCTGAAAGCAGTGGACATGTTCCAGGCTGTCGCTTCGGGCAAGATCAAGGCAGTTTGGATCATGGGTACCAACCCGGCAGTCAGCATGCCGGATGCAGACAAGGTGCGCGAGGCGTTGCGGTCCTGCGAGCTGGTGGTGGTGTCCGATTGCGTGCGGAAAACCGACACCACGGCATGCGCAGACATCCTGTTGCCCGCCGCGGGCTGGGGGGAAAAGGACGGCACGGTGACCAATTCCGAGCGGTGCATCTCGCGGCAGCGCACGTTTTTGCCTTCAGCAGGCGAGGCCAAACCGGACTGGTGGATCGTCACGCAGGTGGCACAGCGCATGGGCTTTGCCGAAGCGTTTTTTTACACACGACCATCACAGATCTTTCGTGAACATGCGCGGCTGTCAGGGTTTGAAAACAGATCAGGCTTTATAAATGGCTCTGGGTCAGGGAGTGATGGAGTCTGGCGTGCCAAAAATGCTGTTTCTGAAGCAAATGCCAGCCATACCCGATACCCTCTCCCCGATATCCTTCCGTGGCCCTCGCATGGCTCCCCAAGTGGAACGACAGGTCGTTCGACAAGGCGGGTAAACAATGTCATTCGTGCTTTCGACATCAGTGCACTGGCGGATATCGACGATGCACACTACGACGCGTTGCAGCCTGTTCAATGGCCGGTCAATCTACAAAATCCAGCAGGAACGCAGCGTCTGTACACCGACGGAAAATTTTATACGCCGGGCGGCAAGGCACGCATGGTCGCCGTTGAGGCGCAGCTGCCTGAGGTGGCAACGGATATCGAATTCCCGCTTGTTCTGAACACTGGGCGATTGCGCGACCAGTGGCACACAATGACACGTACCGGCAAGGTGCCGCGGCTGAACGCACATTCGTTTGAGCCCTATGTGCAGATGCATGAGCGCGATGCGCAAAAGTACCAATTGCAGTTAGGCGGGTTGGCGCGATTGAGCAGCCGACAAGGCAACATGCTGGCGCGGGTACAGGTCAGTGACGAGCAACGCATCGGCTCGGTGTTCGTGCCGATGCACTGGAACGACATGTTTGCAAGATCGGCACGTGTTGACGCGCTGACCGCAACGATCACCGACCCGATCTCCGGCCAGCCGGAATTCAAGCATACGCCGGTGTATGTAGAGCCATACCGTCCGGCCTGGCAGGGATTTGTGCTGAGCCGCGAACGCCTTGCGTTGCTAGAAGCCACCTATTGCGCCTGCACACAGGGCGCAGGTTATTGGCGTCATGAGATCGCAGGAGAAGTGGTGCCGGAGAATTGGCGAGACTGGGTGCAGGCAACGCTGGCTTGTTCAGGGGATTTGATTGAGTACCGCGATGCCGCTATGGGCCGCTACCGCGCCGCCTGCGTGCAGGACGGCCGGCTTGAAGCCATATTTTTCATCGCACACGATCAACGTTTGCCGGAACGCGAATGGCTGGCCAGCCTGTTCAAGCAAGACATGATCGACCCGGCAGACCTAGCTGGATTGTTGGCTGCGCGACCACCTAATGGTTCTGTGGCCAATACCGGACGTACCGTGTGCGCCTGTTTCAGCATCGGCGAAAAAACCATCATGCTTGCGATCCAGGAAGAAAAACTGGAAAGCGTCGAGGCAGTGGGAGCTTGCCTGAAAGCTGGGTCAGGTTGTGGTTCATGTGTGCCCGAAATACGTCGTTTGCTTGCGTGCATCACATGATGTAACTTTCCATTAATGGTGGCTTTTTGCAAATTTTAATGTTATCGGGAATGCTGGTAGTCTCATTATGTCAGTCGGTAAGAAGCATATATGTTTACAATTTCTTATTAGATTAAAGTTCTGCTGTCAGCAGGAAAGCAGTCGCTTAGATATTCCAGCTTGAAGGTCGAATGTGGCAGACAAGGAGGCGGACGGGAAGCACAGCCTGAACTTCTGTATCAGGTCAGAGGCGGCGCGTCGCATATGTCCGGTTTAGGGAAGCGAAATATCAGAATTGACTGTCTCTTATGGGTCGATAGTACGCATCCGTGCGTTTAGATAGTGGACGTTGCGGTGGGATTTTTTCCAGAATAATTGATTAGTCCGCAATGTGAGCGGTGCGGACGTAACCCGCGACATCAATAAGTTCGCTTAGCAGCTTAGTACAGACATCTCGACAGACAGCCCTGAACTTCCGCAAAGGCCGAGAAGGAGGCGGACGGGAAGCACAGCCTGAACTTCTGTATCAGATCGGAAGCAGCGCGTCGCGAATGTCCGGTTTAGGGAAGCGTAATATCAGAGCTGACTGTCTCAAATGGGTCGATGGGAGTCAGTCAGCCTGACTGATTGATGCCAGTTTCTATGACTCCTTTTGGATGTAAAGCAGACGGATACAAATCCGGATTTTTATCACCGCATCGGGCGCCGACGCACCACCTTCCGGGTACACGAAATTCAATTTCCACCCATCAAAAAATTCTCATCGCCCAAGAAAGGGCATCGGGTCCGTCATTTCTCAGTTCTAAGACGATATTGTGTGGCTTTGGGGGAGCAAGTTATTCACAGAAAAGCCCAAAATAATTTATCAAATAGCATATGAATTTGGCGAAATGCCACTTTTCTTATTGTATTTAATAAATTTCAACCACTGTTTTTGATGAAATATATATCCTGGGCTAACGTACTATCTACCGCGCTACCGGCAACTCACTCCACTCAGTGGTGTAATTAGGCGACATCCTTTCCCGTCGCATCGCCC
>Ga0307375_10002744_pt1 | contig 17776 bp, 18 predicted proteins | sample TR1MG_FD_202531 | JGI IMG/M metagenome (GOLD analysis project Ga0307375, IMG submission 202531) | Soil microbial communities from Risofladan, Vaasa, Finland - TR-1 | ecosystem: Environmental > Terrestrial > Soil > Coastal area > Acid sulfate soil | place: Finland: Risofladan, Vaasa | collected... | reverse complement strand
TTGTCAAAGACCTTCAAGGGGATTTTGGTGGCAATAACGATAGTCAAATGAAAGGTGTACAGCTTCTAAAAGGGCTTGCTACCTCAGATGATCCTTTAGCGAATAAATATATGAATTTACTGAATACTGCTACTACAAAAATCAGCAAAGAAGTCTTAGACGAATAAGGGGTAAATAAGGTGCCAATTCCTAAGCCTAAAGCAGATGAATCAAAAAATGACTATGTATCCCGGTGTGTAAAAAAGCTTTCAGATGATGGAGACTTTAAGGATCAAAACCAACGTCTCGCTGTTTGTTATGCTCAATATAAAAACAAAGAAGCAGTAAGTGAAGGAAGACCTTATTTGTATATTCCCATACTTGAAGATGTTCAAGTAGAGAACAAAGTTATTGAAAAAGGTGATATTGTGAGAATCTTAAAAGAAAATACAGGTGAAACCATTTACAAGCAAATCAAAGCAATGGACCCTAGAGCACTAATGGCATGGGGTGCTAAAAATTTAGCTGTTGAAAATGGTGTCAACAATGGTATCATAGGTTATGAGCATAAGAACTTAGGTAAATTCCAATTTGATGCAAGAGGACCAAAGTTCAAAGGTAGAATTATTATCATGCTTATGCCCGATGACACCTATACAGTAATTGCTGGTGTTATACGTAATTTGAATTGGTCTGTTAAGAAGATTGTTGAGGATGTTTATGTGGATGTTCTCATACAGGTAATTGACGACATTGTAGGATAACTTAACTACGCAGCTACAATTACAAGAACTATGAAATAATGTATACAAACATTCAACATGAAAGGTGAGTTGTACTTTATCTTTATGCGTAACTCCTGATATTATCCTACTAATATAAGTAGAGGATATCACAATGGCACTCAAAGTTTCTGACAAAGCAAAAAAGATATTTAAGTATATAATCATCTCTGTAGAAGTAATAGCTGTTGCAGCTTTTCTGTTCTATCTGTATAGAAAGCTTTCGGGATTAAAAGTAAGTGGTACTACATCTGCGCAGAAAGAAGCACAGGTACAGACACAAGCCGCAGTAGACCAATTAACTACTACAATTAAGACAGTTGAAACACATCAACAGAATCTTCTTGCACAAAGGGCACAGACAATGCAGTCTAAAGCACAGAGAGACAAAGTTGCTGCATCAATATTTACAGTAACAGATAACACTACACCTGTAGACCCGACAAAGAAGTAAGGTACACTATGAAAAAAATATTTGTTTCCTTTTTACTTGTCATAGGGCTTATTGTTACTCCTTTTGTATTTGCAGATAAAGTAACACTTCAGACTCCCTATACTAATAAAACAATTACTATTGACATTCCTGCTGATGCTGGACCAGACGCAAGAGCTATGCTTATTACAGTTTCACAACTTTACTGGGGTGAGAGATATGATTTAGAAAATACTCTTGCAAGAGAATCACAATGGAACTCTATGATTGATAGCCTAAAGACTCCAATAGATAATGTGTCTACTCAAGTAAAAAACTTAATTAAAGTGTACAATACTCCTATACTGTTTGCACCTTTTTCATTGTTAGGCGCTTCATATGGGCTTAACGGTAATATCCAGATGAATGCAGCTGTAGGGACTACTATTCTTGGAAAATTTTCTATAATGGCATTAGTTCAATTCCCTACACCAACTGTAGGCTTAATGTTTGGGTTTAAGTGGTAATTCATGGCTAAAGTAGTTGGTTATTATGACAATCAAAATTTTGTAAATTGTGTATACGCTGTTGATATTGCTATGACTACTTATCTCGCTTCTCAATTCTTCAGTGGGGATCAATCAAGAATTGTCTATGCAAAAAATGAGTATGCTTTGTTTCAAAGAGCAAACCCTAATTCACCTGAAAAAACTACTACCAGTAGAAAAATGAGTGACTTAGATTTACCGTTTATGAATATAAAGTTAGCAAATAACCAACCGGGATTACGAACATGGTGGAATGCAAAGGCTTTTACAGACGGTATCTATATACCTGAAATAAATGCCAAAGTTCAATTTCGTCCTTTAACACTTTCTTATGAATGTTCTTTCTGGTGTAAAAGAGATTCAGAATTACAATTTGCTATGAATACAATGGGTTGGATAGCAGACAACAAGACTATTGTTCAAGGCTCTGTTAGTATTAGTAAACAGGATATAGCTATTCCAGCATGGATGCAAGTAACAGACTTAAACTGGGACCCCCAGTATGCAGAGAAAGACTGGTTAGACCAAAATAATATTCATACCCTTAGTGCTGGTTTTGATATTCAGACATTCCAATTGCAGACAGATACAAATATATCTGTTACTGAAACAGTCATTTTCAACTGGGCTTATAACCATAACTACACAGGAACCAACTTTGATGAGGCTTATAAACTGTATTTAGATACAGTAACTAATGAGCCTGTTCTTACTCGAACGCTTTAACTTTTCCTATTTTCTATCACTAAATGGGTAATGACTCTTTATGTGTTAGAAATTAGGAGAAAAACTCAATGACTTGGCGTTTAACCATACAAACAAAAGACCAATCTTCCACAGTAGGTGGTACAGTAAATACCGATGGAGCTATGCTGGTACGTTCTCCAAAAGGAAGAATGACACCTTTCTATGTGTCTCCCGGTAATGAAACTGCAATTATTAATCAATGTGGAACTCCTTCTGTAAACTATCCTGATATTTGGGAAGCTATTCAGTACAATAAAACTTCAGGTATTTGGCTCACTTGTCCTTATGATTCAGCAAATGATACAGTAGGTGGTGTTTTAGTCACTGAGGCTGGCACAGTACCACTTGCAAGTGGCATTAATGTCTCTACCGGTGTTGGTGCTTATACTTTTAGTACAGTAACCGCACCTGTAACCGAGACTCTTACTTCAAGTGATTATACTACTTACACTAAAGTACTAACTTTCAATGCTCTTACTCCTCAGACTGCACTAAGTATTTTAGTCAATGGTGTAAATCAGAGTCTAACAGTAGGGGTTGCTGTAAGCAGTGTTTATCCAATAACGGGTACCGGTGTTACAACTGGTTCACAATATGATGACACTACTAAGACACTCACAATTGTATTTACTGCTGCAAAAACTGCTTCCGCTGTAGTCACTGCAAGTTATTCAGCAACTGTTAATGCTTACTTTGTTCTTGCAAGTAATAACCCTTATGCAACAGATGACTTAGGTGTACAGGTAACAAGAAATGCTTCTTCTGGACTGTTTACTATTACAGTAAGTAGAAAACTCAGTAATGGAAGTTGGAAATATCTTGAAGTTCTCACAGTGGGCTATACTCCTACTGCTGTTGATGGTTATGGTAGAAACGTTTACATACAGAATATCATCACAAGTGATACAGACATTTACTTGTCCTCACTCTCTAACACTACACTGTCATCCACTACGTTTATTAATGATACCGCGCCTGTAGCTTTCTCTGGTGGTAGCAGAACAACCTCTTATACTGCTGCATTATATAAAACAGCATTAGACAACTTCCAGAATGTGGCTAAGTATCCAGTTGGATTATTCATGGATAACACGGGTGATTCTTCAATTCCAGCTGAATTTGATACTCTGTCAACTTACCAACCATTTGCATACTTTATTCTTTCAATGCCATTAGGGCTGGTGCCTTCTACTGCAATATCAACAAAGCAGGGATACTCTATAAACAACAGTAACATGGCATTTTATTGGAATAGAGCAAGAATTCAGGATACCTACAATAATGGTTCTTACTGGACCTCTTTGATAGGCAGAGTAGGTCAGAAGTTTGCTGCAATGTATGACATTTTTGATGGTGGGTCACCCATGTGGATTGACGAAAATAAGCATGGTGGGCAACTTGGTTCAGGAATCATTGAAATGGAAGTTTCACCTTCTGAGACAGACCTTAAGAATCTTGATGCAGCGGGTATTAACCCAGTTATATTTGATCCGTCTAATGGTGTAATGATTGTAAGTGATAAAACCGCACAGGACCCAAATAATCTGTCAGATACTTCTTTCATACCTCACGCAAGACTGTTTAACTATATTAAGAGAAACATTGTTAGTCAGGTATTGGTCTTTCAGATTGGTAAGCTTAATGATGATCTGCATCAAAGAACTGCAAAGACAAAGGGTTATTCAATTCTGAATCCTATTACTACTGCATCATTACTTGCACAAGCAGGGGTTCAGTGTGATAGTACAAATAATGATGCAACAGCGCTTGCAGCAAGACAGTTTGTTTATACTGTAGCAGTTAAGGTAACACCTTACTCTGAAACAATATTGTTTGAATTTGTTAATGTAGGACAAACAGTAAGTATTTCTCAGTACATAGGTAACCTGCCTTCAGCGGCATAAAAACTACTAATAAGTAAGAGGGAATTAGAATGATTGAAACAATTTATGCCATGGGAGACGATGCACATCAAAACTTATTTCAGATGTCATTTGCAAACATAGCACCATTTTTTCCACAGAGCCCAGAAACACTGTTATTTAGAATACAGAATATCACTATCCCGGGAACAGGTACTGAGGCATATGAGGTACATTATCTCACTCAGGTAATTGATAAGCCTAGTACAAAAATAAACTATACAAGAGAGTTTAGTTTTGATTTTCGTGTAGATCAGAACTGGTTACTATATAGTGGCTTTAGACTATGGAAAAATGCAATAGGTAATTCTTATACTGGTACAATAGGTGATGATAATATCTTGGTTAACAACAGAACAGATATTATTGTTTGGCCGATTAGACCCGATGGTTCTCCAATACCCGGTTTAACTGGATGGAGATTTGCAGGTGCTTATTGTAAGACTCTCGGTGATGCTTCTTTTGATATGACAAGCGGTGAACCTATGGTAATCAACATCACAATGGGCTTCCTTGCTCTGGATGATAACTTCTTTTACTAAGCCTTAATGCCTTAGTTCAAAAACCCCGATTGAAAACTACTAATATAGTAGAACATTAGTCGGGGTTTTATTTTGTCCATATTACAGTTATATCAATTTGAATTTAGAAATCCTAACCTCTGGCAATTTGAGTTTGTTAATGAAATAGGATCACCTGTCTTAGACAACTCAAAATTCTTAGTACAGTCAGTGCCTCTAGACTTTATTCAGTTTGAAACTGAAACAAGAGTTACCGGTACAAAATCGTATCAAGCAGTTCAGTGGGTAGAGGATATAGAAATAACTTTCTTAGAAACAAGAAATCTCGATGTATACAACTTTCATATTGCGTGGAGAGACACTTTCTATGACAGTGTAGAAAAGAGATTCAAGAGTTTTGCTACCTCCGCTTCAAAGCCTACAAAGAATGCTGTACTTACTTACACAAAGTTTGTAAATGAAAAAACACAGATAGTAAAGTCATGGCAATTTAAAAACCTAATGCTTAAAGCAATAAGTGGTATACAAAATAATTATGAGAATACAGATAATCAGGTGTTGACAGTTACTTATACTCCTGAAGAAATCATAGAAGAAAAATCTACATTTTAGTATAAAGGAATACACATGAGCGACTTTTTTATCCCTGAAGAAGAAATTACAAAGGTTAAGAGAACACCAATAACACAGAAAGTATCTGCTGAATCACTTGAAGCGGCACAGTATGCAGACAAGCAAAAGGATAATAGCATTCCTGCTGATTACATACCTATTAGACTTTCATCTAATGGAAAACTTTCAATGCCGGAAACTCTTCATGTAAAAGACTACAATGGAGAAGATGCTCTTAACATAGCTACTACTTCTGCAAGTGAAAGAACAATGCTTAATGGTATTGTACGTGTATTAGAGAGTATTGTATATGAAGATATAGATGCAAGAAAGATGCATGAAAAAGAAGCAGAAGAGTTACTACTGAATGTGCGCCTTAACTTTTGGGATTCTCAAATGGAAGTAGAGTATCCATATGAAGAAGATGAACTTCAATACATGAAAGACAAAACCCTCATTGAAAAAGTGTTAAAGGGTGAACACACACTTACTTGCTCTGTTCCTATAAAAAACATAAATCCTAAACCATTAGACCCAAAGTTCAAAGAACCAATAGTCATAAAGACAGAAGATCACACATATAAGTTTGTACTCCCGCGCATAGGCGACTATTTTATTCTTCAAAGTTTCGTTGAAAAGAAGTATGAAAAGCAGATACAGTATTTCAGTAAACTTGAAGATGATCTGAGATTCAACAATCAAATCAAAAAATTCAATCCCGATGGAGAAAAGCCAATTTCTGTTGAGTTGAAAGAAGCATATCTTGAATATGTAACCCAAAGAAATAATGATACTCTTGCAGTTAAACAGGCTCTTCTGATAACTCATGTAGATGGAATTGCTCTAGACACCACAGAAGAAAAGATAATTGCTTATAGATCAATTCCATTTTCTGTATGGGAACAAATTGCTACGGTTATGGAAGAATACAATTTTGGTGTACAACCTGAAGTAAAAGTAATATCGCCTATTACAGGTAAAGAAGAAATCAGGAGGTTTCAATTTCGATTTCAAGACTATCTCTCAGCGGTTCACACAAAAAAGCTTTCAAAAATTACTGTTCAATTTGGAGATGTCTGATCTTAAGTCTTCCTACTTTGACTATCTAAAAATGCCTTTGCATGTCATACGTCAAAGATTCAAGTTACTAGAAGACTTAGAAGAGAAAAGACAGAAAGAAGCTCAAAAGAAACAGAAAAAATAGGATTATTTTCACTAATATAGTATGTCAGATTTATCCGTGCCTATTCTACATACACAACGTTCTCCTTTAGCTTTACCACCTCCTTCATATGGTAATGATTCACAGGGACCAATGGCTATTCAAGAAATCCTCATGAAGATGGGTGCAATGAATGGTAAGTTTTTCTCTTTAATGAATGGTTATATGGAAACTGTAACAGATTCATTACAGAGTCTTAGTATGGGTGGCGAGGGTGGTGGTGAAGGTAAAGGGGGTAATCCTCTTGCAGAAGAAAAAGAAGGTGAAGAGGGTCAGAAAAAACAATCAAAACTTACAATGACTATTCTTGAGAAGTTTGATGATATTGCAGATGCAATGAAGTCAACTACAAAGAATATTGCCGAATCTATTTTTGATACAGTAGTAGGCCCTTTTCAACTAATTACAAAACCTCTTGAACAGATGGGTGGATTCAAATTCTTTGATTTACTTCCCGGTTTTGGTAGTAAGAATAAGAGTGGTGAAAGCCCTTCTGATAAGCTCTATGAGTTTTTTACTGGTAGAGGAAAAAACGACAAGAAAAGAATAACGCCTAATAGAAATCAAATTCTACAGAAAACCCCTATGGGTGAAGGTTTTGTATACATAGGTGATATTCTTGAAGGTAAGAAAACAAAGGATAAAACTAAGAAAGGCGGTCTTCTTCAAAGTCTATTTGGTGGTGCATCAGGGGAAAGCGGAATTATAGGTATTGCATCTAAAGTGTTTCCAATGTTACTTAAGGCTCTTCCTCTTGTAGCTCTTGCAGCTGGTATTATATGGGGAGTTATTGATGCAATTAAAGCTGTTGGAATGGCAGATAAATGGGGAGTAAGCAAAGTAGCTGCTGGTATTGGTGGATTTTTAGGGGGTACTGGAAAAGGTTGGAGTAATGCTTTTGCTAATGCTGGAAAATGGGCACTTATAGGTGCGGGTGCAGGCTTTCTTATTGGTGGCCCGGTAGGTGCAATAGCAGGTGGCTTGATTGGTGCAGCAATAGGCGGATTGTTAGGCTACATAGGTGGAGAAGCAATAGCCAAATACATTAATGGTACTTTTAGTAGCATAGGTGCATTTTTGGGTGGAACAGGTTCAGGATGGAAAAATGCTTTTGCTAACGCGGGTAAGTGGGCTCTAATTGGTGCAGGGGTAGGTTTTGTTGTAGGAGGTCCAATAGGAGCATTAGCAGGTGGATTTATAGGCGCTGCAATAGGCTTACTCTTAGGGTACATTGGTGGTCAAAAAATAAATACCTTCTTTGCTGGTGTTGGCAAGTTTTTTGTTGATGCAGGACACGCTATTGCTAATGCTACTGTTACCCTTTTTAAGGGTGCAGTAAGTATATTTAACAAAATATTTGTTGACAAGCATAACCCTGTAACAGGAAAAATACAAAAATCACTTATACATAAAGCAGGAGATGCTATAGTAGGACTTGGAAAAAATATATTTGGGTTTATAGGGGGTGTAGGAAAAGCTGCTTCAACAGGGGGTATACTTGGTGCGGCAAAATACATAGGAGATGCAATACTTCCAATATTTCAGAATATAAGTAAAGGAGTTACTTCTTTCATAGATGCTCATCCTGTTCTAAAAGGAATAGTGGATAGTCTTATGGGTCCTATTTCATGGATAGAAAATGTATTTAAAAGTGCAGTAGCTGAAATTAAGAAGTTTGCTCAAGACCCTGTAAAGTATATCAAAGAATTGTTTACTACAGTGAAAGATGCTATTACTGGATTCTTTAGTTCTCTTATGAGTTTCTTCAACTTCTTAGGTTCTCAAAGTATATTTGAAACTGCAAAACAGGTATTCTCAGGAAGCTTTGGTAAAAATCTTCAAGACTATACTACAAGAAATAAAGAACTTACAACTCTTATTGATCAAAAAGGGACTACTGCATTTCAACAAACACTAGTTGGAACTAAGTTTAGTGGAGAATCACAAAGTCAAGCAGTAGGAGACTTAACAAAAGGAGAGAATACAAAGCTATTCAAGAGTATTGTAAGCAACCTTCAGACAATGCCCGATGTAACCAAAGTACAGGATGCAATCATACGCCCCGATGGAAAAGTCATTATGACTAGCCCTGACGACACTATCTATGCAACTAAGAATTCAATGAATACAGAAGCAATTAATCCTTCTATTACTAAGGGGAATAGTGAGTTGATTCAATCGGTGAATAAGCTAATTGCAGTTTTTGAAGTTGCTTCAAAGAATGACAAGAAAGGTGGGAACACTATAGTGCAAAATAGTTTTGTAAGTAGATATCATCCTACTAATATCATGAAGAGTACAGGAGTAGAGGTAATATAACATGGTAATTCCAAAAGGGAAAAAACTACTGATAACACTTAATGGCAAAACTTCTATTCCTACTAATGGGATGCCTCTTGTTATGGAAGATGACACTACTATAAATTTTCAATCAAATTTTCAACCACTAGTGGGTGCAGAGGGAAATGTATTCATTGATGTAATGGGCAAGGTAGTTGGTGATATCGGGCGTAAGTACGGAAAGAACTTAGCTTTTTCTTCTCACTTTAAGCAACTCGGTTTCTCTACATGGACAGGTACAGAACCAGCCTCATTTAACACTACAATAGGTTTTTACTGGGGATCACAAAACTTATGGAATGCTCAAGAAGAAGTATATAGACCCGCAATGGAGCTATTAAAACTTACTCTTCCTGATGAAAGAGCAAGTGGTAACCTGATAGGTCCGGGACCTTCTCTATCTTCTGTATTAGACAAGGCAAGTCTAATACCTTTTAATGTAATTGATGTACAAGTAGGAGACCTTATGTACTTTTCAAATGTCATTATTGAGAGGGCACAACCTACTTTCTCTAATGAAGTAGATGATAGTGGTTTTCCTTTATGGGCAAAAGTAAACATAGACGTTAAGACAGTCTTTACTGCAACTGTTCAAATGGTTGATGCACTTCATCAAGATATGTTTCCGGGGAGTAACCAATAATGCGCTCTATTTATGATCTTATGCAACCTTCTATAATTCAAGATTCAGAATACAAACTGCCATTCCCCGATGTGTGTACAAAAGCTTTTAGTGAGTTTGTATTTGATGAGGCACCTTATTCCTATATGCTTACTCATAATGATATTTATAGACCTGATCTAATGATAGCTCAATTCTATACTATTTCAGAATTGGATGACATTGTATTAACAGTGAATCAAATAGCTGAACTGGATGAAACTATGGTAGGAAATACAGTTCTCATACCCACAAAAAACAATGTAGAACGCTTTTATAATGAGAATTATGTGTAAATGGCGTCAACAAAGTATCTTGATTACTTCAATATCTCGGTTTCTATTAACAACCTTGTTTATGATGTTGTTCCAAGCAGTTATTCTTTCTCTATGCGTGATTCTATCTATAGCTTTTATTCTACAGCAACTTTTGATTTTTCTGATATAACTGGACAATTTTTAGAAAGACTTCATATGTCAAAAGGATCACACTTTACTCTTTCATTAGGTGCACAGGATACTTTTGACACTACTGAGTATGTAATTTTAAGAAGAAATCTTGAAGAAACTTTACGACATGGTGTTATCAGTGGTACTCTTCCTTTGTTTTTAGTTCATCAACTGTATGATATACAAACTAAAAAGAGCACTGCTTACGCTAGTACAATTTCGAGCATCATAAACAAGTTGTTTAATACCTCTATCCTTAATGGAGTTGACATTACTGCTACTACAGGATCAGACACATGGTATCAACCTCTATATACAGATGTTCAATTTGCAGAAGAAGTATTACTTCCTAATGCATATGCTCTAAATGCAAACTCTACACCTTTTTTTCTGTATACTACTTCTGACAATATTCTTCATTTCAAAAGTTCTCAGGAAATGTATACACAGACTATCACTACTACTCTAAGATATATGCCCGATGTAACACCTCATAAAAATAATCAACTTGATAAGAATTCTGTATTATCACTTTCTGTTTTGGAAATTGATGACAAAGAAGATATCATTCGAAAAGCACAGAATAAAGTCATAGGACAAATTAATCAGTCAACAGGTGCATTGCAAGAAATGTCTGATTCATTTCTTAATTACACGCCTTTCCCTCAGACTCTGCCTTTACTTGTAGGAAGCAATTCCTATCTTACAGACTATGTAGATTTAGGATATGTAGGAGAAACAGCCTTACGACAGCAACACAAAAAATCTCAAATGTACTTCAGACAAAGAGAGGCTATTGCGCCTATCAAGCTGTTAGTCCTCACTCCCTTAAACCCTGCCATTCACTCGGGAGACAAAGTAAATCTTGAAGTATATTCAGGTAATGAAAACGATGTATCACAGCTATCAAGTATTTTCTCAGGTAATTACATTGTAGAAAGTTGTGAGAAAATATGGAATGGGGAAAAAACTATGGGATACAATGCTATGGTTCTAGGTAGAAAGTTTTTTTCAGTACCTAATTTTTACAACATGAAAACAAGGTTGTTTCAATGATAAAATCTTCAAGTATCCACTGGTTTAACGCCATTGTAGAAAGTAATAATGACCCGGATGTACAGGGAAAGGTACAGGTTAGATTACTCCCTGATTTTAAAGATGTAGATTCATCTTTGCTTCCATGGGTATTACCTTTTCACACACAGGGTATGTCAAAAGAAAGCTTTTCGTTTCATCCTCCACAAGTTAATGATGAAGTATGGGTAATCTATTTAGATGTTCCATTCTTTAGAGAAGGGTATTATTTCACCGGTCAATTCTTAAGAGGGTTCTTTAGCTACGGCACAGTGAAAAACGTGTTGTCTGCTGTTACAGAATTATCTGATTCTACTTATCCAAAATTAGCATTTGAACTTTTCCCTAATGGAAATGTTGTATTTCATCATTTGGTGAATGGTGATATAGGTGTTTATCATAAATCAGGCACATACACTATCATTGATCAAAATGGAAATGTGAAAATGAATTCTGTAGGAACTATTACTTTAACGGCTGGTTCATCCTCTATTGTAATGAATCAATCAGGTGAAGTAGATATAAATGGTGGCAATCTAAAGGTACTCGCATAATGTCAGAATTGATAGCTGTTCAAGGTTGTGTTCTGTCATTTGATGCATTGAATACAGGCACAATTAGCATAACTTCAACTCCTTCTCTAAAAAATTTTATAAGCAATAATGCTGTATACTCAGGTAGCATTGTCTTTACTGTAGCTGGTGTGACTAATACCTCTGTAGGTGGAACAGCGGGTACAGGTACAGGTACAATTACAGCAACAGCAACAAAAACACTAGATAACAATCAACCAGTTATGAGACTAAATGACTCAGTAACAATATTGGTTACTGGAACTATTTCAGGCAGTCCGGGAACATGGAACACAACCATTACCATAACAAATGCTGGACAAGTTAAAGTTACTTCCAATTAGACAATTTACTACTAATAATGTATGAGTGATGTAAACTACCCTATTGTATATGATACCTCCTACACTGGTGGCATTGATGCTTCTGGAAATCTTAATCAGTTATGGAATGCAGACGCACTAAATAATGCTGTTATGATGTGGATTGCTTCACAAGAGGGTGAGGTGTTTAGAAAACCTACCTCTGGTGGGTATGTCACAAGATTCATAGGTAAACCTATGGGGCAAGTAAATATAAGTCAATTCAAAATGGCATTAAGAAATGGTTTTGATAGAGACTTTCAACCATATCTTAAAGTGATTACTTTAAATGTTATCCCTCATTTTGAAGAAAAGTACTGGGAAATTTACATGGAATACTATAGTGAAGACTTGAAGATTTATTCTACTGTATCAGCAAATATAAGAAACAAAGCATAAGGAAAATTAGATGGCAACATTACAGTTTGATGCTATATCAATACAAAACAGAATTATTGCAAGCTTACAAGCAAAGACTTCATGGGCGCAGATTCTTCCCGATAGTACTAACATGAGGTTGATTACAGCAATTTCTGAAGAGATGGCTACCCTTGCAAGATTTGATGCTTATCTTACTACTGAAAATAAATGGAGGCTTGCGCAGAATAGATCATCTCTTGTTTATGAAAGTGATATTCTTGGTTACACTCCTAAGAGGAAAATTGCAGCTGTTGGTACAGTAAGATTTTCAACCAATAAGAATGCAATCAATACAGCGGTTACTCTGTATGATCCTACCTATAGTTATTTAGTTAGTTCTCAAGTAGCATATAATGGAAACATCTATCAGTGTATTTTAGCTGCTACAGGGCAGCAACCAGATACTTCTCCTACCTACTGGACACGAGTATCAGGACTCACTTATACAAACGCAATTGTATTTCAACCTTACAATACTACTTTTTCAGATGGAATAACCACCAATGTTTGTACAGTAAGTACTTTTACCTTGAACACTACAAATGATTATGTAGACATTGGTGTAGTTCAAGGAACTCCTAAGAGTGTTTCATTTTATGCTCAAGGAGTAAATAATGAAACTTTTACAATATATGATGACAGTGTAGCAGAAGGTTATATTGTTGTAACAAAAAATGGTGTTACACAGACTCTAACCCCCGATCTAAGATTAAATACATCTACGGATACAGTGTATCAGATAATCAATTTACCTGATTACAGTGGTATTCAGATTCAATTTGGTGATGGTGTTTTTGGTGTAAAGACAATATCTAATGATGCAATTGTAGTGAAATACATACAAACACTTGGTATTTCAGGAAACATTACTTCAGCAGGTATTATCAATACAGTGGTATCTACTATTACTGATTCAGCCAGTCTTACAGTAACAGGTTACTGTATGAATGAAGATGTTATAGGTGGTGGTAAGGATATAGAAGACATTGAAACAATACGTGCTAATGGACCTTTGACATTTCAGACAGGTGGAAGAGCTACTTCTTCAGCCGACTATAAAACAATTCTTCAGTCATTTGCTTATGTGTCAAGAGCAATTGCATGGGGAGAGTATGAATACAATCTTGACAATAATCTTCCAGTAGATACCTATGTTCCTGTAGAAGAAAATGTTGTGCATGTTTGTGCGTTTACAACTGCCGGTGTAGCTCTATCGACTGCGCAGCAAAGTGAAGTACAGACTTACTTAAACTCCTACAAAGCACCTACTGATATTATCAAATTTGAATCACCTGAGTTTGTTCATTTGATTTTCAATGTTAATGCAAAAGTAAGTGATAAGTCTTTTCCATTGACTACTGTTCAGGGAAATGTAATTAGTGGTTTATCTACTACATACAACATTAACAATATGCAATTTAATCAGTCCATCTATGAGTCAGATTATAAGGCATACATTGACTCTATTTCTGGTGTAGATCATCATAGCACAACTATTCAGATGTACAACCTGTACTCCTTTGACACAGGCTATACTCTGTCATGGACTTTTTCACTATACCCTGTTACCCCTAGTTCTGTATCTATTTATATAAGTTATAATGGTGGTGCTTATGAACTTGCTGCAAAAGATGACGGTACAGGTGGTTTTGCTGGTGTAGGAACATATAACGCAGCTGGTAGTACAATCTCGTATGCATATGGTAGCGCACTTCTTACTATCACAGGCTCTTCTCTTACAGGGCTATTCACTGATTATACTATAAAAGTTCTTTATTCAATAGACAATCTTGATCTACAACTAACAAAGCGTAGTCAGATATTTACTTATGATTCAGCAAATGTTGTCTGTACATATATGAACTAAAAGGATTCTTGAATGATAACACTAAAAGAAAATCTCCCAAAGTTATTGAGAAACACCTTCTGGGAAGATTTCATGGATGCAATTCAAACTGAATTAACAAATGTTGAAACAGAGATTGCAGCTAAACAAAACATCTTCAATACTCGAACAAATCTCGATCCTGATAATCTTACAGAGATTGCAAAGACATTAGGCTATACACCTGATCTTTCACTGAATGCAAGTACTGACAATCTTACTCAAAATGTTCTTTCTATTCAGTTCAGAATCAAAAACAAGACTACTCGTGTGTCATATGATTATATTTTCAAGACTGTTCCTAACGATGGTCAATTGTTCATTATGTACTGGGCAACTTCAAAACTATTAAGGGCAGCAGATGCAATATCAACAATTGAAACTAACCTAACTGCTGCAAATCCTTCTCTTCCATTCTTATTTACAGCTGTAGAAAACTTTTCTGAATTCCTTTATACACAGTTGTACTTAGACACGGGGTTACAGTTAGATAGTACCTCTGTACCATGGCACCTTGATACCTTGTATAGCACACTAAAAACAAATCACGTTGCAGTAGAATATAATCTGGAAAAACTTGTACAGGATAGTTTAGGAACAAACTATCTCATGCTACCCCCATACCTTGATTATCTTGCAACAGCTGTTAACTACACACGAAAGGTAACAGAGGTACCTCATGTTGGTTGTAACCTTTCTCTTATCATGGACCCTTCTCAATACTTTGATGCATACTCTCATGGTGAAGCATATTCAATGCCAACTATTCAAGTTAAAAGTGCAGTAACAAATAACTATGTTCCTACTGACTCTGCTGCTGCTGTTGTTAAACTTGTTGTAGGTACAGGTACACAAACACTACCGGCTTATGGTGCAGTTAGTCCTACTTGGCCGACAGCACTTGCAAATCAGTGTACTTCAGATGTGGTAATAACAGATCAAACTAATGAAACTACCAACTATAAGTATATCTTTGGGTACATACCAATGAACTCTGTTACCGATGAAGCAGTAAGTACAGGTACAGGTGCTATTATGACTGTAAGCGGTACAACTAAATATCCAGGTGTTAAGCCTTATTCAGTGAACATCTTCTTCACTTCAAGTCCAGCTACATACACTATCATAGACGATGGAAAAGGTAATTTACTAGTTCAGGGTCAACAAACTAATCCTATGGGCAGCATTGACTATAGTACTGGGGTTTATACTTTCACTACGCAGATTGTAAATAGTGTTCCAAAGGAAGTACTAGGAAATGCATCTCTTACTACCTTAGACACTTTCATTGCTCATCACCCCATTAAGCCGGGAACATGCAAATTCTACTTTACACTTACAGGTGGTAACTCTTTCATAGTTACAGATGATGGTTCAGGTAATATGCTTGGTACTGGTCTTACTACTGGAACTATCAATTATACAACAGGTGAATTAAATGTCACATTCTCAAGTGCTACAGCAACAGGGGTAGATATTTATGTGGTGTATGATTACACAGTACCATTTACAGTTGATTTAAGTTCACCACTAACAATGAATTATGCAGTTACACAAAATCTGAATATCACTGAAGCAGGATTGATAGACACACATGGTAATCTAATCGCGTATGCAACTTTTCCTCCTATTCAAGGTGGAAGCACTAATTACCATATAGGATTTCAGTTCTTTATAAAGAAGTCTGCTTTTTAGACTAATATAGTAAGAAGGTTAATTTTGGGAACACTTAATTTAGGCCAACAGATTATTAGCTTCCAGTTTGGGAACGCAGCTCAGGGAATTGTATTCAACAGAGTAAATTACAAGTTGCATGAGGCAGGGGTTTATGATGGGGGTGCTGTTACTATTGCATCAACCACTACTCTTGACATAGCTCCATTCATAGGATATCTATATAACCCATCTTCTGAAATTGGTATACGTATTCAAACAACTCAGACTGTTACTTTGACAGCTGATCCGACCAAGCCATATGTATTCTTAAATATGATTTGGCTTAATCAGTTTTCAAACTTTTTTGATTTTGTTCAGGATACTCTTACCAATCAAGCTGCTAACTCCCTGATTTTTGGTAAGTGTATTTTTGATGGTAGTAATAACCTTATTGGTTTTGATACCTCAAGACAAAATAGAATTGTTCAATATAATGATGCTTCATTGCAACCTTTTTATGTATACCCTTCTGAACCTCCTTCAAATCAAGTAGATATTATAGGTGGTTCTCTTCTTGGATACAATGGACTAGTCTCTTTTGCAAGCGGGTTAAGCCCAGCATTTTCAAATACTACTCTTGGAAGAATTGATCTTCTTTATCTTGACATTTCTTCAGGTACATATCTAACCGTGGAAGGTGTAGATAGTGCAACTCCTACGGTTCCTTCTTATGGAGGAAAATTTGTTATTGCAGAAATACATCGTGGTGCTTCTGCTACTGTGGTAGAATATAAGGATATTGTATTGATAAGCCCTACAAATCTTTACAACCTTCAAGACGGTGTAACTATCTCGGGAGGATTAATAACAGCTGACGGTCTTACACCAAATAGACTGACTTATACAGATGCTTCAAAAACCATTCAAAGTGTTACTGACTTTTCTACATGGTTTGTTGATTCTACTAATCAGACTCATGTAATCAATGCAAGTAACGGACAAGCAACGGTTCAACTAGCAGCTGACGTGATTCTTACAAGTTCACTTACAGTGCCTTCGTTGAATACTGATACTATCAATATTCACACAGCTCTTAACACTTTACAAATTACCCCTTCTGTAAACATGCAAGCAAATCTTACAGTAGTAGGAAATCTTACAGTAAGTGGTACACAAACAATAGTTAATTCTACAAATACAGAAATATCTGATAATCTTCTTATTCTAAATAATGGTGAGACAGGTGCAGGTATAAGCTTAGGAAAAGCTGGTATTCATATTGACAGAGGTACAGCAACAGATTATTTCTTTGAGTTTGATGAACCTACTTCTACTTTTAGAGTAGGTGAATATTATACTACTTTAACCTTCACAAGTATAACAGGAACTTTTGTTGTAGGTGAGACATTAAAAAATGCCGGTGATACAGCAGAAGCACGAATAAAAAGTATAGCGGGATTAGTTCTTACTGTTTCAATGCATACAGGCACTTTTGGAGCTACTGATACCTTAACTGGTGTTACCTCTGGTGCAACAGGTCCCTTAGCTTCTGCTCCGGTTGATACAGACAACACTCAAGCAGTAGCAACTAGACTTGATGATACTTCTATGA
>Ga0307375_10002741_pt1 | contig 17789 bp, 15 predicted proteins | sample TR1MG_FD_202531 | JGI IMG/M metagenome (GOLD analysis project Ga0307375, IMG submission 202531) | Soil microbial communities from Risofladan, Vaasa, Finland - TR-1 | ecosystem: Environmental > Terrestrial > Soil > Coastal area > Acid sulfate soil | place: Finland: Risofladan, Vaasa | collected... | reverse complement strand
CTGCTTGCAAAAAAAGATATCGCTCTTTTTTGTGGGTAGTTTGTTTTCGCGCATTGCCTCTTTGAAGGCTTTTGCGCGGTCACGTCCGGTGGATAGGTCGGTGGGTCCAGCGATGTGGACAATGTGTCTGTGACCAAGTTCTACAAGGTGGCCCACGGTGGCACGGATTCCGGCTGCGTCATCGCTGATCACCGATGAGATGTCGTCTCGATCGGCGGTTCGATTGATAAGCACGATCGGGGTACCTGACTTGGCGATGTTATCTAGAATCGGGTGATTTCTTTTCGACGTGGCGATTATGAACCCATCCACGCGGCGGGCTCGCAGGCTCTTGACAAGATTTTGTTCAAGGACGGCGTCGTTATCGGTATTTCCTAGCAGGGCTACATATCCTCGCGTTGTCAGCACATCCTCGATGCCACGCACGATTGGAGGAAGAAATGGGTTTGTGAGATCTGGAAGGACTACCCCGATGCTAGCGGTTCTTTGCGATCGCAGGCTGCCTGCCAACACGTTCGGTGAATATCCGAGTCTGGACGCGGCATCTTGAATGCGTCGTGCAGTTTCGGCTTTCACCATGTCGCGCGTGGACTCGTTTAGGGCACGCGAAGCAGTCCCAATATGTACCTGGGCTTCGGCGGCGACATCGGCCAATGTCGGAGTATGACGCACGCGGCTAATCGTAGCCACAGACCTACCCGGCTGGTATGGCTCGTCTTCGCTAAAACTGTTCATGCCGCCCAAATACTAAAATCTGTTCTTATTCAACTTGAACTTTGTCTTTAGCCTCTTCGAGCGCGACATCTAATTCGCCCTGAGTAGCACCGAGAGTCTTAATCCAGCGCTGGCCGCCGTAGGTAAAGCCAACCCAGTATCCAAGTTCGACAACCTCAGCCTCGGTGAACTCGCCAAGCAGTTGCGACCAGAGTTCTTCGGTGGCAAGGGCCGGATCCCACATAACTGCATCTGCATATCGGAGAGCGATTTTCTCGCGCTCTGAGTAGACCCCTGAGGTTTCGTAGTTCAGGAGATTGGACATCTCATCAGGAGACTCCTTCCACGTCTTGGATAAGCCGTACTCGACGCAGTAGGTACATGACGCGCTAGTGGCAACGTAGGCTCGCATGAGTTCTTTCAAATCGTATTCAAGAAGACCCCCATGCAGGAGCCATTCTCGTGTCTTGTTGAAGGAAGCCATGACCCCGTAGCTGTGGGAGCGGATTGACTGAATTTCGGGCCCGGGGCGTCCATTTTCAATCGATTTCTCAAGCCAAGCTTTTGTTTCCGGATTCTCCACGTCTGACGGAACTAGATACGAAATGCGGGCCATGGATAGTGTCTCCTGTCAATTTGAATGCAACCGGTTGCCGTTTTCGAACGTTATCTTCAAATGTGTTTCCGGTCAAGCACGCACGAAGATCGAGGTCAAGAATCCTGGACATGACTCCTGCAAGGTTATGCAACTCAGTCTGGCAGAAGAAATGGCGAAATATCCCCGCAGGACGGCAAATCAGTTCCAGATTTTAACTACCTCGGGAGATTTAAAGAAAGCTGTAGATAGTAAAACAAATTCGTTGACACGACTATGAAGAGGTGCTTTACTTCCCGAAACCGGCAATCGATTGCATTAAATGAACGAAAGATTGATATCGCCAGCAGGGGCAAGATCCATCGCAAGTTGAGAATCGAGAGAGGACGACCATGCAAAGGGTTTTACAAGGATTATCTTTCAGCAACGGTAAGCGAAGAGGGAGGTCTAGCTCCAGTGTGGTTCGCGTTGGCGTTCTGTGCCTTTCGCTGGCCGCACTAAGTACGATTTCCAATACGGCATCGGCTTCGACAGCATCACGCGCGCCATTGGCCGCTGTTTCACACAGCAAAAAATTAACGCCGATCGTGGTTCAGCTTGCTCTTGTGCCACCAAAAATGGTCTTTCTCGGTTTTTACGCCGCGCAAGACAAGGGTTTCTATGCACGTAACGGTCTTAAGGTGAAACTGGTTGCTGAGTCAACCGGAGTCCAAGCCGTTCGTGGCATGGTGTCAGGTCACGGATTCTTCGCCGCCGGAGGAACAGATGGTCTTGCGACTGCAGCTGCCGCTGGCGCCAATTTCAAGGGCATTTGGAATTATGCAAGCGATGATCTTTCGATCATTGCTTCTAAGGATGTTGCTAGCCTTAAGGATCTTGCCGGCAAGACAATCGGTATCACCGACAAAGTTGGACCCGCGTACACTCTGCCGGTCCTAGCGCTAAATAGCGTTGGCCTACCTGCCAGCGCGGCCAACTACGCAATCTTGGGTGGACGGCCGGCGCTTGTCACAGCGCTTGCTTCCGGACAGATTCAAGCGGCAGCTTTCCACGTTGATGATGGTCTAACGGTTGTGAAGACGGATCCTTCACTTCACGTTCTTGCCGCTATGAGCAAGCTCGTGCCTAAGTGGTGGTACGGCACAGTGCTGGTGGACAACGCTTACGGAAAGGCTCACCGAAAGGTAGTGCAGGCATTTATCACATCGCTTATCCAAGCCCAACGATGGATGTTGGCTAACCGTTCGGCAACGATCGCCTTGGGTGTTAAATACACTGGGTTTGATCCTGATGTTGTGGCAAAGAGCTACGACACACTTAAGGCAAACCGCAACTGGATAATTGATAAAGCAGGCATGAACCCAACTAACGTGAATTACACCTTAAAGTTCTTTAGGTCCTCTGGTGTTATTCCCAAGTCCAGCAAGATCAGTTACAAAAGCATTATTGACACCTCCTACCTAAATGCTGTTATGAAGAAGTTAGGACCTGGCAAGCACTAAATATTGGGTCTGTAGTGCCGCCTGCTCTCTATTAAATGAGGGCAGGTGGTACTGCGGCAATCGAAGTCGTAGCTCTCTCGGTGTTGGAACTTTAGGAGGTAATTAGGGTGTCTGACCCACAGAAGGTTGTTACGGAGGGAATGGCGTTGCCACCAGCTGTGCGTACTCGCAATGTCACCAAGTACTTTGGCGCCGAACGCGTCTTGGACAACGTTGACTTGGATCTGCCAACTGGTTCGTTTACTTCCCTCGTCGGACCGAGTGGATGTGGCAAAACCACAATGTTGCGAATCATCGCCGGAATCGAAAAAGCCGGTGGCGGCACGATTGAGATCAACGGTGTCTCCAGTGCGAAAGATGTACCGGCCTTGGGCGTTGTTTTTCAGCAGGGAAGCCTTCTGCCATGGAAATCCGTTCAGAAGAATGTCGCATTTGGCCTTGAACTTGCCAAACTCGACAAAGAAGAGATCAAAGAGCGCGTAGCGCATGCGCTAGAAACGGTCCACCTGACTGGAACGGAGAAGAAGTACCCTCATCAACTTTCAGGCGGCATGCAGCAGCGGGTAGGTATTGCTCGCGCACTTGCCCTTGACCCTCCAATTCTTCTTATGGATGAGCCTTTTGCCTCAGTGGACGCCCAGACCCGCGAGGAACTTCATGACGAACTTCTACACATCTGGGAGAAGAGTAGAAAGACAGTTTTATTTGTCACTCACAGCATTGATGAGGCGATTGTGCTGAGCGATCAAATTATTGTCATGGGCGCCAGACCCGGAAGAGTCATCGCCCGCATTAAAGTGGATCTACCACGTCCGCGAACTGAACAAAGTGCTCACCTGATGCCTGGATACGGGCAACTCAGATCCAAGATTCGAAATCTACTCACCCCCAGCTCCGAACAAGCTCAAAGCGAAGATATTGAAATCCCAGTTCCTCGCGATGATTTCGAGGTTATCCAAGGCATGACTTCGATGACTTCGAATCCAGCCGAGCACGAGAGTAGGGGGAACTAAGAATGTCGATACCTGTCGTGGGGCCAGAGATTGTCAAACAGCGGAATTATCTTCGTTGGATCGTTAGCACATCAAGCGTTTTGATCTTTCTCATTGCTTGGCAGATCTACGCACGCGGTGTAAGCGCCTTGCTTCTAGTAGGGCCAACCGCCATTTTCTCCGCATTCCACGAAATGATTTCTAACGGGGAACTGTTGAGTGCAGCGGCGGCCAGTTTGAAAGTTCTTGTCACCGGCTTCTTTATTGGATTTACGGCAGCGATCCCGATCGGGCTGATTTGGGCGCGGTTTAAAGTCGTGGATTGGGTACTACAACCGTTTGTGAGCGCCCTTTTTTCGACGCCGCTTGTGGCTCTTGTTCCGCTTTACGTTCTGTGGTTTGGATTTGGGTTCGCTGGAAAAGTCGCAATCGTTGGCAGTTTTGCCTTCTTTCCAGTGCTTCTTAACACATACCAAGGAGCAGTGTCGGTAGATCCAATGCACCTTGACCTTGCAAAAGTTTTCAAAGCCAGTGAATGGGAGACTTGGCGACATGTTGTATTGCCCTCGTGTGTCCCGTTCGTCGTTGCAGGGTTGAATGTCTCTGTAGCCCATGCGCTAACTGGGCTTGTTATTTCTGAGTTTTATACCAACGCCTCTGGCTTGGGGGGAATCGTGCTTACAGCAAGTAGCACTTTCCAAACCGCGCGCATGTTCGTGCCGATTGTAATCATCGTGGCTCTCGGAATCACCTTGATGGCCGGAACTCGATGGCTCCAGCGCCGAATTGCTCCATGGACTGCTGGACGATCAGACTGATGATTGTGTGCGTGATGACCAAGTACTCGGCTCAACGAAAGCGCATGACTACACTTTTAGAAGGTAGATGAATGAATGTAACTATCGAAACTACTGATAAGCGGTCCTTGGAAATCACGGCAGGGAATGCAACTATTACGGTGGATCGCAGTGGTGATTCAAGTATCGTTAGTTTTCATTCCGTCGATCTTCTCTTGGCGGGTCTGGGTTCTTGCATGGTTGGAACGATGCTTGATGTCGCAGAAGCATCTGGGATTTCAGTAGGACACGTCCGTGTGGAATTGCGACCCATTATCTCGTTGCAGCCAGAAAGAGTTTCGAAGATCAAGATGAAGATGGTGATAGATGGCGCAGTCACCGAAGCACAAGCGGCGGAGTTGAGGGTGGCGGCTGAGTCATGCAAGGTTCATAACAGTCTTCATGGTGGAGTTTTGACCGAACTTGATCTTGTAGCCCAAAAAATTGATGAGATTGCCTAATCTGCGTACGAATACTGGTAAGAAGGCAGAAGTGAATATGGAATTTAATTTAACGGATCAGTTTTCTAGTGCACTCGTCGAGGCAGAGTGGTTGGTAGAAAACCTGGCTAACCCGGGTATCGCAATACTTGAGGTGTACCTGACCGATGTTGTCGCAGGTGAATTTGTCGGACATATTCCCAATGCAAGAAGAGTGAATTGGAAGAATCTGGTCTGGGAGTCAAAGAGGCGTGAATTCGCTGATTCCAAGACATTAGCCCAACGTTTGGGGCAGTTAGGAATCGCACCCGAAGCAGAGATCGTGATCTGCGGCGATCCGATCCAGTTTGGAACCTACGCCTTCATGGCACTGAAAATGGCCGGAAATGGGAAGGTTAGGATTCTCAACGGTGGTAAAGCGCGTTGGCTAGAACTCGGGTTTCCACTTAGTCAAGAGGAGTCACACTTTCCCATCGTGGAACGCTCCTCGGGTAGCCTCAATCGCGCGGTCATTGTTGGACGGGACGAGATTTTGGCTTCGCTTGGTTCGACCGATGTTCAAATTCTGGATGTGAGATCAGAGGATGAATACCGTGGGGAAAGAGTCTCTCCACGTGCCGCGGTCATCGACAACGGGGCACAGGCGTGGGGTCGAATTCCCGGCGCTAGACACCTCGTTTACGAATCCTTGTTGGATAAGGACGGTCGATTCCTTGACCGAGACTCTCTGGTGGCAAAATTCGCATCTGCCGGGGTTTCTTTGAATCGCCCTGTGTTCCTGTATTGCCGCCTAGGACATCGTGCTTCTTTGGCATGGTTCACCCTCGCTGAGATAGTCGGATTCGAGTTAGCGAGGGTTTACGACGGCTCGTGGACCGAATGGGGAAGCATGGTTGGCATGCCGATTGAGCGTTGAACTGGAAAATTGTCGCAGCGGCGTTCGGATATAAACTCTTGAAGCCATCGGGCGCGTTGCTGAAACTTGGACGGTGCTCGGGAGATTAGAAAGAGGGCACATGAAATACGTCAAACTTGGAAACACTGGGACCGAGGTGTCTGCACTTGCTCTGGGTTGCATGAGTTTCGGTGACCCACAGCGGGGCAACCAGGCATGGAGTTTATCCGAGGAAGAATCGCGACCGTTCGTGCGGCGAGCGATCGAGGTCGGTATCAACTTCTTTGATACGGCCAACGTGTATTCGGCTGGCTCTAGTGAAGAGATCGTCGGTCGAGCACTTGCAGAGTATGGCCAACGCGAGGAACTGGTTCTCGCCACTAAGGTGCATGGTCGGATGGCTCCTGGCCCTAACGGGGCGGGCTTGTCGCGTAAACACATTATGTGGCAGGTGGACGAGAGCTTGCGGCGTCTTGGAACTGACTACATCGACCTATATCAAATCCACCGCTGGGATCCGGCTACACCACTTGAAGAATCTCTGGAGACCCTTGATGGCCTCGTTCGGGCGGGGAAGGTACGTTACCTCGGTGCATCTTCGATGTATGCGTGGCAATTCTCCAAAGCCTTGCACATGCAGACTGCCAACGGTTGGGCCAGGTTCAGCACCATGCAGGATCATTACAACCTGATCAACCGTGAGGAAGAACGGGAGATGTTTCCATTGTGTGCCGACGAAAAGATCGGCGTGCTGCCGTGGAGTCCGCTTGCTCGGGGGCGCCTAACTCGAGACTCGGATGCATCAACCAAGCGTCAGGACTCAGATAAGTTTGGCGGGACCCTTTATCAGCAGATGGAAGCGGCTGATGCAAAGATCTCATCCGCGGTTGCCAGGATTGCCGCAGAACGAGGAGTGTCACGAGCACAAATTGCATTGGCCTGGGTTTCGCATAATCCTGTAGTCACAGCCCCCATTTTTGGTGCCACCAAACTCAGCCACCTTGATGAGGCTGTGGCCTCCCTTGATATCCAACTCCGTTCAGAGGAGATCGAGCAGCTAACCGCTGACTACCTTCCTCATCGGGTTGCCGGTTTCTAGTGATATTCCGAGCTAACCGAATAAGGACAATAAGCGCAGGCTGTAATTTATCTTGGTAGGACGGATATACATCGACCGTTAAGAAAATGGCCAACTTCAGGTGACAAGAGGCCATTTCTATGGATCACAGCCAGGCTCTCGGTTCAAATATGTCTAACTGTTGGGTCATTATCGCGTGGCATCGGCGGAGCACCCGATGATTTAGGTGCTGACAGGTGAAGAGTTTAGTTAGCCTATTAGTCAGTTACGAATGAAGAACTTGCGGTGGCCTTATTAGATTCCGGTAGCCAGAAACACGCTATGTGAAAAATGTTATGTGGCGGTGTCTCCATCAACTGAGATCTCCTAGTATATTGGGCGCAGAGCGCACAGTAGAGTGGATTCCCCACCATTCCAGAGTGGCTGTTCCAGTTCATCCCATGCCGGACCAAAATTGAAGGAGAACGATGTCGGAGGATTTGAACGAGCGGCCAAAGGATTTCGTCCAGTCGCTTGATCGTGGCCTGGCGGTCATAAGGGCCTTTGGGGCAGAGCACCCTCGTCTCACTCTCTCCGAGGTTGCTCGCGAAACGGGCTTAAGTAGAGCGGTTGTTCGACGGTTTTTGCTTACTCTGGAAAGCCTGAACTATGTGGGCTCGAGCGGGCGGCACTTCTATCTGAGGCCGCGGGTACTTGAGCTTGGCTATTCCTATTTAAGTTCCTTTAGCGTTTCTGCGATTGCTCAAACGCACATCGAGTCGTTGGCTACCCGCCTCAGGGAGTCGTGTTCGGTGAGTGTTTTAGATGATGGCGAAATCATCTATACCGCTCGCGCATCTACTAATCGGATCATGTCAGTGAATTTGTCAGTTGGTCACAAACTGCCGGCGTTCGCCACCTCAATGGGAAGGGTATTGCTCGCCTCGCTGACCCCCACTGAGTTGGATCATTATTTCGCGGCTCATGATCGACCTAAACTGACCGAACGTTCCGTAACTGACGAAGCTCAACTTCGTGCAATTCTTGATCAGGTCCGCAAGCAAGGGTGGGCGCTCATTGATCAGGAGCTCGAACAAGGCGTCAGGTCAGTAGCCACCCATATTCGTGACTCATCCATGAAGACTTTGGCTGCCATCAATCTAAGTGCCCACGCTTCGCGGGTGTCCCTTGAGGAACTAAGACGTGACGTGCTTCCCGAGCTGATTAAGACAGCGCGTGCAATCGAAGCCGAGTTGCTGATCCAGCGCTAGTGCCCGGATCAGCAACGGTTCGTCTACCTATTCTCGATTCCGTCAATGCAAACGTATTTGATTTCCAAAAACTCGTCGATTCCGTGCAGGGAACCTTCTCTACCTATTCCGGACTCCTTCACCCCTCCAAATGGGGCACCTTCGTAGGAAATTAGGCCGGTGTTTACACCGACCACTCCGGCCTCGAGAGACTCGGCAACACGCCATGTCCGAGCGAGATCATTGGTAAAAAAGTAAGAAGCTAGGCCAAAGGGAGAATCATTGGCTAGTTCTATCGCTTCTGATTCGGTTTCGAACTTGAAAATGGCGGCAAGGGGACCAAATGTCTCCTCGACGGCTACCAGCATTTCTGCATTTACTTCTGTGAGAATTGTTGGCTCAAAGAAAGACCCACCGAGTGCGTGTCTCTTGCCACCGAATGCGATGTTCGCACCCTTTGCTACAGCATCCGCTATGTGCGATTCAACTTTTTGTACGGCTGCGTCGTTAATAAGAGGACCTTGTGACGTTTCGGGATTTAGCCCATCCCCAACACGAAGCTGGCCGACGGCTTCAGTCAACTTTTCGGTGAAGAGATTGTGAATACCTGATTGAACATATATTCGGTTTGCGCAAACACAAGTCTGACCTGAATTTCTAAATTTGGAGGCAATAGTTCCAGCGACGGCAACATCTACATCCGCATCGTCGAAGACAATTACCGGGGCATTGCCGCCCAGTTCCATTGCGACTTTCTTAACGGTCTGTGCGCAATCAGCCAGAAGTTTCTTTCCAACTTCAGTTGAGCCAGTAAAACTCAATGCCCGGATGATTGGACTGCTAGTCAATTCGCCAGCGATCATGATGGCATTTCCGACCACCACGCTTAGCACGCCTGCCGGAATCCCGGCGCGCCGAGCCAGTTCCACCATGGCTAGAGCAGATAGAGGCGTCTCACTAGCTGGCTTGATGATCATTGGGCAGCCGGCCGCCAATGCAGGTCCCGCTTTGCGAGCAATCATTGCCATCGGGAAATTCCATGGTGTGATCGCGGCTGTTACGCCAATCGGCTGGCGGAGGGTAAGTAACCGCCGTGAAGGAACGTTTGTTGGAATTGTTTCCCCGTAGAGGCGCTTGCCCTCTTCCGCAAACCACTCAATGAAGCTGGCGCCATACAAAATCTCTCCGCGTGCTTCTGATAACGGCTTTCCTTGTTCTAAAGTCAAAATCGCGGCAAGGTCGTCAACATTTTCTTGGATGAGTGTGAACCACCGTCGGAGAATCCTGGCTCGGTCAAGGGCGGTTGTCCAGCCCCAACTTTTCCGAGCGCCCTCGGCGGCCGCTATCGCGGCTTTAACATCATCCAAGGTAGCAGTTGCTACCGAAACGATCGTCTCGCCTGTTGCGGGGTTCGTGACTGGACGGCGACTCCCGTCAGAGGCCGGAGTCCATTCACCGGCGATGAAGAGATCAGACTTTAATAGCGTGGGATCGGCTAGCAGTTCCTGCCAAATTTGGGTCATGCTGACTCCGTAGTTGTCGATAGTCTAGACATTTAGGATCTTAGCCTATAAGTTCGTAATGCGCATAAAAATTCGCATAACGAACGAGAAGTTCGCCAGCAAGGAGTGATTACGGTGAGCCCGGAGTTGATAGCCGACATAGATCGCAAATTTATGTTTCATCCATTTACTGCTCTTAAGACGCATGAAGAGTCCGGCCCCCCTCGAGTGATCGTGAAAGGTAGAGGTACGACTCTCACGGATGCAGAGGGGCGTACTTATCTGGATGCTATGGCCGGATTGTGGTGTGTGAATATCGGGTACAGCGACCCTCGGATGGCGGAGGCGCTTCGTAAACAGGCGGAAACGCTGTCGTACTACCACGCGTTCGGGTCCATGAGCACCGATATACCGGCTCGTCTTGCCCAACGATTAATAGCTATGGCTCCGGTGCCAATGTCCAAGGTCTTTTTCGGGAACAGCGGCTCGGATGCGAACGATACTCAAATCAAAATTGTTTGGTATTACAACAATATTCTCGGGCGCCCAGAGAAGAAGAAAATAGTCTCACGAATGCGCGGTTACCACGGCGTCACGATAATGACTGGGGGTCTGACCGGATTACGCAATCTTCATGATGACTTTGATCTGCCACTTCCAATGGTTCGCCATACTCGGCCCCCATACAGAATTTGGGAAGCGAAGCAAGGAATGACTGACGCTGAATTTGTCGCCTCGCTAGTCTCTGATCTTGAAAATTTAATCCTTGATGAGGGTCCCGAAACGGTTGCCGCGTTTATTGCCGAACCAGTTCAAGCCGCTGGCGGTGTGATCGTGCCTCCCGAAATGTACTTCGCTGAAGTGCAGAAGATTCTCAAAAAGTATGACGTACTGCTGATTGCCGATGAGGTCGTAACAGGTTTCGGGCGGTTAGGTCAGATGTTCGGAAGTAGTGTATTTGGGATTGAACCAGATCTCATCACGGTCGCAAAAGGCATAACTTCGGCCTATGTACCACTATCCGCCTGCTTGGTATCCGAAAAGATATGGCGAGTATTAGCCGATGGAGGGGGAAGGAATGGAGTTTTTGGTCACGGTTACACGTATTCCGCCCACCCCCTAGCTGCTGCAGCAGCAATGACGAATCTTGACATTCTGGAGGAAGACCATTTGCTTAATCAAGTGAATGTCCGGGGTGAGTTCATGCAGAGGCGATTGCGGGAGGAATTTGGCGATCACCCACTCGTGGGGGAGGTGCGAGGCATGGGATTAATTGGTGCTGTCGAGTTTTTGGCGGAGAAGAATCCGGCCAAAGCCTTTTCTCCAGATTTGAAAGTTGCATCGAGGATCACTCGACGCTGCTTGGATCTTGGAATGATCACCAGGGCCTTGCCCGCCGCAGACACAATCGCGTTCTCGCCGCCATTCGTAGTAACCGAAGATGAAATCGACTCAATGATAATGATCGCACGCCGTGCCGTTGACGAGATCGCAGCGGAATTGAACACCTGAAAGTAATTGATTCATATGGGTAATCGGATCGGTTTCGTGATCAATCCGATTGCAGGCATGGGTGGAAAAGTAGGGCTACACGATACGTCGGACGCCAATTTGCACTTGGCAGTTTCACGCGGAGCAAGGCCAGAGGCGGGAGATCGAGCAACTCGGACTTTACAGCGGCTTAGAGCCTTGGTTCCTGACTGCGATATTTATACTGCCGCTGGTTCGATGGGCGCTGATGTTGCAACCTCCTGCGGATTTACTTCCCACATTGTCTACCGCCCAGACGTTGGCAAATCAACAGACTCTCACGACACGATTGATGCAGTGCGGGCCTTCGAGAAAGAGGGTGTAGATCTTGTCCTTTTCACTGGAGGAGATGGAACTGCACGTGATGTCATGGCTTCCCTCAACACCCAAACTCCAGTTCTCGGTATTCCTGCTGGCGTGAAAATGAGATCTGGTGTTTTTGCCAGAACTCCAGAAATCGCTGCGGAAATTGTTGCTGCTTGCGCCTCTGGCCAGGCGATATTTGTCAAGGCGGATGTCGTCGATGTGGATCAGAGCGATGCGCAGTCCGGGAATATGTCTATGCGTCTCTACGGAAGCGTCAAGGTACCCTTCGCGCAAGGCGCGCTCCAACCAATGAAGACCAGTTCATCCGCAGCGTCCAAACTTGATATTCACAACCTCGCTCGTCAAATCGCAAACACTTTGGAGCCAGGACGACTCTATATTTTTGGTCCAGGGACGACAATCAAAATGATTCTTTTGGAGCTAAATCTCGAAACCAACCCACTTGGGATCGACGTCACCCTGGGCAGAGAACTCCTGATTTCCGATGCTACGGAGGCCCAGTTGCTGGAATATCTCGCATCAGACATAGCAGTCACGCTCTATCTTGGAGTTGTGGGCGGACAGGGTTTCCTTCTCGGACGCGGAAATCAACCACTGAGTGCCCAAGTCATAGAAAGAATCGGCGAAAAGAATCTGGTGATAATGGCTGACAGAGAGAAAGTTTCCCGACTTCAACCTCCATATTTGTGGGTAGATCTTGGCAAGGAAAAGTCAAAATCCAATCTCTCCGGTTACCGAAAAGTGTGGACTGGTCCACAGGATGCCCTACTCATGAAAGTTGTTTCTTCGTTCGACGTTGAAAGGATTGAAGATGGAATTCGCTAGTCATCAGAATGCTCATCCATATATGGCAAATTCTACGGCCGCGGCCAAGAAAATCATGATGGATGTGATCGGCATCAAGGATGTAGAAGAATTATTTGAACAAATCCCCAGTGACAATAGATTTCCAGGCGAGTTCCATTTGGACGAACCACTTGAGTCCGAAGTTCAATTGCATCGTCACATGTCGGATCTTTTGCATCGCAACAGTTCGTGTTCCGAAAACCTCAATTTTCTGGGTGCGGGCGTCTGGCAACATTACGTTCCCGCAGTTGTTGACGTCATAGTTTCACGAAGCGAATTTTTGACTCCAGTCTGGGGCACATCATCATCGGACCAAGGACGAACCCAAGTTTGGTTTGAGTTCCAAAGCCAGCTTGGAGCTCTGCTTGACATGGATTTTGTTGGACTGCCTGTTTATAGTTACGGTGCCGCTGCCGGCTACGCCATAAAAATGGCGGCGCGTATGACCGGTAGAAACCAGGTTCTGATCCCCGCTTCACTCGATCCTGAGCGCCGCGCAGTCATTCAAACCTATTGTGGCGCGGAAGAGCTCAACGGCTATATCGACATCGTGGAGGTGGCTTTCATGCCACAGACTGGCCAACTAGATTTGAATGATCTGGATAAGAAAATGTCGAATAAGGTGGCAGCTGTATATTTCGAAAACCCAGGCTACCTAGGTCAGTTTGAATCTCAATCAGCTGAAATAGCGCGTATTGCTCGAGCGCAAGATGCCGAAACCATTGTCGGCGTAGACCCGCTTTCGCTGGGTGCCATCGCACCCCCCTCGAGTTATGGTGCCGACATAGTGGTCGGGACCATTCAGACGCTTGGAGTTCATATGAACGCTGGTGGTGGCGTCGCGGGATTCATTGCGACCCGCGACGAGGAACGTTATGCGCTCCAGTACCCAACTCTACAAGTGAGTGTCACTGACACGGTGGTTCCAGGCGAACGCGCATTTGGTCTTACACTTTTTAGCCAATCATCATATGGGTCAAGAGAGCATGGAAACGATTGGACTGGAAACGGCGTGTACCTATGGGCTATTGCTAGCTCAGTTTATATGGCACTTCTTGGACCAACGGGATTTCGCGAGATAGGTATGGATATTCTACGACGAAGCCACTATGCCGCTAAGCGAATTGCTTCAATACCTGGCCTAACAGTTAACTGGCCTGCTGGATTTTTCAAAGAGTTTGTTGTTAATTTTGATGGGGTAACTGTCGAACTTGAAGAGATCGACAAACGCTTGCTGGAAAATGGAATTTTCGGTGGCAAAATCCTGACTAATGATTTCCCCCAGCTTGGCAAGGCCGCTCTTTACTGTGTTACAGAAATTCATACACAGAGCGATATCGATCGACTGGTCTCAACGCTCGAGAGGGTGACGAAATAATGACGAGTAAACTTCGCAATTACCATGCTGCCGTTTGGGATGAGCCGATTATTATGGAGATGGGTGCTATCAATCGCCGTGGCTTCATTCCGCCGATCGCTGAGCCTGGGATTGCCTCATCGACGATAGATGAAAGAAATCTGGTGCCAAATAGTTTGAGGCGCGAGGACAGACTTGAGTTACCTGAGCTTTCCGAATTCGAGGTTTTACGCCACTACGAACACCTGGCTCAGCAAACGCTTGGAATGATGGGGATAAGCCTTTTCGGTACATGCACTATGAAATACAATCCGCGTGTTAACGAACGCCTGGCAATGAGCCCCTACATGTCAGAGATCCATCCTTATCAAAATGAAGCGACGCTACAGGGAATATTCGAAATCTATTCACGTCTCGATCATATTTTGCAAGAGCTTTCAGGGATGGAGAAGTTTACTTTTCAACCTGGCGGTGGGGCAGGCGCTGCGTACACCCACATGTGTATGACAAGGGCGTATCACGCTTCGCGCGGCGAGCTCTCGCAACGAGACGAAATAATTACTACTCTACTTTCACATCCATCCAACCCTGCGACCGCCGCAGCAGCGGGCTTTAAAGTAATCACGCTTCCATTGGAGGAAGACGGGTACCCTTCGGTTGATGCTCTTCGTGGTGCGGTGTCATCACGAACTGCCGCGTTAATTATGAATAATCCGGATGACATTGGGATTTACAACCCACATGTAAAAGAGTGGGTAGATATTGTTCACGAAGCTGGCGGATTATGTTTCTATGATCATGCAAATTTTAACGGGGTAATGACGCGAATTCGGGCTGCTGATTTGGGCTTTGATGCGTGCATGTTCATGCTTCATAAAACCTTCGGGAGCCCAAAGAGTGGGAGTGGAGGTCCAGCTGTTGGCGCTTATGGTTGCTCCGAGAAACTAAGGCCATTTCTCCCAGGTCCGCTCGTTGAAAAGAATGAAAACGGAGAATTCACACTGTTCGATAGTGAACCATTAAGCATTGGGCGAGTTCGCGAATTTTGGGGGAATGCGCCAGTGGTCATGCGAGCCTATTCCTGGGCTCGAGCCATGGGTTCCCAACGGATACGCGAAGCTGCTGATTTATCGGTACTTGCCAATAACTATATGGAGAAGAGGCTTTTACAAATTCCGGGTATTTCTAAGGGCTTTCCGGCTTTGACCAAATATCGACTTGAAATGACTCGCTACAGCCTTGGTCAACTGACGGACGATACTGGAGTTAGTGCAATTGATATTCAGAACCGCCTAACGGATTTCGGTATCGACGCCTTTTGGTTGAGCCATGAACCGTGGTTCATACCGGAACCCTTCACACCTGAAGCAGGCGAATTATGGTCATTAGAGGATCTCGATTACTGGATAGATGCACTAGCGTTTGTGTGCAACGAGGCATATTCCAATCCAGAAATTGTGAAGACGTCTCCACATAACCAAGTCATACATCGCATGAAGGGTGTCGGGCTTGACGACCCTCGGGTTTGGGCGACAACTTGGAGGTCCTACAAGAAGAAAAACAAGGAGATCTCTCATGCAGAACTCCAATGAAAAAGAGATATTCAAAGTCGGCCTTGTTGGTTCGGGAAGCATAGGCGTTTCGTGGGCAATAGCCTTCGCCACGTCTGGCCACGACGTGAATCTTTTCGATTCTGATCCTCAGCGTCTCAGTGAGGCTTCTAACGATATCTCTACACGCCTTTCTATTCTTGCAACCGAAGGACTAATCAGCGAAGATCCAAAGAGGGTATTTAAACGTATTAAGTTCTGCGATGAAATGTCAAAAGCAGTTAGTGATTCTGATTATGTGCAGGAATCTGTCTCTGAAGATCTTGCCCTAAAGCAAGAGGTGTTTGCCCAACTGGACCTCTTGACAGCGCCAAATACGATTCTTGCTAGTTCATCTTCCGCGATTGTCTGCTCGCTATTTGCCAAAGATTTGCCAGGGCGGAGGCGATGCTTGGTCGTTCACCCGGCCAATCCGCCGTATCTGTTACGTGTTGCAGAACTTGTGCCTGCACCCTTTACCGACGCCGCAATCGTAAAGCGGGCGTCCAATATTCTTGAATCGGCTGGAATGACTCCAGTGCTCGTGAAGAGAGAGATAGAAGGGTTTGTTTTCAACCGACTGCAAGGGGCGATGTTAAGAGAGGCATATTGTTTGGTTCGTGATGGTGTTGTTTCAGCCAATGATCTGGATCGTCTCGTCCGAGAAGGGTTGGGAAGAAGATGGGCAGTACTTGGGCCATTCGCCACATCGGATCTAAATGTACGGGGTGGTCTTAAGCAACATGCCGCCCGAATGGGTGAAAGTTATGCCCGTATGGGAGCTGAACGTGGCCAGCACGACCCATGGACGCCTGATCTTGTTAAATTAGTTGCAGATGAAATCCAAACGGAACTGCCCGCTGACGAGTGGGAAGAGAATGTGGTCCGTCGCGACCTCTCTTTGATGATCTTGCAACGAGCGATTCGAAGTGACTCCCGCTTCGGAGTCGGCGGGAGTCAACCGGATATGGAGGCTGACACATGACCGGTGAGAGCTCGCAGGACACTTAACTCTTCTGACGTCGGAAGTGGGGTGAGAGCGAGGTTTTCCGATATTTGCAGGGGCCAACCGGTCGCAGCGATAACCTGTTCAAGGGTTATATTTGGATGAATTGCAGTTAGGACGAGTTCATTCGTTTCGGAATCTGGTTCGAGCACCCCGAGGTCTGTGATTACTCGAGTTGGCCCGCGCCCAGAGAATCCCAACTTATCTCGTTCAACTCCAGTTCTGCCGTAGCCGACGGTAGTTACGAAGTCCACAGAATCTACAAACGTTCGTGAACTCTGCTTGCAGACAACCGTCACTTCCTTACAGAATGCGGCTATCTCGGGAGCGCCACCGGCACCTGGTAGCCGAACGATTGGATGGTTGTAATCGGGCCCAATCACGGTTGAGTTAAGATTTGCAAACCTATCAACTTGGGCGGCTCCCAAGAATCCAACGTCAAATCTTCCTGGCTGAAGCCAGTAATTAAACATTTCGGCAAGGCCGACAACAGTAAGTGCGGTTTCGGCCAACTCGCCGTCGCCAATCGATAGCGGCAACGAAAGAGGTTTGGTGCCGATCGGTCCCGATTCATAGATGAGAGTTAACGAATGCGCACGTATCGTTCGGGCAAGGATGGCTGCCGTACTTGGTATTCCGATTCCAACAAAACATGATTGTCCATCCACCAAGGTCCGCGATGCCGCTACGGTCATCATTTCGGTGGCGCTCCACTTTGGTGAAGGAGGCGATTTCTTTAAGGCTTCTTTCATTGTCTTTGACCATTCGCACTATAAATGGTTTCTTCCAACCATGCTTCGAAAGTCTCTCTTTCTTTGCTGATGATTCCCCACTTTCGATACGCTTCGTTATCTCGTTGGTAGTATCCATGAGCGTAGGACGGCCATGCACCACCCGGCGCATGTACGACTGCTGAAATCGCGAATGCGGGAATGATCTGCGAACCAGGATGTGGTGCGAATTCATCCACAATTTCCTCCACCGTAACAATGCTTCTCCGAGATGAAAGAACAGCCTCTTTCTGAATACCTGTGATCCCCCAGAGTTGAACGTTGCCTGCTCGGTCGGCCTGTTGTGCATGAACTATTGACACATCGGGATTGAGGGATGCAATGGCCAATAATTGCTCATCAGTAAAGGGGCATTTCACGAATGAAACATTTTCAGTTCGGCTCAGTAGATCAGTTCCTTGGTAGCCGCGCATCAAAGCAAACGGAAGTCCCGAGGCTCCCGAGATAAATCGATTTACCATTCCTGCGTGCGTATGCTCTTCAATTTCAAGCGGATAAGGCCATTGATTCTCAATCGCGTCTCGAAAGCGGTGCAGAGAGCCAACACCTGGATTACCTCC
>Ga0307375_10002739_pt1 | contig 17798 bp, 23 predicted proteins | sample TR1MG_FD_202531 | JGI IMG/M metagenome (GOLD analysis project Ga0307375, IMG submission 202531) | Soil microbial communities from Risofladan, Vaasa, Finland - TR-1 | ecosystem: Environmental > Terrestrial > Soil > Coastal area > Acid sulfate soil | place: Finland: Risofladan, Vaasa | collected... | reverse complement strand
TGGCCGCGTCTGGACGTCCTGGTCCTTCATCTACGACCATCAAGAGACCCACAGAGTTCTCCACACTCTCCGCCTCCACCGATGAAAACCAGTTCGGCAGCGTGATTGTGCACCAAGCATCGGCCGAATCGGAATCTTCTAGCTTCACACAGTCGACAATTATCCACCAGGAGCCACTTCTGGCCGGTATCAATGAGGGTGCAGGAGAGGAGGAGGAGGATGTCAGTTCCAGCATGGTTGAGCAACAGTTCGGCAGCATCGTCATCAAATCAGCCAAACCCAAGATCCCATCATCTCTAGCGTCCGGTCATCATCACCATCATTCCACTGCGTCTGATAATGGCAACAACGGTGGCGGCGGCGGCAATGGATCGAACGTGATTTCCCCTTCTGGAGACCGCAAAACATCCTCATCGTCTTCGAAACGATTGTCTACTTCTACACCTAATGCAGCAGCGACTTCATCTTCGCTCTCTGGATCTCGACCGAAGAGCTCCAACGTGAGTGAGGAACTTTTATTGTCTCCCGCCTTCGCCACGACGTCCGACTTGAAGACTCCTCTCAAGAGAGAAAGGAGTAAGCCTAAGATTGATACTCCCGACAGCAGGAAGGACAAGGACAAGGATTCCTCATCGACGACGGCAGTAGCAAGCAACAACACATTGTCAGCGATCGGAGTGGAGCCAACCGACAGCCTCCTCTCATCAACCTCTCGCAAGTCTAAGAGTGGTGACCGAGCTTCGACTTCAATGTCGTCACCTTCTCTCAAGGACCGTTCAAAAAGGGACAAGGACTCATCATCATCGTCCTCATCGACAGTCAAAACCAAGCGCAAGAAGGTTGTCACACCTCAAGCCGTTCCGAATCTCGAGGTCCCTCCCGCTGTCGCCGCCGAATCCACTGCCGCTTTACAACAAATTCTGCTTCCTGTGCTCACCAAACGTCAAAAGTCATCATCGGGATCGCAAGACAAACTATCCACGCTCGCATCAACCTTCGCCTCTCTGGAAATCGAAAGCCCCGGCTTCACTTCCGACTTCCTACGCTCGCTCTTCCGCAAGTTTGAAAAGGAACAGAAGTCAATACCTTCAATTGGCATACAAGTAGTACTCAACTCAACCAGAGAAGAGTACAGCGACCTCACAAAGTACCTACTCGCCCGATGGAAGACCAAGACCGATCTTCCGAACCCTGCAAGGCATTCCAACGACGACAGCTACTTCTTGTAACCATAGTAATATACTACTTATTGTACCGAAATTTGAGGTCACACATGACGGTTCGAAGGCTTTGGGATGGGAGGAGACTTAACAGGGAACTGGAAACACTGGGAAAGGACGAATTGGAGGGGAAGATCATGTACATTCATGCTATTTGCTCTTGAGAAAGCTTCTCGAAGGTTGTGAGAGCGCGTATGGTAGTGCTAAGGATACAAGTGAGGAAATAGGATGGAGGAGTAGGCTCTCGAGCGGGAGGCTGGAGATGTTTTAGCTGAAGAAGCTGGATTTGGCTGCTCCTTTGGAAAGGGAGTCAAATAGCAAGATGAAGACGAAGATGAAACCAAAGATGGAGACGAAAAGCATCAGAAGAGAGGAGATGGGGCTCTTTGGTAGTTCTGGAGAATCCGCAAGCTTCTACAGGTTTCCAGTGCAAGGAGATTCGGTAACGGTTAGTATATTCCATTGAAGAGCGTTCACGTCGCGATTTCATGAAGCTTCGGTTCTGGGATCGTACGTTCAAAAGCTCCCTTGACTCTTCAATCGTCGTTTGGAGTGTTCGAATTTGTCGATCGAGTTCATAGTTCTCCGTCTCAAGACGAGTCACTTCCTTTTCTAAATACGTTGTTTCTCGCTGTATAAAATGGAAATATCACGTTATTAGCAGGAAGAAGTCATTAGATGGGACAAACGTTGAAAGGGAACAGGGAGAAGCTGAAATGCCTCTCCAAACGCTGTCAGCTCAAGAGCTTCCAGCCGAATAACGTACAGCAAAGCCATTCAATTGGTCACAGAGCACCGCGGACTCAGACAAAGCACTATTTTGGGAGGGGAGGGCGAAAAGCTTCTGATAGGTATCTATCCGGCGGAACCAGTCACTATCATCGATGTTGAAGGTTAGAACTGCACCTAGAGCAAGGAATATGCAGTGTCTATAGGAATTGGAGATTGATGCTGCGCGTACTTGGTTGCTTCCTGCACTTGCTTGAGATCGTCCGTCGCCTTCGAAATTGCAGCCTTGTCTTGCAGAGATAGAGTCAACGAAGGCTCTGAAGGAGATGCCTTTTGAATAGATCCAAGTTTCAACTTTACGCTCGGCGTGGGTACGGAGAAGGAGGTCATGGCACCTCCAGATCCTGCTTGCATGTTCTGGAAGTTCTGCAAGGATATGGTTCCCTTCTTCGGAGCATTTGCCATCTCGTTTACAATTCTCTATCTCATGTACTTCCAATCCACAGCAAAAGTGCACACAATAGACTGCATGGAAAGCCAAACTGGGGCAAGAGAGAATGGCTGTCTGAAAACGTTCGGAGACTCCTCCGTAGGGAATCCCTGAAATGGTTCGGACAGCGCGAGTATCACTCTTCCGCCATTTCTCGCAGAACGATGGCTGCCGTGCCGAGCGTCATCATCGAGACCTCAGTGCACTCGATGCAAACCACCTTATTGGAGTCACCTTACATATCCCTTCCTACAGACCGCTGATCTGAACTCGACAATGTCCGTCCTGACGCCTGAGGAGCGGATGGCCTTGACGCAATACGACCATTTCGCCAGTATCTGGCGTGAAATTGACGATGGACGCACCATTGCCCTCCAAAGCAACCAAGATCTTCCTCTTCTCATCAATGACAAGCAAAAGGGAGTCACTCCCCTCTTCCTGGTACGCCATGGCCTCCATGTTGCACCTGCTCTCCTTTTTTTCTTTGTTTTCTTCCTTCTTCCGTCTAACGAGTGTTACTCCTGAAATTCCGCCTCTCTTCATCATAGGCTATCAAGCGAAAGCACATTGAAATGGTTCTGTTGCTATTGGCGAATGGAGCGGACCCAAACATTGTCTGCAAGGACACATCCCCCCTGTGGCTCGCATGCTATCATGGTTTGATTGAGGTTGTTCATCCGTTGTTGGATAATGGTGCCGATCCGAATTTTATGAGTAATGGAGCATCTTCGTTGCATGTGGCAGCTGCGCGTGGTTTGGTCGAAGTTTGCGATATCATATGCTCCTTCCCTCGAGGTGTCAATGTCAACGTGCGTTCAGATCGTCTTGGTACCCCACTTCATGTTGCTGTCTCTAGAGGTCACAAATACGTGTTGGAGTGCCTCTTAAAGTACAGTCCGGACCTGAGCTTGACGAACCGTTTCGGGGAGACTCCCCTCCACATCGCCTGTCGCCTCTCCGACGACTCGATCGCCCTCAAACTCGTCAACAGTAAACTTCACATGGATCCGTTCATCAAGGATACCGTTCACGGCTCAACAGTGGCTCACATCACCACATCCTTGAAGCTCTTCAGGACGCTCATCGGCCGGTGGCCCCAACTTCTCCACTCCACAGACGATTACGGTCGATCACCAACATTCTACATGCCCTGCGATATTTTGGCCCTATTCACGTCACTAACTTCAAAGGTCGCACAACAGTCCGGAGAGGACCTACTGTCGGATGTGGATCGATACGGAGACATCCAACTCGTCTGCCCAGTGTTCGTCTCCAAACTCTCCTCTTCATCGTCTCCACCTTCGTCCGAGAACCATCCCTCTTCTCATGAATCGTCACAAGAGACCGAAAAAGCCATCTCCACCTCGAACATGACTTTTGAAACACAACAGGACTCACCTTCACCATCATCGCACGTTGTCCAGCTCGCGACCGAGATGAACAACGCCTCCATCACCATTCCCACCGAACGCATTCTATGTCACAAGGCCGTCCTCTATTCGCGATGTACCTACTTTAGAGATCAACTGCGGAGCTCTTTGACCGCATTTGAGCCCAAGACAACGAGGGAAAGACATGTCGAGGTGACCGAGCTTTCTGTACCTTCTGTGAGCGCGGACGTGATGCATGTGATCGTCTTTTACATCTATACCGATACATTGAAGAGCCCTCGTCAGCTTTTGGAAGATGTGGCGGCGACAGCGAAGTTTATGCAACTGGACAGACTCGAGGCGATGGCTCTGGGCAAACTTGGTAAAGTGGTCGACGTACCCGAGGGAACTTTGAGTTCTGATCTGCTCACGATGCGTACTGAAGCCTCTTTTGCCGATATTCAAGTGCACTTGCCATCGAAGATCTCGATTGCATCCAACACAGACACACACTCCTTCAAACTGCACCGCTTCGTCCTCGCCGCCTTCTCCGAGTACTTCCGGACCATGTTCACTGCCGGTCTCTCAGAATCTCGTACTGGTATTGTAGAATTGCATCCAGAAGACCCACTCATATTCGACGCCTACTTGCACTTCGTGTACTCCTTCACCTTGAAACCCACCATGAAGACCATCGCGCAGTGCTTCTCCTTGCTGGAACTCTCATCTTCCTTCATCTCGCCCGATCTATCAATGCCTGTTCAAACAAGGATTCTCTCACTACTAATCAACTCGGATTGGACACAATTGGCACTCGCAATCGTGGAATCAGACCGACTGGAAGCACACATCGTCTATGAGCAGTGCGTGTTGTACTACAGTTCCAATCGCTCATTGCACAACTCAAAGAAGTTCAAGCTACCGGCAGATATGTTAGAGAGGCTACAGAAGATGGCAGCACCGAGAGAGGAGAAGCCATTCGTATCCGCATTTGTCCCACCAGCTTCTCATCGCAACGCTCCCTTGTCGTCTCTATCCACAACATAACACATCCAAACGCCCACTGTGTCCTGATGGAATCTGTCCATATCCCTGTACCATTTGACAAATGAAGCACAAGTGCTACTCATAGAGAAGAAACTTCCGCGTTCTGCAGGTTGTGCCTTTCCACGCCCGCTCCACTCACATTGTGACCTTCTCTTGGAGAAACAGTATCTCTCACATCTCATGCACATGTATGCGTTCACGATGCGATACTAACATGTGGAAGAAGGGTGAAATCGGGGCAGTCAACTTCGCCCGTTGAGCGTAGCGTCTCGTTTCTTTGTTCCCCAACAGTCTCAACTGTAGCCATCGCCTGTGTCGTCTTGCCTTGGTGGTCTCTCTCCTAGCTCTATTCGATCGCACTTTGCTCTTCGTTGTAGGAGAAGATGCTTCGGAGGTTCCTTGCCAAGCTCACATCTGACTCCAAGTCCGGTCGCGGGAATGCGCCGCAATGGACGACCAAGAACCAACACATCACCAACAACATGAATGAAATACAACTCTTGACTGGACATACCGACATTGTGAGAACTTTGGTGCGGATAGACGCCTCCAGGTACGTCAAACATACTTTCACGCCTCAGTTCCCTCCTTCCATGATGCGTTTCGGGCCCTCATCTCCTCTTTTCTGCTATCAACTCCTCTTAGCACGCATTACAATGCATATACTAACCTCCAAGAACCTTCTCACCCCACTACACACTCAAACAATGGCTATCGACGCCTGGACACACGGCGAGCAGATTCGCAAGCTCGTCCGATGATTGTACCATCATTGTATGGAATATTGATACCGGAGACGCACTCATGAGACTTGTAGGTCACACCTCGACGATCAATTGCATGTTGCTCGTGTCTCGCAACACTCTAATTTCCGGTTCAGCTGATCGCTCGATGATCATATCCTCTTTTTGACCTTCCCATCCCCTTATATGCCACCTATTCCCTCGTTGCCACCTTGTTCTCCTTAACCTATGCTTTTTTTGTTCTTCTCTTGTGTCTGGCTGATCTCATCGACCTTGACCGGTGTCGCTCCGTTTCGACTCTCTCTCTCTCCTTTGGCGTGGAATACATTTGGGACCTGTCCTCTGGAACCGCAAGTAAAGTGATTCCCGATTGTCATAATGGAAGTGTGAAGTGTTTGTTGCGCTTGGATTCGACGAGTTTCATGAGCGCTGGAAACGACAAGCATCTCAATATTTGGAAGACGAGTGGTGAGCTAGTGGACCTTATCGAGCGTAATGAGCAAGAGAATTTGAACTGCTTGCTGATGATATCCAATAAGCGTGTCGTAACTGCAGGTAATAGTGCGGAGATGGTGGTTTACTCTTTGGCGGAGAAGCGTTGCGTTTCCTTGCTCGTGGCGCATCGCGAACCCGTGCGTTGTTTGATCAACCTCAATGCGAGCATGTTTGTATCAGCTTCGATTGACGGGCAGATCGTGGTGTGGTCATCGATGACTCTCACCGCTTTGCACGAGTTCAACTTCCACAAGACCTACATCAACACCGACCATGTCTACATCTACAACGTGCATCAACTTGTAAAATTGAGTGACCAGTACTTGGCAGCATGCATAGGAAATGGATACTCCGTCTACAAAATTGCGGAGAAGTCCGCCGAGTGCGTCATGGAGTGCCTCAATGCTCACAGTGCGACCGTCTTGGCGATCGCCCCTCTGTACTATGGAACCGCTCTCGTTACTTCGTCTGCAGATACCTCTATTCGTCTGTGGGGATCGAAAATCGAATTCCAGTTCCGTCCTCCCCCCATGAGACAACCTCCTCCTCCCACTGGCACAACACATCCCAGCGGCAGTCAGACTCCGCAAAAGGGACCTTCATCCACGCCGAAGGGCAAGCCAAGCAAGAATGACCCGAATGCGGGCGATCCTTCAAAGGCCGTCGATCCTCGCTTCGATATCAAGTATGTGCCGCCCGAGAAGACTGTCGAACGCAATTCCGTGAGTTCCTTCTTGACGTCTACGTTATTGGATTCAGATAAGCCAAGTGTGGGCATCTACCCTCCGAGGCTGATTGGAGACGTTTGTTGCCACAGCGATCAGGTGAATATCATCCTTCCTCTGAGTCCGTTTTCCTTCGCTTCCGCTTCTTCTGACGGTGGTATTGTCATTTGGAGAGATGGGCGTGTTCAATCGGCGATACGCGGTGAGTTGAGCATCATGTCGTTGAGGCAATGGCACACCAAGCACACTGAAATGTCCATCCTCGAGGCCACCACTTCTCACTACGCTTCCTCCGAGGCTAAATACTCTCTCAGTGGGAGCTCAAGTTCACTTCCACAGCATCATCAACAACAACATCAAGGCCAATTAAGGCAGCAGCAGCTTCTCCACTCCGGAGCCATGGCTCGTTCTCCATCCACTGATTTCGTCGTCTTCGACTCTCCTTCGAACAACACCTCGCCAACATCAACCACGACGAACATTCCTCACACGGCTGCAACACCATCGCCATCAAGCACACACTCGACAATCTCCCCCGTGCTCTCCGTGGATTCTTTGGCAACCCTCCTCTCTCCCCCTGGATCGAACCCTCCCATCCCTCCTCTTCAACAACAACAACAACAACAGCAACAACGGCAACAGTATGGAGGATCAAGCCTCGCTTCACCAAGGTCGCCACGAGAACATCAGAGGGCCACCAGCGCCGGAAGCACCGGCTCGAGTTCCACTCCTGGGTCTGCCAAGTTCTTCCACACCGCGTCCAGTTCGAACATTCCCACCGCCAGCACTCTATTGCCGCCTGCCAATCAACCAGGAGTCTACGTTCCAAAGGTCCACGTAAGAGTGCCGCCATACATCGCTGATAACGCCTACTATCTCTTCTACGAGCTCAACTACAGCTTGGAACAGGTTCAACAAGCACTTCTCGCTGATGGCAACAGCGAGGCCATCGTCGTTGCTGCTCTGGCAGAGCTTCAACAGTAGCTGACCGCTCTCGGACTCCTCTCCTCCACTCTCGTTCCTCGTCCCTCGACCCTCCCCTCGGATATGGACATATCATTTGTGTCTGCATGCTTGTAAATAGAGTACATATCGCTAACCCTGCACAAACGACCTCAGTAGACCGGGATCATTGATCGTAGATTGCTTCTACATTTCTACAAGCTGGTTTTGCTCGCTATTCGAGAGAAACCAACCAATCTATTCTAAGTTACGAAATCGTATGAGAACCTGCCTGTTCGGCGGGATTGGCGTTCTTGGATGCGGTCGGAACAAGTTCGTACGTCGCCCTCACCGGTTCTCGCTTCATTGGCGTGAATTCGCCCTTCAAGCCAATGTAATGGATCTTTGTACGATCGGCACCGTAATTCTGAGAGATGAACATGGTGACGCTTCTGCAGTTTCCAAACTTGGTCAATCTGTGGGTCGCAACGCCTGCTGTCAGTACTCGATGTCTCAATGTGGAAATCCTCAATAAATGATGTCGAAAATGAACAATTGACTCCAGAAAAGATGAAACCGGGGACGAAGGGGTGGGAACGCACTGTGTTGGGTACTCGATGTCGCCTCCGGGATCTTCTTCAGCCAGAGTCCACTCTTGGATGGGTTTCAGCTGTTCCACGTTCTCGAAATTGATGTCGTCTCGATTAATAAACCTGTTTCGAAGAGCGGCGATCTCATAGATGTCAGACATGATCAGAACAGATAGACCGAAACACATTCAACCGTCGTGACGCACATCTTGAGTCTCTGCGGGCTACTTCCACCACCTCCTCCTACTATCATGAAACTCTTGAGTTTTACAACACCATGGAAACTGAAATGGATCGCAATATGTTAGAATTGAGCAGAAAGAGAGGCAGGAAGGCTGAGCAACCCCATTTTGAGGCAACATACGGAATGTGAACGATGAGCTGCTCATCTGCGTCTGAATCCACACACTTGAGAGAGAAACGAACGGTTAGAGCAAAGAATGGGGCATCGATTACTCGAAACGAGGGCTACAACGTACATTTGACTTGTCCGCTCTCAAGTCGTATGGTTTGAAGACGCTCTGGATTGAGTGGTGCTCCAATTCGTTATAGCAAAGAAGCTCATCTTTGTTGATATGGCTACAAGTGTAGCAGGGCGTTAGTCGATCATGAAGGGGCGAAGCAGGGTCACAAAGCAGGACGAGAACGTGCAGCATTGATGGTGAACCACAGGGTGATGGGTGGGTCGAATTCGTACCTGTAAAGGGAATAGCACTCCCCATTTTCGGGTTTGCATTGGGAGTGGTCATGACCAGGTACCCCGTTGTGAGCCATTTCGATTCCTGGAGAAGAGACAGGACAAAACCGCTTCAATGTCCGAGAGTCAGCACAAAGGCGTGTTACACTTGCTTTTAGTAATGCAGAGATACTAAGATCCATAATGAACCCACGTACTCGGGTGTGTTCGACAGAGACGAGTAGGTAGAGGCGTAGCAATCAAGATGTGCAGTGACTGTTAGGGATTCTCTTTCCTCTCAACAACAGTCGTGTACTATCTGAACACAGGCTTGGCTTCAAACAGAGTGTATTGTCAAAGTGAACACATACTTCAAGTGCTGAAAAGATGAACGTTGTCGTGGTGAGCCGCACCAACCAGGTTGCGAGAACTGGCAGAGCCATTCAAGAACGACATCATCCCACATCAACTCTAGCACCTGAAAATCTTACTCTTTCGTCGATCAACTCTACATATTTGCAATTCAGAGGGCATGCGACATCAACTGGAGCAGAAATCGCCATCCTCTTCTCTGGGAAACGCTTCTACCGTTCTTGCCATCTCCTGACTGCCTGTATATCCATATTACAGATACTCTGTGTGTTCTTCTTTCCCTTCTCCAGCACTGTTCGTGAATTTGATCGTGCCGAACGGAGTCACAGGCCGAATATATGCAAGTTGCAGGAGGTCCCTCATGATCTCACCCCTTCGATCTTCTTCCTCATCGTCATCATTGTCATCATCACCACCATCATTCTGTTCTTCATTCTCTTCATCGCCATCCTCCTCCCCCTCCAACGACGCCATCTTCCCTGCTGCGATCGTGCTTCCTGCAGCTTCTTCAGCACCTTCTTCTGCGCCTACCAATGCCTCCAACAAGCGCAAGGCTGAACACGATGGTCAGCGAACTTGGCCCCCTTGACGTGATCTGCAACTGCGCTGTGTAGGACGAGTAAGTACTGAATAGTCTCTCTTCCCGAAGTTTCCTGGGAACACTGAGGTTCAACAAGACATCTCGGTTGGCATTACAGAAGTGCTTTTGTGCAAATGTACTGATCTGTTTCAAATTCACCATGGTGATCGGGTTCACCTGAGAGGGGAGTGGGAAAGAGGAGAAGCAATTCACTCATCCTCGACCCGCTCCTTCACTGCAGCGTCACGAGCTTTCGGGCACCGACGCGCTCGGCGAGCCTCTCAAGACTCTCACTCGCCCCTGTCCCCTCGACTCTCCCGTGAACAGCCTTCTTGCGTTGCCCCATCGTTGGTTTATCCGAATTTCACGTGTCTCCGCCCAAATGGAGAGGATTAACTCTGGAGATTACCGAGTGAACTCTGGTCTCTGGCGAAACGAAGATTTCTTGGTTTCCTTTGCTTCGAGTAGCTTCCATGGTGTTGGAGGTCTGAAGACTTCTACTCTTGGTTTTGGCAGTCTTGTTGCTGGCCCTATCGGTTTTCAGGATGGTCCGTTTGGAGAGGCGCGATTCAACAATCCTCAAGGACTGTGTCAGGGTTTGGAGCAATCGATTTTGGTGGCCGATAGTGATAACCACGTGGTGCGCAGTATTGATAACGGCGCCGTGATGACTGTTGTAGGCACAAGAGAGGCTGGAAATCGTGATGGACCTGTTTCTCAGGCTTCGCTCTTCTATCCCCATCTCCTTGCCGCGACGAAGAATCATTTGGTGATTTCTCAATCTGCTACAAGCTACTTGCGCATTTTCTCGTTTGCTACGTCTATGGTGACAACAGTGCAGCTCGGATTGGGCGAAACTCCGAACCTCTACCACCCCACCTCTCTGGTGCTCTTTCCGAATCGTGAATTGGCTCTTACTTCACACGAGGGTTCGTACTCGCTCTCCATCAGTAACGACGCATCGGGAGCGCCATCGACAGTCACCAAGCCCCTCGCCGTGATCAGAGGTCTTCCCCACTACAGTGCCTCTCCTGCCCCCACTGCTGGACAATTCCTCTTCACACTCTCGAACAATGTCATGATGGTCACCTCCGATCGAAAGCTGAAGCAGCTCACGCAATTGGCATTGCCTTCGCACGTGGCATCGAATATTTCTGTCTTCCTCTCGCCCTCTGGAATGTTTGCGACCATCATCGATCACGACGTTGGATCACTCTACTTTGGAAGGATGGAAGAGTCTGAACAACAGCAACGGCAGCAACAACAGCAAACTTCCACCTCCAGCGCGATCGCTTCCAATCCTCTCCAGCAACCCTCGTCCACAACCACATCCTTCTCCTCCTCTGTCTCTGCTTCCACTGCGTCAATGACGTCTTCCGCTTCATCATCGGCACCATCTGCTGCAGTTTACGGGTCATCCGCGGCCACTTCGAATCTGCAACTACAGCAGCAACCCCAGAACCCCTACTCTCAACTTCCCCCCAATCAGCAGCCTCTTCAGACTCCCTATGCCCCTACGCAACAACAACAACAACTGCCACAGCAACAACCTTACAACGTATCTCAAATGCAACAGATGATGCAGAACATGCAAATCCCGACCAATGGCACTTCCTCTCCTCAGCCCCAAACGCAAGTTCCTCAACAAATGCAGCAAATGGCGCAGATTCAACAGATTCAACAGATGCAGCAACTGAGACAACAACAACAACAACAGCCACCGACTTCCTCCTCACCCTCCACAACCGCCCCCAATGCTGCCGCCTCTCCCGTTCCTTCCTCTCCCTACGATGCTCATAAGATACCGCAACAGCAACAGCAACAACAGCTTTCGGGCTACCCTCCTGGATATCCCGCTCAACCGCAGCAGCAAACCTACTCTGCACAACCGTACTCCCCTCAGATGCAACAACAACAACAACAACAACAACAACAACAACAACAACAACAACAACAACAACAACAACAACAACAACAACAACAACAACAACAACAACAACAACAACAACAACAACAACAACAACAACAACAAGCACCACTCCAAGCGCAGAGGCCCATCGCGAATGCAGGAATACCACAACAGCCGCTCCAGGCCGGTTCCAGTCGCTCGCAAGTCCTCGCCTCTCCTCCCATCGGCGTCAATCCATCCTTTGCGTACGCGCCCCATGATGCTCCTTTCGTAGGAGGAACCCGATCTCAAGGGATGCCACCCGTAGGCGCAGTCGCCGGAGCCTCGATGGCTGATCCGAACGCCTTTGGAAACCTGCCCAATCCCTTCGCCACTCAATCTCAGCAACCGCAGCAAAAGCAACAGCAGCAGCAGCAACAACAACAGATGCCAAAGCCGCAAGTCCCTACGAATCCACACGGCACGATCCAAGGACAAACGCCTCAACAAGGCTCGTACCCCATCCCGCAGCAACCCTCCACTGTATTTGGACTTGGTGGATATGGACAGGCACAGGCGACTCAACAGCAGCAGCAGCAGCAGCAGCAGCAAAAGAAGCCCACACCTCCTGGAACGCCTGGACTCGGTGGTTACGGCGCTCAGCAAGTCCCCTACTCCTCCTCTCCGCAACAGTACAATGCCTATGGTCTCCCTATCCAATCTCAACAGCAACAGCAGCAGCAGCCGTACTATGCTCAACAGGCTCAACAGGCTCACCAACAACAGCCTACGGCCACGTATCAGACCCAATCGTCACCCGCAGCTCACCACGCAGTAGCCCAACAATGGTCTTCCCCCAATAGCCCTGCTACCCACTCCGTTGGAGAGATGGTCAGCGCGACCGGCATGTGGGAGTGGGAGCAGAAGACGGACACGTGGGTGCCTTACGATGACAAGGTGAACACCGCCATCGAGACCGCTTACCACAGAGGCGACGAGAAGGCCTACTTCACCTCTCTCGGTAAGCAATACGAAATCAACTTCTCCTCCAAACCTCTACGCCAACGCCAGTCTCAAGATCACAACAGGAGCAGACGCGTAAGAGCTCCCGCCTCCTTCACTCACCGCTGAGTTTGCGCGGTCAGGACACTCTCCTCGATCGTGCAAAGCTATAGTCTTCCGTCATTGTTCAATGTACTCCAACCGTAGATGCACCCCAAAAGAGAGAATCACAATGGTCACACTGAACCAGATCCAGATATCGATGATCATGCATCTCAGGAGATCCCATTTCAGAGAGAAGCTTGGTTTGACAACATTAGATCCAGATGATTGCTTTTTAGTGGACAAACAAGGGAGGAAACGTGCTTGTAGCATGGGAGTGGAAAGCGTATCGTTTGCGATCAGGATTCATCATCTGGTGATGCGACGACGAGACGAAGAAGAGTCGAAGGCTACGACGACTGATGTTCGTCCGAAACGAGTTGTTGAGTCGTTTAGGGAAGGTTGCGGACATATCCGTAGAGACCGTTCCAGTTGGGGGTTCCGAGACCGGTGGTGGGATCCCATCCGGTGGTGGCGGTGAAACCGTACTGGGCGACGCAAGACTCAGTGGCGTAGTTGTTACCCTGGGTGATGTCTTGGAAGGCGTTGGAGGGAGCCTTGTAGAGCATGGGGTTGAGGAAACCGAGGGGCTTCTTGCCGGCGGCGGCGCGGTCGGCGTTGAGGAGGGCGATGACAGCACCGAAGGCGGGGGAGGAGCAAGAGGTACCATCGACCTGCTCGAGGGCGGTGGAGGAGCCGAAGTTGGAGATACCGATGAGGTAGGCGTGTCCGTTGGCGGCAACGTCGGGGAAGGCGCGGTTGGCCTTGTTGAAGTACTGAGCCGGGGGCAGGTTGGCGGAGGGGTTGTTCAAGTGGGCGTTGACAGCAGCATCTTGCCATGAGGGACGAGTGACATAGTTGGAGAAACCACCGCCAGAGGTGATGAGGGCGCTGGGGTAAGAGCAGACGAGCTCCTGAGTGATGGCAGAGCAGGGGAATTGGGTGCAGGCGGGCTGGCTGTAGGTGATGGAGGTGGGCTGAGCGCTGGGGTTCAACATGGTGGCTCCGACGGAGGTGACGTAGGGAGAGGCTCCGGGGAAGATGGTGGAGAGGGGAGTGGAGGCGGACACGCAGTTGGCGTTGGAATCTCCGGGTGCTCCCTGGTCACCAGACGAGGCGAGGAGAGAGACTCCCATACCGGTGATCTTGAGGAACTCGTTGTTCACACGAGTGACGTAGTTCTTGGAATCAGTGCAGGAACCGACCTCGCACTGACGGGGCTCGGGCCAACCCCAGGACATGGAGACCACGAGGGGAGGGTTGGGCGTGTTCATCAGGGCGGTGGCGAACTCGTACATCCATCCCTGAACGGTCCAGAACCAGGACTCGGCGCTCAAGGCCAAGGCGAAGGCATACTGAGTATCGAGAGTGGCCTCTCCGTCGGGGAACTGAGGGGAGAAGGGTCCAACGGTCTTGGTCACGGCGGCGTTCTCGCCTACCTGAGAGTTCCACCAGGTCAAATCTTGAGGGTTGTACGAGGCGTCAGCCTGGAACTCGGCAACGCAAATGGAGGACTTCATCTGACCACGGAAGGTAGCGGGGATACCATACATGTTACGCAACACAGCGGGGATCACATAACCAGCAGAGACATCGTTACGCTTAGCGGCATCGGCAACGGGACGACGAGCGGCCTTCAAGTGAGAGGGCTCCCAGAGCTCCGTCAAACCAGAAACGAAATCAACGATACCGTTCAACTCCTGAGGGTGAGACAACTCTCCAAAGTGACGAGTCAACACCTTACCAGAGGCAACATGCTTGAACGCATAGAAGGCGCAACCGAAAACCTTCTCCAAAGCAGAGACGGAAGCAGAAGCAACGACAACATCGCGGCCAGTAGCATCGGCACCACGGATTCCAACTGATGCCAACCACTATCGTTTCGTTCGAAAACACACATGCAATCACACCACCCACCCATATGCACACACACACACACACACACACACACAACAAGAAGTAGGAAAGAGGGGTATGAGAGGGAATCGGAAAGTTCCTCGTGTGTCAGTGTGTGCGCGTGCTGCGGTTGGGACGACAAAACGATAGGAGAGCAAACGTACGTTGGTGACCTTGTTGAGGTCCTCCTTAGGGGGGGCAACCAAGTCCAAAATCTCATCGCGAGTCATCCACTTGGCTGTGCGTGCGAGAGAGAGAGAGAGACGGCGCGTGTGTCAGTGTATGGGTGGGTGGTGAACCGAATCGGCGAGGAATCGGCTTGTCTGGCGCTTGTGTGTGGGCTCACAGCAACTTGGTGTGCTTCAAAATGTTGCACGTACCATAGTTGGCAGATTGGGGGTCGGCACGGTCCAACACCATGGTCTAGAAGGGAGAACGGCAGGAACCGAAAGTACGCGCGTGTGTGAGCTTCGGGCTGGAGGAGGTGCCAAAAAGGCTGTTGCAGGCCACCTGAGCAGCGATCGAGTCTGAAAATGTGGTACGTACCTCCAAAACATCCATGTTTCTCTGGCGAAGAGCAATACGGAAGTGAAGGACCTGGCGAGGGTCGGCACGGGCAAGACGAACCCATCCCTCGGGGGTGGTCGTACGAACACGTTGGATGTCGTAGGCAGAAGCCGCAGCCACGAGGGCTAGCAAGCAAGCAATAGCGATAAGTGCGCGAGACATTTCCTGTGGCACACAAGAGGGGCAAGCAGAAGAGGGAGGGCACGTGGGAGGTCAGTGTCTTTTTCTCATGATGCAGTTTGAGGGCAACCAATCGCGCCACCACCTCGCAACAGGCAAAAAACCTGCCAAACACGAATCTACTACTCAACAGGGAGACAAAAAGGACAGGTGTCAACTGAACATACGCTAAGAACGGACTGCGGTTTCGGGCCGGTTTGGAGGCCGATCGCCTTCTGGAAAGTTCTGCATCAAGTGCCCTGCTCATCCTTCTCTCGCAACCGCCTCCCGCGTCTCCTTCCTCTGCTTTGACATGATCAAGGCACTCATATGTACTGTGAAACATGACATCGCAGCTCATAGGAGCGCTGGGCACCACATCATAAGCGTCTAGAGAAATACACTCGGCAGGCGACAGTGAGACGCTTCGGTGCCTCACGGACACTTACATTCCAAACGTCACGCAACATGTCTTCCGACTCTGCCGCTGCAGTGGATGAGGTAGAGAAGCCTGAAACACATCACAAGGTTATAGCAAAGCTAGAAGCGGCTGGAGTTGCCTTTACAAGGTCACACCATGCGCCTGCAAAGACATCCGAAGAGGCGGCACAAATTCGCGGTTTTCCCCTGCAGTGTGGTGCAAAAGCGATCGTTATGGCTGTGAAATTGAAGGCAACCCAAGCAGACACATCTACATTCGTTCTATTCGTCATGTCCGCCACGCACAAGCTCGATTCGAAGAAGGCAAGGAAGATCGTGGCTGGCTGCAAATCCATGTCGTTTGCGACCCCTGATCAAGTTAAACAGCTCACTGGATGCATTCCTGGCGCAGTACCTCCCTTTGGCAGTGTTTGGTCTATTCAGACTTACATGGATAACTCACTTAGAAACGTAGGAGAGTACATCGATTTCAACGCTGGGCTCCGAACCGACAGCGTCCGAATGCGCCAAGAGGACTACGAGAGGGTGGAAAATCCTATCGTTTCTGACTTTACCACACCTCCTGACACCTTGTAAGATATGTAGAAGAGCTATACTGTTCTGTAGAGGCGTAAAGAGGCTGTTGTCTGTTCTGCTATCTGGTAACCTGTTCCTGCCCGTTCCATTCGCCTACTTTGGGGTTGTTTGGCACATTTCGAGATGTATAACGTTACTGCTGCATAATACATCCGCAAGGGCAGGAGAGATGATACAACACGCATGCAGCAACTATCCTGACGGTTCACACCATCTCGGTCTCTCAACCCAGTATCTGCTCCTGTTTCGAATGTTACACCACCTTTATGATTCGGATCTGAAACTTTGCTCCAAACTGATGCAGTTTAATGCGAGTTCCAGGGCAGTTTTACTTGAGTTCTCCAACACGCGCTTCCTTCCTTCCCTTGCCGCCCTCATCCCGATTCTCAATGATCACACATAAGACACGATGATGGACAGCGATTTCGGGGACCAAAGGCTGAAGTTCAGGATATGGAACAGGCTGGAATTGCCAAGAGTTCTCTCAACAACGCTTGTCTGATCTCTTGTGTTTGCAACCAAAACGCTGGTGTTGCAGAACGAAAACTGCTTAGCCTCTTCGTTCAGAGAATTCTCCCGAGAGAGACCCCATTCCCTTTGGATTGGAAGCCGGGGTGTTACTGGGAAATTCTCAGGACGACCGGGTCCTTTGTGCGATCGATTTGCCGTTCCTCTCATTCTGAACTAGACTCTCTTCTAGCACAAGTCGACTAAGAAAGTCTTTGAAATAGCGTTCTACTGCGCCTTTGTCTCAACACCAATACCACCACGCGCGTTCCTTGCCTGTTATCAGCCTCGCACCGTTTCCGAATCCACACGAATCGAACTTCGCCTTCCCCATCATGTTGACTGCACTTGCTATGGCCTCTGCAGGCATTTTCGGAGCTTTGCTGTCCTCTTCATTCACTTCTTCTGGTCAACTGTCTGACCGAAGGCCGCCTGGCGACAGGAGCGAAACCGCCTTGATGGTCGCTCGCGTCGATCCCTCCCCTCTCTTCCAACAGGTCCCCCGTCCCCTCTCTATCCCCTTACCTGTTCCCTTCCACTCGTCTGCCCCATTGTTGAGGGATTGGAGCGGCCATCTGTTCCACCACAACTCTACATTGCCTGTTTTCGAGTCGGAGTTGTACGAGTTTAAGGTCGCTCAAGGCTCGAATAACTCTCTTGCTGGCTTCTTTCGTCGCTACG
>Ga0307375_10002738_pt1 | contig 17804 bp, 15 predicted proteins | sample TR1MG_FD_202531 | JGI IMG/M metagenome (GOLD analysis project Ga0307375, IMG submission 202531) | Soil microbial communities from Risofladan, Vaasa, Finland - TR-1 | ecosystem: Environmental > Terrestrial > Soil > Coastal area > Acid sulfate soil | place: Finland: Risofladan, Vaasa | collected... | reverse complement strand
CGCTGCATCGCCGATGATAGTGTGGGGTCTCCCCATGTGAAAGTAGGTCAATGCCAGGCACCCAATTCTAAGCCCCCCGTCATTAATGACGGGGGGCTTAATCTCGTTGGTTTTTCAGATGCTAAGAACTCTTTAAATTAACTCCGTCGTGGTCGAGACGGGGTTTTTGAGGGATTTGTCTGCGGTTTTCTAAGGGTTTTTAGGCACGTCGTGCGCCAAATATCGCGCAATGTTGGAAATTTCGATGGGGGACATGTTGCTTGAGATGATCGCCATCGGATCACCGGCCTCGACGGGGCGTGTGCCCGTTTTCCAGTGATTCAACTGGGTGATGATGTACCGTGCCGGTTGATCGGCAATGGCGGGGATGAGTTCTGTCCCGGCCCCTTTGTCGCCATGGCAACTGAAGCAGGATGGAATTTCACGCGACCAGTCATTGTGCGTCAGAAGGTTGGTTCCCTGTGCGGCCATATCAGGTTGCGTAACAAGTGTTTGGACCGATAGTCCCGGTTTAGCCGCATAGAATGTGGCTACGGCTCGTCTTTGCGATAAGGTCAGGGTCCGGCTGTACATTTGCATTGCCTGGTTGGCTCTGGTGCCGATGGCATAATGATTCAACTGGTTCAGTAGATATGCCGCGCTCATCCCCGCAAGGCGCGGATAGCCCGCGGTCTTGTCTCCTTCACCGTGCATACCATGGCAGACGGCGCAACTTGGCATGTTATCGATACCTTGCTCGGCGATACGTTGCCCCAGGCTGTTCCCCATGTCCGCATGTGCCATTGACGAAATGCTGACCAGACAAAGACCGATCCATAATGTTGCGTGATGACCCAGGTTATTGGGTTTGGTCATTTTCACGTCCATTACCTCCTGACAGTGGTGGCCCGGGCTTAAGTCATACCCTGTATTCACACGTTAGGCGTTAATGCCGAACAGGTGACCGATGAATGAGGTGGCCGCCATGGCAAGTACGCCCCAGACAAGCACCCGTGAGGCGCCGCGCACGATCGAGGCGCCGCCGGTCCATGCGGCGAGCCCGCCCAGAACCACCAGTGCGAGCAAGGTTGTTGTAATGACAGAACCGAACAACCAAGTGTTGGGTACGAAAATGGCGGTAAGCAGGGGCAGACCCGCACCAACGGAGAACGCGGCGGCGGAAGAGCCGGCTGCCTGCAGGGGGCGTGCGCGTGTAATTTCGTGGAGGCCCAGTTCGTCACGGGCATGTGCCCCCAAGGCATCTTTCTCCATGAGTTCCCGCGCGACCTGGGACGCCAGCGTTTCGGAGAGTCCGCGCTCTACATAAATGGCAGTCAGTTCACCTAGTTCGAATTCATAGTTGTGTTTGATCTCATGTGCCTCCTGCGCCAGATCGGCCTGCTCGGTATCTTTTTGTGATTGTACCGAGACATATTCACCCGCGGCCATCGACATCGCACCGGCCACGAGCCCCGCGATGCCGGCGAGGACAATCGTTTGATTGTTGGCATTTGATGCAATGAAGCCCAGCATCAGACTGGATACCGAAACGATCCCATCGTTGGCGCCCATTACGGAGGCACGTAGCCAAGAATTTCGGTTGATCCGGTGATGCTCGGCATGCAGGTCGAAGGTCTGGATTTCGCTGGTTGACATGGTTGTTACTCGGTGTGAAGTGAAAACATTGGGGCAATTCTAGGACAAATAGCGCGTTTTGACTGGGCCCGGGACAAGTTTCGAACCGATTACTTTGTCGTACAGCGTATTCATGCAAACAGATGTCAGATTATGAGGATATTTAAAAGGCTCGATTGCACGCATTCTGACGGTTGATCGTTGCATTCGTGCCTTACCGCTGGCGATTTTGCGCCTAGTATTTGATGATTGTATTTCAATGTGGCTATCGAGACTTTCCTGATGCGTTACGCGCTGGATGAATCCAATGAAATGTTGTGCCAGGCGCTGGGCGCGCGGATGGACAATGATGCTGCCGTGCAGAAAGCCTGCGCGCTGGCCGGGGTGGTATGGGATGGAAATGTCACCCGTGCACGCGGGCCGCGGGCAGCGTTGGTGCTTCTGGATATCGGTGCGGATAGAGACACGATTCTGGCCTGCATATTGGCAGATCCACGGCTGCTTGGAAAACTAGATGCACGGACTTTGTCGCACGATTATGGCGAGGTTGTGGCCGATCGCGTGACTCAGTTGCAGCATTTGCTGCAGTTGGGGGAGCAGTACCGTAGTCACCAGCAAGCGGCTTGGCTGGAGCACTTGCGCCGACTGCTGCTTAGTTCGATCAGTGATGTTCGGGTGATGATGATCCAGTTGGTTCATCGTCTGGAGCGCTTGCGCGGTTTGCCGTTCGAGTCGGATATCAACAAGCGTCGGGCGATTGCCGCCGAGACACTGGATGTCTATGCGCCGATTGCCCATCGACTCGGGCTTGGGCAGGTTAAGTGGGAGCTGGAGGATCTGGCATTTCGACATCTGGAACCGGAGACGTATAAACGGATCGCAGGTTTGCTGGACGAGCGTCGGGACGAACGTGAAACCTATATCGTGCGGGTTCAGGAAATGCTTCAAAGGGCGCTATCCGATGCGAATATTGATGCCGACATCTATGGGCGCCCGAAACATATTTACAGCATCTGGGGCAAGATGAAGCGCAAACAGCTGGGGTTTGACGGTCTGTTCGACGTGCGGGCCTTGCGTATCGAAGTGAATACGATTGCGGATTGCTATGCCGCCTTAAGCGTCGTACACCACCTGTTCACGCCGATTGAAAGTGAATACGACGACTATATTGCCCGCCCCAAGGAGAATGGCTATCAATCGCTGCACACGGCAGTTCATGCTCTGGATGACAAGATTGTGGAGGTGCAGATTCGAACTCAAACGATGCATGAACAGGCGGAACTCGGTATTGCGGCCCACTGGCGTTACAAGGAAGGGGGGGCGGCCTCGGAAGATGTCTTCACCCAAGAGCTGAATCGGTTGCGTCTGGCACTAGCTACCGGAGAACCCGCGCGGCCGGAGGTCGACCAGGTGTATGTGTTCACCCCGGAGGGCGACATCTTCCCCATGCCCTCGGGTTCGACGGTTCTCGACTATGCGTATCGAGTGCATACGCTGCTCGGACACCGCTGCAAGGGTGCCAAGATCAATGGACAGATCGTGCCGCTGAAAACCCCGTTGCAGCAGGCGGATCGCATCGAAATTCTGACCCAGTCTCAACCCGCGCCCAACCGGGAGTGGGCCCAGGCCGGTGCCGGTTATCTGATGTCGGCGAGCGCCCGCGCCAAGGTGCGCAACTGGTTCCACAAACAGGAACAATCCGCGGCCCGACAAACGGGGGAATTGCAGTGTGAGCGCCTCTTCCGCCGACTGGGATTGAATCGAACCGAGCGAACCGCGGTGACGGCCTCTTTGGGCCTGAAGAGTGACGAGGCTTTGTTTGAGGCCGTCGGGCGTCATCGGATCGATTCCGCCACCTTGCTTAATGCCGCACGTGCGATGCGACAGCCTCCGCCAACGGTACCTCAGGCCGATATGCCTTTTCCACAGGGTGCCCCTGTTCTGCCGGTCGCTGAATTGGCGCTGGATGGGCTGAAGGCGCAACCCGCTGGTTGTTGCCATCCGCAGCCGGGCGAGCCCGTCCTTGCATTCATCACGCGTGGGCAAGGGTTGAGGTTGCACAAGCCCGGCTGTAGCAACATCCGGCATTTGCAGCAGGCCTATCCGGAGCGCATCCTGTCGGTGGATTGGCCCAGTGCGGGGCGGATCTGGGGTTATCAGCTGAAACTTGACCTGCTGATCGAAGATGTCCCGCGATTCTGGGCCGACCTCGGGCCGGTCTTGTCTCCCTTCAAGGCACGGGTAATCGAGAGTCGAAGCCGACATGAGCGGAATACCGGTCTGACCGACTTGAACCTGATGCTGGAGTTGCCGGGAAACTTCGATAGCCGTGAGCTGATCAAGCGGCTGCAACGGCTTCCGGCTGTTGAATCGGTGCAGCGTCGCGCGGGGTAGGCTGGCATTTAAACGTTAAACTGATTTGTTTTGTCGACCGGGTACGTTAAATTGCTGCCACTTTTATCCAGTCACGCAGGTGGATGCATGCTTCTGAATCCGTTTTCTCTTCTGCCACATCATACGAGCATGATGTGCATCTGACCGACATCACCATGTTCTGGGGGCCGGCGTCCGGTGGGGTCCGGCGCTATATTCTGGCCAAGCGCGCCTACTGTGCGTCGCACCCAGGGTTACGGCACAGCCTGCTCGTCCCGGGCGACACGGCGACGAATACAATGGATGGGGTGCTTTCTACATACACTTGTCCGGCGCTGAAGCTGATCGGTGGGAAGGGTTACCGTTTTCCGCTGCGCCTGCAGCCCTGGATCGATACCCTCAAGGAAATCCGTCCTGATGTGATCGAGGCAGGTGATCCCTATCGTTTGGCCTGGGCAGCCGTTCGCGCCGCCCGGGAACTGGATGTGCCCGTGATCGGTTTTTTTCACTCCGATCTGAGCCGGATGACGGCGCTGCGCTTTGGCAACTGGACCCGTGAACCGGTCCGGCGTTATATCCAGCATCTTTACGGGCACTACGACTGGGTGTTTGCACCCAGCCAGATCATGGCCGAGCGACTGCGGGAATTGGGTTTGCCGAAGGTGACGGTGCAACCGCTGGGTGTGGATACGGTCATGTTCACCCCCGAGCGCCGATCCATGTCGGTGCGACGTGATCTTGGGATTCCCGACGAAGCACGGGTGCTGGTTTATGCCGGACGTAATGCCATCGAGAAAAATCTGTCTACCCTGTTCGAAACGGTGCGCCGACTGGGTGCGCCCTATCATTTGCTGTTGATTGGCCCAGACATGCCGCGTGTGGCGGACATTCCCCTGACCGTGGTGGATTATGTTTCGGATACAGCGGTGCTGGCAGCCCTGTTGGCCAGTAGCGATGCGCTTGTGCATGCGGGGGACCAGGAAACCTTCGGCCTGGTGATTGCCGAGGGCATGGCGGCGGGTCTTGCCGTGATTGGCATCAACAGTTCAGCCGTGCCGGAACTGGTGGATGACTCGGTGGGCGCGTTGGCCGAGCCGGATAGTATCGACTCGTTCGTGGCGGCTGTTGAATCGGTCTTTGCGCGTGATCATGCCGCGCTCGGACGGGCGGCGCGTGCGCGTGTCGTTCGTCACTTCGGTTGGACGGCGCGTTTCGGGCAGATGTTCGGGAAATTGACACAATTACAGCGGCACGGCGTGATCGAAGAGCGGCCCTTGGAGTTGTTGCGGTGAATTTGCCCCGTGCCAATGCAGCGCCGGCCGCGCTCGTGCTGCATGATGTGGCGCCTGAAACACAGGCCCGCTGCGAGGCGTTGCTCGATGCCCTCTCTCCCTGGATCACCCCGCGTGGCCCGATGCCGGTCACGCTGCTCGTGGTGCCCCGTTACCATGGGGCGGACGCCCTGAGTGCCTATCCGGCCTTCCGTGCCTGGATCGATCAACGTCTGCTTCTGGGTGACGAGGTCGTCCTGCATGGCTATGCGCATGCCGATGATCGTCCTGTCTCGGGTCTGCGCGATTGGGTCGAGCGGCGCGTCTATACCGTGGAAGGTGAGTTCGCCCGTTTGAGCACGGATGAAGCCATACACCTGCTCTCGTCGGGCTTGCAAGAGTTGTCTGCCTGCGGTTGGCAATCGAGCGGGTTTGTGGCGCCCGCCTGGCTTACCAGCCCGGGAACGCGCACGGCGCTGAATATGTTGGGCTTCGACTGGTTCGCCACGCGAACCGGACTGTTCGATCTACAGGGCGGCCACGAAACGGCGGCCACGTCGTTGGTCTGGAGCGTTCGTGCGGCGTGGCGCCGGCAACTTTCCCAAATCTATAACCAGCGATTGCTGGCCACCCTGCTGCACCCATCGCGTCAATCCGTACCCATTCGGCTGGGGCTTCACCCCGTGGATGTCGACTGGCCTCAGGCGGTGGCTTTCTGGCAGCAGGCATTGGCCCGGGTGCTCGAGCAGCGGTCCGGTACGACGAAATCGGGGTTGGTGGCTTGGCGATGAATCGACATCGACGTCGTCTGCTCTGGATGCTGTTGCTGGCAATCGTGGCGAGTCTCGCCGTTCCGTTGGTCTTGGGTGGTCGTAACCTGTTGGTCGATCTGCCCAAGATTGCACCGGGCTGGATCGCGCTTTTGGTGGGGATGGTGCTGCTGGGTTGGGTGTTCAACAGTTTTAGGCTGCGACTGCTGGCTGCGGGCATGGGCGGGCAAGTCCCGCCGCTCTGGGGTCTCGGTGCGGTCATTGCCACCGAGTTTGCAGGCGCCGCTTCGCCAGCGGGTGCAGGTGGAGCACTCACCTATGTGGCCCTGCTCAAGCAGCGTGGTATTCGCACCGCGCATGCGGCGGCGATGTATGCCATCGACCACTTCATGGATGGCGTGTTTTTCGTGGTGGCATTTCCCGTGGCACTGCTCTCGTTGGCCTTGCATGGTGGATTCAGCGATCCGGCGTGGTTGCTGGCCGTGACCCTCAGCCTCTTCGGGATGGGCGCGGGGTTATTCTGGCTGTTGTTGCGCGAACACCGCCTTTTGATTCGACTCTTCGGCCGGGTTCTCCGACCCTTTCGTTTGTCGGCGCACCGTCGTCGTCGTATGGCGCGCTGGTTGATGCAGTTCCGTCAGGGGGTGCGATTGGTTTTGCAGTTGCCACGCTGGCAGTTGCTATTGCTGTTCATGTTCTGTGCCGGGCACTGGCTGCTGCGCTACAGCATTCTGGCGGTCATTATCAGTTTCATTGGTTCCTCGGTGCCCTGGTCCTATCTGTTTGCGGTGCAGGGTGTGCTGTTGCTGTTCGGTCAGATCAGCTTCCTGCCCGGCGGCGCGGGCGGGGTGGAGCTTGGTTATGCGGCGCTGCTGTCTCCGTTTCTTGATGCGGAGACGATTGGCTTGTCGCTGTTGCTCTGGCGGATGATGACCTACTACTTCTATCTGCTCGCCGGCTTGCCGGTATTCCTGACCATGCTGGGCGATCGTGCCTGGCGATTGTTGTCACCGGGCGATAAGTAAGTTCCAGTTTGTTCGTGTGCTCCCGGATGGGCGCGGCTGCGGCATTGGCTGTCATGATATGGTCATCGAATATTCACAAAAAATTCAAAAACTTTATTGATCGCAATCCTCCTAATTGAGACTAAACACTATTTTCATTGTTTAGTTTTATGCTGATCCAAATTAGGGGGTTGTTATGTCTCTGAAGCCTGTATTCAAACAGTCTGTACTGCGTGTGGCGATGGTCGGCGTGATTGCCGGTTCTGCGTTGATGTCTGCCGGGCTCGCCCAGGCGGGTTCGGTATCTATTCTGGAAACCGGTTCGAGTCTGCTGTATCCCTTGTTCAACTTGTGGCAGCCCGTGTACACAAAGGAACATTCAAGCGTTCAACTCACCACGGCCAGTACCGGTAGCGGTACCGGCCAGGCGCAGTCCATGCAGGGCCTGGCACAGATCGGCGCCTCGGATGCCTATCTGAGCGGCGCGCAAATGAAACAGCATCCCGGCATGCTGAATATCCCGATGGCGATTTCCAGCCAGATGGTGAACTACAACGTACCGGGATTGAATGGCGACCATCTGAAACTGAGTGGCCCTGTTCTGGCGGACATCTACGCCGGTAAGGTGACCAAGTGGAACGATCCCGCCATCGCCAAGCTGAACCCCGGTGTGAAGCTCCCTGACCACAGCATCGTGGCCATTCATCGCACCGATGGTTCGGGCGATACCTTCATTTTCACGCAATACCTGAGTGATTCGACGCCCTGGTGGTCGGACAAGTACAGCTATGGCACCTCAGTCAGCTGGGCACCGGTTCAGGGCAATATCGGCGCGGTGGGCAATCCCGGCATGGTCGATGCGCTGAAGAACAATCCCTATTCGGTGGCTTATATCGGCGTGAGCTTCAAGAAGCAGATTATGGATGACCATCTGGGCGAAGCGCGCATCGAGAACAAGGCGGGGCATTTTGTGCTGCCCGAGATCCGCAATGTGAAGGCCGCTGCTGCCTCCATGGTGCCGAAAACTCCGGCCGATCAGCGGATCAGCCTGATTTTTGCACCGGGTGCGGAAAGTTACCCGATCATCAACTATGAATATGCTCTGGTTGATAGCCACCAGCCTTCACAGGAGATGAGTTCGTCATTGAAGAGCCTGTTGTCCTGGGCCATTTCTTCGAAGGGAGGCAATGCCGAACACTTCATGAAGTCGGTCAACTTCGTGGCCCTGCCGCCGAGCGTGGTCAAGCAGTCCACCACGCAGATCGACAAGATCCACGCGTAATGACCTGTCCGACCGAAACGACTCTGTGGTCGATCGGTGCGGACAAGAATGGCGGGCATGCTCATTGTGATCTGCCCGCCCTTTTGCATTTCAGCGGCTGAACAAAGGGACGCCCTTTTTTCAGCCATGAGTGCCATCGGGCATCGATCGGTTCAGTTACAAGGTACATGCATGGTTCACGTTTTTTCTCGCTTCCGATTTCGCTGGGGTCTTGGATTGATTGCCGGCCTGCTGCCGCTTTCCCTGCTGGTGATCGTGGTTTTCCTGCTGCACGCGGCGTGGCCAGCCATCACGTTTAATGGGCTCGGCTTCCTGATCCACAACAGCTGGAATCTGGGCAATATGTATGCAGACCCGGTGATGGTGCGTGGCCAGGAAGTGCTTCCCCGAGCGGATTATGGGGTGTTATTCCTTGTGGTGGGCACGCTGCTGACATCCCTGATTGCCCTGATATTGGCCGTGCCGTTTGGCATTCTTTCCGCCATTTTTCTGGCCGAAGGTTTGCGCGGCCCGGCGCGTACCCTCGGATCTTTCCTGGTGGAACTGTTGGCCGCTGTACCGAGCGTGGTGTATGGCCTGTGGGGCTATCTCGTGCTGATCCCGTTGCTGGGGCGGCATGTCTATCCTTGGCTCGAGCAGTCACTGGGGACATTCGTGCCGATCTTTCATGGCCCGTCAGGCAGTGGCTATGGACTGCTGACGGCCGGTATTCTGCTCGCGTTCATGGTGGTGCCGCTCATCGCCGCCAGTTTGCGCGATGCGCTGGTCGCTACCCCGTCTGCCCTGCGCGAAGCGGGCGCGAGCATGGGCGCGTCGCGCATGGAAATCGTCCGGCAGATCCTGCTGCCCGGGCAGCGCAATCTGATCATTGGTGTGACGGTGCTGGCCTTTGGCCGAGCCTTGGGGGAAACCATGGCGGTCCTGATGGTCAGTGGCAATGCGCTGAACAGCCTGCCGAAAAACATCTACGACCCGATATCGACGATGGCGGCGTTTATCGCCTCCCAACTCGATAGTGCGATGCAGGATCCAACCGGCATGGCGGTGCATGCTCTGGCCGAGATCGCCTTGCTGCTGATGGTCATCTCGGTGCTAGTCAACGGGGCGGCCCGCGGGGTGTTGTGGCTGTCGGGGCATCGCGCATGAACGAAAAAATCAACACGCCCTCTCGCCATGTCATCCGTCTGCGTCGTCGTGTGGCGGATGGGGTGATGTGGGGCGCCACGGCCCTGAGTTTTGCCCTGCTGGGGTTTGTGCTGCTGCATATTCTGACTTATGTCTTTGTGCACGGCTTACCCGCACTTCATCTGACGATATTCACGACGGATGCTCAGGGCATCGCCGGAGGGCTGCGCAATGCGATTGTCGGCTCATTGCTGCTTTCCGGGCTGGCGCTTGTGATAGCCGTGCCTATTGGTGTGAGCGCTGGAGTCTATCTTTCGGAGCATGGGGATGGACTTGCGGCGAAGGTCGCCCGGTTTTTGTCGGATGTGCTCGTTGGAGTGCCCTCGATCGTTCTGGGCTACTTCGGTTATATCACCATGGTGATCGGCTTCGGGTGGCGGTTCTCCCTGCTGGCGGGATCGATCACCCTGGCCATCATGATGTTGCCCTATATTGCCCGAACCAGCGAGATGGCATTTCGTGCGGTGCCGATCGCACTGCGTGAGTCCGCTTATGCCCTGGGTTGCCCTGAAGGCGGTGTGGTGTGGCGGGTCTTATTGCCCACTGCCCGCACTCCAGTTTTGACCGGCATCCTGATGGCATTGGCCATTGCCTTGGGCGAAACAGCCCCGCTGCTGTATACCGCTGGCTGGTCGAACTATCTCTGGAACGGTCACTTCACGCACGAAGGGGTCGGGTATCTCACCTATGTGATCTGGAGTTTTATCGGCGAGCCTTATGCCTCGGCACACCAACTTGCCTATGCCGCCGCGCTGCTGATTACCCTGATGGTACTGGCCATCAATCTCAGTGCCCGCCTGTTGCTGGTGCGCTGGCGGGATGTGGGGCGGTGATCGAACACGCCCCCGTCGATATCCCGCCGGTCTATGTCGATCGGTAGCGGCAGGCGGTTCACCGCAGTGGGTCGGGGGGGTTAGGGATCGATCAGGGCGGCCGTTTTGACCAGGGCAAAAACCCGCTGACCGTGAACAAGCCCCAGTTGCTCGACCGAACGGTGGCTGAGTTCCGCGAGCAGCGGTTGCCCATCGATCAGTTCGAGAAATACCACCGCTCGGCCGGAGCGGCGACCTGTCGTGTCGATGGCAATCGATGTAATGGTGCAGGCGAGCTGATTCAACATGCTGATGCCTTCCTGGCGCTGACTCGCAATGGCGACATCTCGTGCTAGTACGCGTAGCCGCGTGGTTTTTGAGTGCAGGCCATGAGGATTTGCATCCGAGGGGATGGCGTCGCTGTGCGCACTGACCCAGAACGTAAAGGCATCAGCCTGTTTCGATCGGAAGGGTACCAGGCCATCCGGTTCGATTGCGCCGATCGTCCCGTGCAATACCGAAACCGGCCCTTCTTCCGTGAATAGTGGGGAGTCGACCCGGCTGGTCGCTTCGGTGAGCGTTTCTATCGAAGTGATGCGCCCGCCGGCCATGAAGACAACCCGGTCCGCCAGGCGTTCGACTTCGATCGGTGCATGAGTGATGTACAGGGTCGGGATACGGTATTCCGCGATCACGGATTCGATCAGGCCAAGCAGTTCGCTTTTGGCCTGCCAATCCAGGGCAGAAAGCGGTTCGTCCATCATCAGCAGTCGTGGGCGCATCAGCAGGGCGCGGGCAATCGCCACGCGTTGCCGTTCCCCGCCGGATAGGTTGTTGGTCGGTCGGTCGAGCAGATGGCTGATGCCCACCCGGTCGATAATCTCTTCAAACCCCGGGCCATGTTGCCGATCCTTCGGAACGCGCCGCCGCGCATAGTCCAGATTGCCCTGTACATTTTTGTGGGGGAGCAGGGCGGCGCTCTGGAACACGAAACCGATATCGCGCCGTTCGACGGGCAGGGATTTTTTACCCGTCTGCCAGACCTCGTCCTGAAAACAGAGCTGGCCGTGGGTGCGCTTGTCCAGTCCGGACATCGCGCGTAGCAGGGTGGATTTGCCGGAACCGGAACGGCCGAACAGGACGGTGACGCCCTCACTGGCGAACGCGAACGGCGTCGAGTCCAGGGTGAAGTTCGTGAGGGAAAGCTGCAGGTGACCGTGGATCATGGGCTAGTCCTGCCTGATTTGAAGGCTGCGATTGAGCGCGTAGACCAGCATCAGCACCAGCATCGAGAACAGCAGCATCAGTAGCGACAGGCTGTGGGCCGCTGCATATTCGTAGGATTCGACGTGATCGAAGATCGCAATGGACACGGTGCGGGTCTGGCCTTCGATATTACCGCCGACCATCAACACCACCCCGAATTCACCGACGGTATGCGCGAAGGTCAATACCGCGCCGACGATGAACCCCTGCCGTGCTAACGGCACGATCACCGTGAAGAACCGATCGAAAAACGATGCGCGTAGGGTTCGGGCGGCATCCACAACCTGCCCCGGCAATGCTTCGAACGCGGCCATGATCGGCTGCACGGTAAACGGCAGGGAATAAATGACCGAACCGATGATCAGGCCGGTTTTGTTGAACGTGAGTTGCCCCTCAAAACCGAAGTGTCGTAGAAATTGGGTGATTTCCCCGTTGGGATTGAGCGCGATGATGAGATAAAAACCCAGCACGGTGGGCGGCAGGACCAGCGGCAGGGAGACCAGCGCCTCGAAAAATATTCGGGCCCGAGAGCGTGTATGGGCCAGCCACCATGCGATGGGCGTGCCGATCAGCAACAGGATGACCGTGCTGATGCTGGCGACCTCCAGTGTCAGGAGAATCGGGTCGACATCCAGAGAGGAACCAAAAATCTGCATCGGTCAGTTCGGCCTTGGGTTGCGGAGGGAGAAATAAGGCAGAGGGTACGATAAAAGCGACCGATCTGCGCGTTGTTGCCAATCGTGGGGGCTGACGGGTCGTCCGATTGGTTGTTCCGGTCGGTCGAGAATTGTCATGCCCGGCCACCGCCAATCATCCGATCGCGCACGGCCGATAGGCCATTTATGCCCCATTCGCCGGTTTCGGCAGTGCATATCCATAGTTCTGGATGATTTTGGTCGCGGCCGGTGAGCGCAGATAGGTCAGGAAGCTCTGGGTCGCCGCGGCATGTTTTGTGTCCTTGATCAGTACGGCCGCCTGCTCGATCGGTGGATAGTCGCTTTGGGGCGGTACCCAGTATTGCCCGATGTTCTTGGCCGGGCTGGCCGGATCCGCGAGTTGGGACAAGGCCACAAAGCCCAGTTGGGCATTGCCGGTCATCACAAACTGGAAGGTCGCCGAGATGCTTTCGCCATCCACGATTTTCTTCTGTTGTTGCAGATTCTGGTACACGCCGATCTTCTGCATCACCGCAACGGCAGCCGCGCCATAAGGGGCGCTCTTGGGGTTGGCGATGGCCAGATGTGCAAAATCGGCCGCCTTGAGAATCCTGGCGTAATCCGCCTTCACCGGCAGGGTCTTGCTGTACAGCGCGATCGTGCCCTGGGCATAGACAAAGGCGTCCGTGGCCTTGCCGGCCTTGACGAGCAGTTCAGGGCGCCGGGTGTCGGCCGCCAGGAAGGCATCGAAGGGGGCACCATTGTTGATCTGGGCAAACAGCCCGCCGGTCGGGCCGAACGAGAACCGAATCTGGTTGCCGGTTTTCTTTGCCCAGGCCTGACCAATCTGCTCGGCAGCTTTGGTGAAATTGGCCGCCACCGCAACGGTGATGGTGTCGGCTTGCGCCGCGCTCAAGCTGGCGGCGAACAGAACGGTTGTGCCGAGAACGGCTGCGGATAGCTTCTTCATGGTCAGGTTCCTCTTGAGGGGCGGTCGGTTCGATGTTAAGTCTTGTATATATCGACTGGTCATAAAAAACCGAGTGTGCTCGACTCGGTTCTTGCGGTTCTTTAGCTATCCACGCCCAGAATGATCAGGCTGGCCTTGATCAGGGCGCAGGCGGGTTCGCCCGCCTTCAACCCCAGCGATTCGGCACCGCCTTCGGTGATGATCGCGGTCAGGGTGTTGCCCCCGGCCAGAGCAATGACCACTTCACTATTCACGGCGCCTTCGGTCACGCGCTCGATTGTGCCGCAGAGCTGGTTGCGCGCCGACGTCTTGACCTTCTCGGTGGTAACTACCACGAAGCTGGACTTGATCAACGCATAGGCGGCCTGTCCCACGGTCAGGTTCATGCTGTCGGCACTGCCATTGGTGATGATGGCCACGAGTTCATCGTTCCCCTGGATGCCGAGCACCACTTCCGCGTTGACGGCGCCGCGCTGGATCGATTTGATCGTGCCGGACAGGGTATTCCGTGCGCTCGTTTTCATGAACAGACTCCGGATCACGTTGAGGTCGCCGCTGATGTCGTGCTGATCGAACAGCGCCATCAACTGGGTTTGCATATGCCCCAGACGTTTGAACGAGCTCACCAGTTGTATCCCGGCGGGCGACAGCGCCGCCCCGCCACCGCCGGCCCCGCCATGCTGGGCCACCACGATCGGCACGCCGGCCAGATTGTTGATGGCATCCACGGCATCCCAGGCCGCCTTGTAGGTCATGCCGATCGCCTTGGCCGCCGCACTGATCGAGCCTTCCGCCTGTACGGCTTCCAGCAGTTTCAGGCGCCGATGCGAGATTTCCTGTTCGCCGAGACGCAGGGCCAGCGGTACCACGAAATCACCAATATGTTTCTCACTATATATCGACATAATTTCCGGCTCAAGCTTTTTGATTCGGCGAACAGTGTACCCGTCGGGCCGTCCGCTGCGGGGGTGGGTTACTGCGGAGGTTCATGCACTACGCCGGCCTTGATTTGGGCGAAGGCGTCGAGCGCGCGTCGGCGGCTGGCGGCAAGATCGACGATGGGCTCGGGGTAGGTTTCGCCCAATCGGATGCCCGCCTTGCTCAGGGCGCTGTCCGTCGCTTGCCAGGGTGCGAACAGGGTCTTGGTGTCCGCTCGGGCGAGTTCGGGCAGCCATTGGCGGATGAAATCCCCTTGAGGGTCGAACTTTTCCGCCTGCAGGATCGGGTTGAAGATCCGGAAGAACGGTGCCGCATCGGCGCCCGTACCCGCCGTCCATTGCCAGCCAGCTGTGTTGCTGGCCAAGTCTGCATCGACCAGGGTATCCATGAACCAGTCAGCGCCACAACGCCAGTCAATCAACAGGTTCTTGGTCAGGAAGGAGGCCACGATCATCCGCGCGCGATTATGCATCCAGCCCGTTGTCCACAGGGCACGCATGGCCGCATCGACGACGGGGATGCCGGTTTCACCGCGTTGCCAGGCGCGAAGATCGTTGGGTGCATCGCGCCAGGGGAAGGCGGCAAAGCGGGGGTTGAGGGGTTCTGTCTCAGATAGCGGATCGTGGTACAGAAGATAGGCACCGAATTCACGCCAGCCGAGCTCGCGCAAGAAATGTTCGACGCCGGGGACTTCCAGCGGATGGGGGTATCGGGCGAACAGCTCGGCCGAAATCTGCCTGGGCGTGATCTCGCCAAAACGCAGATGCGGGGAAAGCCGGGAAACACCTTGCCCGTCGAGGGCGTTGCGCCCTTCGGCATAGGATTCGATTTTTGGCAGAAAGGCCGCAAGGCCCTCCCAGGCACCGTGTTCGCCTGGTTGCCAGTGTTCGGGGAAGGCACGGTCCCAGGGAATATCGGGGAGCAGACCCAGCGTTTCGAGGGGCGTGCTGGCGATGTTCGACGGAACCGGTGGCAGGGCGTTCGGCAGCGGGGGCAGGGGCGGTACGTCGATCCCTGCCGCGATCAGGGCCTTCCAATAGGGGGTGAATACCCTGAAGGATTCTGCCTTGCGGTTCAATACCCGCCAGGGTTCATGCAGAAAATTGCCCGGAAAAGATTGGGCATCGATGCCACGTGCTTTCAGCTGCGTCTTGATCGCCTGATCCTGGTGAATGCCCGTCGGGTCGAACCGACGGTTCCAGTACACCGATGTTGCGCCCGTTTCCTGCAATAGAGCCGTGATTACGATTTCAGGGTTGCCTCGGCGCAGAATCAGCCGACTGCCTCGGGTTGCGAGATCCTTTGTGAGTGCGCTCAGGCTGTGGTGAAGCCACCATCGAGCGGCACCGCCCAACGGGGCTGGGCCCTCATCCAGAATGTAAACGGGTATGATGCATGGGTCGTGTTCCGTCGCGTTGTCCAGTGCGGCCGAGAACGCGGGATGATCCGACAGGCGCAAGTCCTGACGGAACCAGACAATCGTCGTCATGGGTGATTGTTCCAATGGAAAAAGTATCAGTATGGCAGGCGGCTGAGTTTTTTGGCTGGCGCTGATTTGCCCGTATCAAATACTGCTCGATGGGTGTGTACCAACATTGACCCCCGCTTTGCGCAAAGGAGTTCTGATGGAAGGGTTGAGATGCGTTTATCCCACGACAAGTTATGGGTTGGGATTGATTCTGATGGTGCTTGGTATCGGCCTGTCGGGGTGTCAGGATCAGGCGTCTTCGGCCAAGACGGGCCCCCCTTTGATTGTCCGCACTGCGCCGATCCAGGCGGGGGCACTGGCGCAGCCGGATCTTACCGGAACCGTGGTGGCGCAGAACCAAAGCGCTTTGGGCTTCCAGGTTGGCGGGCGCATTGCGGCGCGCCTGGTGGAGCGCGGGGCGGTCGTGTCCGCGGGGGATGTTCTGGCGCGACTCGACCCCGCTGAGCTGGCGGCGCGCGTGACGGCAAGCGAGGCGCAATGGCATCAGATCGAGGCCCAGGTGCGTTTCGCACAACAAAACTATCAACGTCTTCAATCCCTGCTGGCCAAGAAGCTTGCGAGTCAGCAGGATTTCGATCAAGCCAGCAGCGTGCTCAAAGCCGCGCAAGCCGGTCAGAATGCCGCGCTCGCTCAGCTAGATCAGGCGCGCTTGGCCTTGGGGTACACCGAGCTAAAGGCGCCTTTTGATGGCACGGTTGTGGCGCTTCAGGCAGACCGGGGCGATGTGGTTTCCAGTGGGCAGCCCGTATTGACGCTTGCAGCCCAAGGGGCGCCCCAGGTGTTGGTGGATGTGCCTGCACAACGATTGGTCGATTTGCCGAAACAGGCGGAGGCCCAGGCATTCGGCAGCGAGACATTGATCGCGGCCACCTACTTTTCGACGGAGGGCGCTGCCGACCCGCACACGCGGACCTGGGCGGTGCGCTACCAATTGGTTGACTCGGCACGCATCCGGTTGGGACAGACGGTCACCCTCCACTTCCCCGCGCAGCAAGCCATGAAAACGGTGCCGATCGGCGCCGTGCAGGGCGAAGGGCATCATGGTGAGATCTTCGTGGTTCGCGACGGCAAGGTGCACCGTACGCCTGTTACGGTGACTCGGCTTGAGTCCGATCGGGCGGTGATCGACACGCCGCTCCCGATCGGCACGCCGGTCGTGGCGGTGGGGATCAACCGCCTGCACGATGGGGAGGCGGTGCGGGTGCAACCGGGGCTTGGCTCGTGAGTTCGTCTGGCACCGGCCATTCGGGGTTCAACCTGTCGGCGCTGGCCGTTCGTGAACGCGCTGTGACCTTGTACTTCATCATTCTTGTCGCGTTGGCGGGTGTTTATTCATTTGTATCCCTCGGGCGAGCGGAAGATCCGGTATTCACGCTCAAGGTCATGCTCGTTTCTGCTCAGTGGCCAGGAGCGACGGCCCGGGATATGCAGGATCAGGTGGCCGACCCGCTCGAAAAGGCATTGCAGGACGTACCGTATTTCGACAAGGTCGAGACCGTTTCCCGACCGGGTAGCGTGTATATGCGTGTCTCCTTTCGCGAGGATACGCCGCCCGATCAGGTGCAGGCCGTGTACTACCAGGTGCGCAAGCATCTGGGCGATGTGGCACCCGATCTCCCCGCCGGGGTGCAGGGGCCATTTTTCAACGACGATTTCTCCGATGTGTATTTCACCCTATATGCCCTGACCGCCCCCGGCCTGCCGCCGCGCGAACTGGCACGTGAGGCGGAGCGGTTGCGATCCGCCTCGTTGCTGATTCCTGGCGTGGCCAAGGCGCATATTCTGGGTGAAGAGCCGGAGCGGGTGTATGTGGATGTCGATCCGCACAAGCTGCAAACCCTGGGTCTGTCGATGTCGCTTGTCCGTCAGGCTCTGGCGGCGCAGAACGCGGTTGCACCCGCCGGTCTGATCGAAACGGACGGTCCGCGTCTGTATCTGCGGATCGATGCGGGCTATCGCCCGAATCAGCCGGGCATGATCGCGCGGATCGAGGATACGCCGCTCGCGGTGGATGGCCGGGTGATTCGGTTGGCGGACATCGCGACCGTGCGGCGGGGCTATGCCGATCCGCCGGATTTTCTGATCAAGGACAATGGCATACCGGCGATCATGGTCGGCGTGATCATGGGCAAGAACGTCAACGGGCAGGCCCTGGGCGAGCGATTGAACCGGT
>Ga0307375_10002736_pt1 | contig 17816 bp, 14 predicted proteins | sample TR1MG_FD_202531 | JGI IMG/M metagenome (GOLD analysis project Ga0307375, IMG submission 202531) | Soil microbial communities from Risofladan, Vaasa, Finland - TR-1 | ecosystem: Environmental > Terrestrial > Soil > Coastal area > Acid sulfate soil | place: Finland: Risofladan, Vaasa | collected... | reverse complement strand
GAGAGAAGAGAGAAGAGAGAAGAGAGAAGAGAGAAGAGAGAAGAGAGAAGAGAGAAGAGAGAAGAGAGAAGAGAGAAGAGAGAAGAGAGAAGAGAGAAGAGAGAAGAGAGAAACGGGAAGCGAGAGCTACACAACTCTGTCCTCGTGTAGTCGATCCTGAACTCCTGTTGGTTCCATTTCCATTGATCTTAATAGGAATGATCTGTAGGTCCTCTGTGTTGCATCTTTACCTCCTTCTTCTGCTGTTGGTCGTGGCTGAAAGCGTTTCTGCAAAGAGCGTCCTCTCACCCAAGGACAGGAAGAAGGCTCAGTGTGGAGGTACGCAATCCCTTCCCAATTGGCTTTTGTTGCCTTCACCAAGTTTTGGAGATGATGAACACTCACGATAGCCTGTGACTGACCGATTTCGTTTTGTGACCATTCCCACCTTGTCTTGGAAACAGCCTGCCATATTGTGATGCGAAACTTGGAGAATATCCGTCTCAATAGCATACCTATCGTAAACAAAGGTCCATACGGCATGGAGACAGGTACGAACTCCCCATCCCTGTTGCTGATGTGTAACGCTTTTCTGTCGCCTCTTTCACATCCCCTTGACTGACTTTCGAACCCATCTCATGTCTATCAATCGTATAATTCTAGAGGTACTCATTGATGAGGCCATTTTGCATGTCTGTGGTGTGAGTGTGGACAGTTTGAAAGCACTCGGCTTCGAGGACCGATTGGTCATTGAAGAGGTTCGTACTCCTCCTATTCTCCTGTAATACGATTCGCACCATCAGTGTCTAACGATTTTTCGGGTTGGCGATCCAGTGTAACGATATGGTGTTCAAGTACGACGAGGCGATTGAGAGGCTCATGAAGGTCGGAATCTCCGATCCCAACAAAGCCTGTATGGAAGATGTCCCTGTCTGCAAGGGTCTTGATGCTACCGAAATTCCCCAGCCCACTGTGACTTACCAGGCTCCCAAGCACCCGAAGGATCGCAAGACCGCCTCCATGAAGGTCGAAGAGTAGAAAAGCACTCGCGTGAATCTGTACACATAAAAACGGACTCATGCGTGATACTTCACTCGTTGCAAGAGCTGTGGCTTCATTGCTCATACGTAGAAAGAGAATGTGGACCAGATGGGTTGCCGCCCCCTTCCCCATCGAGTGAGGTGCTGAATGTCTTGAACGATTTCGCAATTTGGTTACATTGACTGTTTCATGAGTTAGAGCTCAACCAATGAGCTCAGTTTTGGCTGCTGGAGTATCCGTAGGCGTTTACGGACGGCGGAGCACCGCTGGAGTGGTACGCGTTGCTTCCGTAACCCGAACCGCCAGCGCCGTAGCTGGATGACGAGGAAGCACCATATGAGGAAGGCGCGCCGAAAGAAGAGGGGGGAGCGCCGTAGGAAGTGGGCGCTGCTGTTGCACCTCCATACGAAGGATACGAGCCAGAGGAGGGAGCGAAGCCACCAGAGGTGGGAGCGCCGTACGACGAGGGGCCTGTGGCTCCAAAGCTGCTGCCGTAGCCACCGGGTGCGGCGCCATAGCCGCCGCCTGCACCTCCTGCGCCGCCGCCATAGGAACGACCACCACCATAACCACTGCCTCCGCGTCCTCCTCCGCCGCCTCCGTATCCACCGCGACCGCCCCCTCCAAATCTACCACCACCTCCACGTCCTCCTCTTCCACCTCGTCCGCCCTTGCCGCCTCCTGCCCAACGCTCACGCTCGAGCCAATCGGGAATCTCTTGCTTGGCCTCCTGTAGCTTCTCAAGAAGATCGCGAGCGATGCCAGAGTTGTCCGAGTTGTAGAATCCAGTGGCAAGTCCGACGTTTCCAGCGCGTCCGGTACGTCCAATGCGGTGCACGTAGTCGTCAATGTTGTTGGGAAGATCGTAGTTGATGACATGTTCGACGGCTTCGATATCCAAACCACGCGCTGCAACTGAGGTGGCGATGAGGATGTTGATACGTCCAACCTTGAAGTCCTCGAGCGCGCGCTCGCGCTCGAATTGTGTGCGATCACCGTGAATGGATTGACAGGGGAATCCTTGCTGGCCAAGAACGCGAGAGAGGTAATCGGCGCTGCGCTTGGTCTCAACGAAGAGCAAAGTGCGGCCGGGAACAGCTTTCAATTCAGCCGCCACTGCGCTCTCCTTCTCGTGCGACTCTACCCACTTGATGCGCTGAGTGATGTTCTCGCTCGTAGAACCAACAGGACCCACCTTGAGGAAGAGATAGGTGTCCATGAAGTCAGCAGCGAGACGCTGAATGGGGCGCGGAAAAGTAGCGCTGAACATCATCGTGCGACGGTTGTGAATGTCGGGCATATCGGATTTCTGCACCAGAGATCGAATGGCATGCTCGAATCCCATATCCAACATACGATCGGCTTCATCGAGACACAAGAACTGCACGTTGCGGAAGGAGATTCTTCGTCGGTCATACACGTCCTGCAAACGTCCAGGGGCAGCAATCACGATATCAACACCACGCTCAACTTCTTTCAACTGCTTTCCAATGGGAGTACCACCATAGACACAGACTGCGCGCAAACCAGTGCGGTACACGAACTTCTCGCACTCCTGATGAATCTGAACAGCAAGCTCACGAGTTGGGGCCAAAATAACGGCAAAGGGAAGTGCACACTCATCACGACGAGGGCGGAAAGTGCGAACACCACTCTTCAAAAGGCCATCCACGATGGGGAACAAGAAGCCACCAGTCTTACCAGAACCTATCCGTCGTAGATCCAAACAGAGGGTGGAAGATACGATGAGAGAGTAGGGGTCAGTAATCTACGTTGAGAGGGGTGAAAGGGAGGGTGTGCATGAGAGTGAAAGATATCGCAGGACCAATCTCGTGATGTCGGACAGCATAGCTATCATCAACATCATCATCATCAACAACAACAACAGCAACAACAGCAACAACAACAACAAACAACAACAACCAACAATAAAAAAACAACAACCAACAACCAACAACCAACCAACAACCAACAACCAACAACCAACAACCAACAACAACAACAACAACAACAACCAACAACAACAACCAACAACAACAACAACAACAACAACAACAACAACAACAACAACAACAACAACAACAACAACAACAACAACAACAACAACAACCAGAGGGGGATGTCAAGGAAAGGCAACGGTACCTGTTTGAGCAGAGGCCATGAGATCTCGGTTTGAGAGGAGGATTGGGATGGAGTACTTCTGGACGGGCGTGGGCTTGTCGTATTTGGCAAGAGTAATGTTGGCCATGAGTGCGTCGTGCAAACGGGCCTCCTCGAAGGTGGCAATGGGGGCAGGCGCGCCGCGACCTTCCACTTCCACGGAGATCGAGTCGTACTTGTCGAAGTTGATGCCGGTGTTGGGTCGAGAGAAGAGGACACGTTCGTCGGTCAAATCGCGCGCAATGAGTCCACCTGTACCACTCCAAGATTCAAAGGCAGCCTCCGTCTCCGCTGAGACAGGTCGTGGGGCAGGCATATCATCCCGCTGTCTATCGAACCCGCCTCCTCCTCCATGGCGGCCGTAACTCCCGGAGTAGTTCCCTGAGCCCCCGTACGAAGATCCACGTCCGTAAGAGTAACCACCAGCACCACCATAGGAACCTCCTTCAGTCGAGCGAGAAGACAAGTACGGAGATGGCTCGTACTGCAGAAGAGAAGCACACAAGGTCAGCAGCGTACTCAATCGAAAAGGGGCACAATTCAAGCACAAAACAGCATTCCGAAACCACCATTTGATTCAAAACAGGTACTGAGAAACCTGATACATGTAATTGCCACCAGAAGAAGTAAAAGGGCCGACAAAGAAGCCAAAATACAGAGGAAAGTTGAGCGCGGCAGGGAAGTGGTCCTCTCCACCACAAAAGGGACATATCTCGGACGTACTTTATCTTCAGAAGACTTGTATCGCTTAGGATCGCCATATCCATTCGATGAATCCTCGTGAGGTCGCTTCCTATCGATGTAATCACCCATCCTTTTCGGTGCTCAGAAATCGTGCTGCAATCAACGGCACACAGTGAGCTGTTCGCTGCAAGTGTGTCTTAAATCGATCTAGCGTGAACAAACGAAACTGAGGAGATTTCGAAGATGTGAAAGCTCGGACCTCTCAGACGGCAATGACCCAAATAGGTCAGGGTCCGGTTGCCCCTCTTGCTCTTGGCACCGCACTCCCTCGTATGACCAGCATTCTAAGACGATACGGTTGCGACTTGGTGGAATTCTCTCTGAGCTTCGCTTATTTCCCTTTTCAAGCCAATTTGGGACCATCAGAGAAGCTGTGATCGAAATGCAAGGGCAAGATCGTGAAATTGAAACCGAAAGGCATCCCCTACGGGAATGAGATGCTTGGTGAACAGCAAATAGCGTGCGAATGGTTGTGTTGAAGTCCAATGATGTGTATTTAAACATATGTTACATGGGGGTCACCAGCAAGTGTCAAAGGAGAGGCAGCCGATACGCCCAGCTTTCGGGATCTGACGCGCCTAAACCGAGTACTGAGCAGTCGATCAGGTGAGTTATGATGAAGGCACAGATGAGGAGGCACAAGAGCAGGACGCAGAAGAGCATGAGGGGCAGAGGGATGAAGAGGTGGAGGTGGAGGGTGAGGCGTTCGTTGAGGGGAAGGCGACGCCTTTGTGTGTCTTTTCGTGTGTTCGCAGACCGCTAGAGTTGGTGAATCCCTTGCCACACTCTTCGCAGACATAGGGTCGCTCATTGGTGTGTGAGCGGATGTGGATCTTGAGGTGATCGGCTCTGGAGAAGGACTTGTCACAATCTGCCCAGGTGCATTGGTATGGCTTGGCGCCTGTGTGCGTGCGAGTATGAGTAGAGAGGGCACTGGACGTGGTGAATGCCGCGCGGCAACCTTCCCAGGTGCACTTCCAAGCCTTGGTGGAGGGTTCGTGAGTCATGCGATGGATCTTGAGTCCGCTCGAGTTGGTGAATGCTGCGGTGCATCCAGACCATGTGCACTTGTGTTCTTTGGTGCCGGAGTGCAAAAGCTGATGATACTTGAGGCCAGAGTAGGATTGGAAGGTGGAACTGCAGCCGGGGTTGTTGCACTTGAATTGCTTGCGCGTTTTCTCCATCTCATCCACATTCGTACTGCTGGATGCCTTGGAAGATGGCTCGAGGTTGGCAGCGGCGTCGAACGAGCGACTAGCGCTCATGATGCGGTGTTGTTGTTGGCGATGGCTGACCAGATTCTCGAACGTGTGGTCCTCAAAGCCACACTTGGGCAAATCGCACTTGAAGCGGCCATTGGGGTTGCGGTGGTTCTTCTGATGTGTGATGAGTTCGATTTTGTTGGCTTCTTCGCGACCACAGAGCTCGCACGCATAGATGGGACCCAGGATCTCCTCGATGGACTCCTCGTTCTCGTCCGGCAACAAGTCGATGAGCGTCGATAGCAAGCCTCCCATTGGGCGGGCATGGGTGTAGCTCTCTGAGCAAGAAGCTGACGCAGTATCAGCAGCGGAATTTGTCGATGAGGTCGATCTGACTTGGTATCCTGGAACGGTGGTGTGAGGCTCGCAATTGTGTCCATAGCAGGCAGCGGACGCAGTAGAAGAAGCAGCAGCGGCGGCGTTCTGATGTTGGGGTGCCATCATCGCGGGCGCCACGGGAGCCATGAACGGTTCAGAGAGAGAGGATTTCCAGTGTTGGTAATGTTGCAGTTGGTGAAGGTAGGAGAGTCGCGCCATCTCCAGTGCGATTGCATTGGGCATCATGGCATTCTCGGCGGTGAGTCTGGGTGTGGCCAGCAAATGGGAGGCGTCTGCAGGAAGAGCGCCCTGCGGTGGAGCTGAGGGTTGGAGGAGGGAGAGCGAGGGATCGGCGAACGCCCAGGACGGCACTGCGCCTGACAGGGGAGGAAGCGACATATTTGGGGCCCATGCACGATGGAGCTTGTCTGAAGTGACGAAGGAGGGAATCGTATCTGGAACGGCATAGGTCAGCTCCGTGGGTGTGGATGCGATGGGTGGCGCGATACTCGCCCCGTTTGGCCCTCCTGGTGGACGTTCAGCTGCCTGGAGCAGAGAATACAGCTCAACGAGTTTGTTGGACATTGAAGTTCGCTAAGAGTGGCAGGATTCAAGGCGTTTGGAGGGAAGAAGCGATGGCGTGAAGTTGGAGAGGGGAAGATGATCCGATTCGCGTCTTGTGGGGAAATGAAGGGGAATTGGGAGAAGGGGCAGCTAATACAACACGATTTCCTAGCGAAAGAGCGAGAGAGGAGGATAGGGTTAGCATGGGCACGGAAAACACGGTGTGAGGCGAAAAGGCGATTGGAGCTTCCGAAAGCTTTGGCGACATCTGGGTTTCTTGCTGCCTCGGAGTGCTCGGAAGTGGCGTATTTCTGCTATTGACATGGCCCAGAACACGGATGTGCCATCTTTTGGGCGGATTGGTGTTGGTTGGGGTCGGAGAGGCGAGTCGAGACCATGCCGCCGAATCGCAGCCCTCTCGAGGCTAGTACCAAGCCCGAAGTCCATTTGCGGGTATTTGGAGTATAATCGAGGGAGTTTTATGCCTTTACCAGGACAGATGGCCAAAGAGGAAGCGGGGGACGAAAGTCGAACCACGAGAGCTCCACCCGCCACAGTGTCGCGTCGCCAAGGTGATGCAGCGATGAGATCCTGATCGAACGTACCACAATAGTGACGGCGACAGCGCAATGTACGCAAATCTTGGCAAATAGACGGACTTGACAATCAACGGACTGCAGGACGAAGTGGGGGGAAAAGGTCAGAGAACCACAAAGAAGCTACGCCATCGCCTCCCCGCGGCCGTTTTGCGACAGTCCCCTTCTTCCTGCAGTACGTTCTCCACCCCTGACTTCCCGTCAATTTCGATACTCCCTTGCTATATCTACAACAATCTACACTTTCCTCTGGTGCTCCTCACTATCCAAGGTACTGACACCGACGTTGCTTCTTCGTTTGTGTATCTGCCTCCTCCATCCCTCCTCAGTGCATCGGAAAGAGACACAATGAAACAGGCAAGAAGAAAGTCTACAAGGAATCGACTAAATGCAGATGGTGATGACTTTTCGGATGGCTCCAGCAAGAAGGCGAAGGGCCACTCTCGGGTAGGAAAAGGTGGAATTCCTCAGGTTAACCCATTCGTGGAGATGTTAAAAGCAGCAACTGTTGAACAAGCGGTGCCTTTGCGCAAAATTGTGGTGTTAGATGACACGAACACGCTATCGGAAGCGATCAAGGTGCGTCCAAAATTGGGAGCCCTACCACCCGCGGCCTCCAGTTTGGGAGGACAATCGATCGCCCCTCTTGAGTGATTGGTCCTAACGCATCATCTTTGTTCAGCTATTGGCACAGTATGGCATCCAATCGGCCCCGGTGGTGGACTTGGTGGTACGAACATGTGAATGGTGGTCCACCAGATGCGCCAGGAGAAACCGCGGCGGTTTCCAGCAGGACTCTGTGTCTGACACCCACAGCAACGACCCCCACTCTCCTCTGTTTGCCTCTTCGAGCCTTCTTCTTGCCACGGCTTCTCCTCTGACTCACCTGTGTGCCCTTCGTTCTCTTCTCAGAAACGTGGATTTCTCGGATTTGTCGATGTGTTGGACATACTGTCATTCATTGTCAGCTACTTCAAGCAGGGAGAAGTTCTGGACAGCGCCACGCTGTACGAGAAGGGTCAGGACATATTCAACCACTCCATTACGGACCTCATTGGACGATCACAACGATTGACAGCCGTAGATATCCACAAAACGACCTCACTGTGGGACACAATCTCCATCCTACAGAAGGGGCCTCACCGCCTGCCCATCACCAACGAGGACGGCGTCATCGTCAACCTCATCTCACAAACCGACGCCCTTCGCTTTCTCATCTCACAGAGAGACTTTTTCGAGAACATATTCGAGAGCACTGTTGAAGACTTGAAACTAGGGCGACACTTGGCAGTAACTTGCCACCAAGACCAAACCACCCTCGCTGCCCTCCAAAAGATGCAACACAGCAACCTCTCCGCACTTGCAATCGTCAACAACAACAACGAACTCGTGGGCAATCTATCCGCTTCTGACCTCAAGGGTGCACTCATCATCAACGACGATCCAGGGTCCGATCCACTTGGATGTCTTCTACTCCCTGTACTCGCCTTCCTACATCAAAACGGAAAGAGACACATCGAGCCATTCTCATGCACTCACAAATCCACCATCGGATCCATCATCGAACAGATGCTCAACCTAGGATATCACCGTGTATGGGTCGTTGACGCCGAGAACCACGTCAAGTCCGTTATCACCATCACCGACGTCATGAGGGCTGTCATTCAACAAAAGCCAAAGTTCTTCAATGAGGAACAGAAGGCAAACAAGATGGCTCAGCACAGCAAAGGCGTCGTCATTTAGCCCTGCCCTATCCTCCTTCGCTCTCGCGGAGCATCTTCGCCATCACACCCCCCCCTATGTAGACCTTTCAACTTGACACACTGTATCACTGTACTATTATCAATTTTCCCAAACATGCTCCATGTGTGTCACTGTTACTCTGCCATTGAGCCGCTGGTAAAGCCCGCAGTTCAGCATCCAATTCCTACCCCTATCTCATGCATGAATGTCATGTCAGCTTCACATAGTATGGTCGAATTCAATGAAATGTTTATGCTATGATTACATTAGACAGAAGGTTCCATGGGCCAGTCTTAAGCCAGGTGATAGGGTGAACAGCGAGGTCGGATCCAGTCACAAGTATCCAGTTCGTTGTAGCATCCAATCTCGAGTCTAGTACTTCAGAGGAGAGAGAAGCCACTTCCTGATGTTTAATGCTCGGTTTTGACAGTCCAGAGGATGAAAGGATGGGAGGATTGGTGTGTGGAGGGATCCTAGGCCCTGCCTGGAGACGAATCCGTGTCGATCTTGGGATGCGCCGCGTACTGAGGACGAATCCATTTTCCATGAATTTGTAGATGGGCACTCGGGAATGGAGTGAATTCAGTTGGTTGTCGGGAACAGGATCATTTGGGAGCACGTTCAGCAGCGGCAAGTTTGGCGAGCTCATCCCTTCGTCGCAGGATCTTCACACCGCTGTTGAATGAACCACCAGTTGGCTCTTTGCACACCGCACACGTCTTATCAGTTGCGTATCGTTCCAGGGCGCACTTTTGGCAGAAGTAGTGTCCACATTTCGTGATGACGGGATCGACGAATGGCTTTCTACAGATGTAGCAAGCGAATGGTAGGTCAGTACTACCTTTCATAGACACCTTAAGCCCGTCTTCGGTGACATCGGGGTCCAACTTGGTCTGACCAGGAGTCTTGGAGAAGGTTGCCGCTCGCGCCTCACGTTTCTGCTTCTGTTCAATCTCCCATTCGCGGTCGATTTGCCACCCAGCTTTATAATCGCCTCTATCATGCAAAAAGATACACGTATCGCCCCAACCACAGTATCCAGTCTCTTTAAAGTCCTTGCAAATGTCTCGCGCGAAATCCATTCTCACGTCGGGTCTAATGTGCGCTGTTTGCCTAACTGGGCCGCTAAATTTGGATTGCTTAACGTGTTGCGTGTAACCTGATTGACCAACGTAGAGTTGCTTGCCATCGGCGGAGGTGACGTCCTTCTGCACGGCAGAGGCCTGTCTCTTGTCCTGTGCGTCTTCGAGCTCCTTGTTCGACATCGTAGCACCTTGATCAGGCAAGCCAGCGCGCTTAGAACCAGAACTTTCATACGAGAAGCCATATCCAGTACCTTCAAGGACGGAAACGCCACTATCCGCCATTGCCGCTTCATCGACCAAACCTACGCTGCCAGTCTTCGCCTTCTTCGAAATCACAACTGAATCGCCCTCACCAGCCAGAGAAGCATCACGAGCGCGCTTCTTAAGGTTCTTCTTACCAGCATTGACTCGCTGAAACGCGACAACTTCTTCATCTCGCTCCTTCTCCACTACCTCTCCTGTAGGGGCTGTAGACTCCGTATTAGTGAGCACAGAGCCGTTTTCTGCATGTTTTGACTCAGTATCCGCCATGAATGAAGGTGCAGTGTCTACTGAACGATGGAATCGATCAGGGGCAACTGTCCTCCTTTTTCATGTCGATCGACTCCTGTTGGCCTCTTAGTGAACTTTTCGGATTTTGGAAGAGAAGTAATATGTTATGTACCCAAAGGCATCTCCACTGGGTACCTCCCCTTTTGCAAGTGATTGGTTATGCAAAGAGGCATTCTCATCCTTCTCTACATTGAACTCATGCTTACAAAGGTTGGATTTTGACGTCAACTGTAGTGCCATTAGGCAGAGAGGCCTGATGCCAAAGTTGGATGTATCCAGTTTCGAGAGAGGTCCAGGAGACGAAGTTGGAGGGGGTGACGAAGATGAGGAATCCGCGAGGGTAGTGCCACTCCGCGTTGTAGTAGATGACGGTCGGTGCGGTGGTAGGAACGGCCGCGCTGTAGGTGTACGTCAAGTGGAATTGCGCACTCGTCTCGTTGAACTTCATGGAGGTGGGCGTGCCGGAGATGGCTTGTGCGTAGGTTCTGGAGAGCGCCTTGACCTTTGGCACTTGCAAGTTTCCCTTCGAATCGTAGAAGGATTCGACGTCTCCGATGGAAGCGGTGGTCACGTCGTCGTAGTCCTTGAATTGCCACCAGATCCAGCTCTGAAGGTGGTCGTCGGCTAGTCCGGCGATGCGGTGAATCTGTTGCATCGCTCCGGGCGAAGCGCTCAGCGCACCCCACTCAGTCATCATGCCAGCGCCTCCCAATCGCTTATACGTATCAATCCACAAGCCAAACAAGTACTCATCGATGACATCACACAGAGGTCTGTTGTACGGATTTCCATCACGATCCGATAAGGTGCAGTAGGAGTGGTAGCTGTACACGCTCTTCGAGTTCCATTTCGAACCTCCAGGGCCAGTCTTGAAGCCATTCTTGGTACCCCAGATCTGATCGATCGTAGCGGACTCGTAGAAGATCATCTTGTCGCTCGTGGTCTGGCGGATCGCCGCGGCGGCGCGTTCATACATAGGTTCCAGGTTCTTCTTGTCCGCAAGACCTTGAGTAAGCAACAACCATGGGTCCTTGAACGCATTGCCAACCCAAGGCTCGTTCAGCAACTCGAAACCAATGACGTTCGGATTCGTCGCAAAGTAGCTTCCCACGTTGTACCAGAAGTTCACAAACGAGTCCTGAATACCATTGACGTTATCGTAGAGAGATTGGAAACCAGCATTGACGGCTTCACTGAGATAGAACACACCAAACACCCACTTCAGGCACGTCTTGAGGTTGGCGTATCCATTCGGATCTTTCGGGATGTCTTGCCACACTGCAGGCTTGGGGAACGGGAAGGTCAAGTTAGGAGCAATCGCAGCCCAATCGGGAACACCTTCACCACACCAGTAGGGCGAGAGAAGGTCTTGGTGCAGGTCCAGAAGCGTGACGATACCCTCGTCACCAAGGTAGTTGACAATCTTCGAAATCTCGCTCAAATAGGTGTAGTTGTAGTATCCACGCACAGACTCGAATCCAGGCCACATAGTACCCAATCTGACAATGTTGAAACCCCACTTGCGCAGGTTCTGAGCATCCTCACGACTCAACGAACGCGCGGCGTCGAAATGCGAAGTCACCGGGTGCCAAGGGAAGATTTTCTCGACCGCATTCACGCCATGGAACAAACGAGTTCTGCCATAGCTGTCAGTGATGAATTGAGTGGTAGGGCTCACCTAGAAAGGAGAAAGCAAGCAGACAACGTTCCAGAAGCGCAAAGTGCGATCATAGGCGTTAGATCTCTCGATTGAGCTTCGTTACAAGCTCGGGAGACGTAAAATCTCGAAAAGGTTCCAGAGATCAAGAAGTGATGCTCACACGAAGGTATTACACGGTTGGGGGAGACCGGCAGTGAAAGTGCCCACAAATACGTACTTTGAAGGATGCTTCAGCCTTCGACAAGCTGTATAGTACCAGCAAAACGATCAGTAGGGCATTTTGAAATCTGATAGACATCCTGTTGGCGGCAAAGCAAGGCAAGATGAGGCAGTCTGCGAGAGATCGGAGAACGCACATGGCGACTATGTTAGCTGGTGAATGAGAAGCAAAGTGGTTCAAATGGAGTGGCAATGAGATGTTACAGCTAGTTAGAGGGGTCACGTCAGAAAGTCATGTACACGAGACGTACCAGAGAGGCGAAGTGTTGGACAACGGGCACCGAGAATCGTCAATGCAATCGATCTCCAACTCACATTTCGGTTGTGATGTCTGCCATACCCTCAACTCTTGTGTATCTGTTACTGGAGCAGGTCCTTTCTGCAACGAGGCCCATAGAGATCCCCCTACTGCTGAACGCCAGAATGCAAGTGAGCAGAACTTTCAGGTTTGGTCGATGATGGAAAGTACAGTGCTAATGTCGCTTTTACAAGAGTCCAAGCATGCTAATCGTTACGTAGTAAGCGGCGAGGAATTGGTAGGATCCGCTGTGGATGGCCATGCCAATGACGAGGAGGAAACCGCCCAAGAGGCGCCAGGTGCCGGAGAATCTGGGTTGCTTCGGCGTGACAGTTGTCGATGGCTCCCAGAGTCGAGTTAACAAGTTTCCTGCGTAGGCTCCAATCAAGAACAGAGGCACGAGGATGAGCACGAGCATCTGCGTTGAGCTGAGGGGGTCGACAATCGCTGCGAAGCCATCTTGGTACAAGTAGGAAGCCACATGCGAGGGGATGATGCGCGTCCAGTCCGAAGTAGATCCAAGGAATTTGGAACCGAAGAGGTAGCCAATATGAGTGAACGATAGAAGTGGAGCAAGTACGAGGGCCCACTTGAAGGAGTACTTGGAAAGTCCCGCACATACGATGCCAGCGACGAAGAGGGTGATGGAGACGTTGGTTGCTGTGGAGAGATCTACGTCTAGAAGTGAAAGAGAAGGTGTAGGTCCACCATAGAAGCGAGAAACGAGGCTGAGAGAGGAGAGGAGAGGTTCACTGATTGCTGGCCACAGCGCCACGCCTGCGATTGCGCCCAGTCCAACCCATGCGTCCAATCTCACCACCGTACGAGCAAGCATTCCGAGGGGCAGAATTGCATCACTGAGCCAAGTACCGCTTGCCACGAGGATTCCAGCGAGCACGTCCGCGCCAATCAGAGTGGCGTGTGCATGTACCTCCCCTACCACGTGAGCGGCTGCATCCGAGACGAGCACTTCAAGCCAATATCCGATGGTGTGGCCTAGGAAGAGAATGGAGAGGAGGAAGAGAGAGTTGAAACGAGGTCGGAGCCAGAGGAGGGGACTCGCGCCATAGATGACTCCAAGCACAATGTATCCCAAAAGATAGACGTCAGCGATAGAGAGGTAGTTGCCAAGGCGAGTAAAATCGGGATGGGAGGCAAGGAAGACGGCAAGTTGATCCAGATAGGTGTCATACGGGGCCAAGTATCCCCTGATCAAGCGCAAGATCTCTGAATGCATGAACTGCCTCGATGATACATGGTGATGTTGGTGGTGCTGGTGAGAGCGGGGATGAGTGTCTGCAGCGGTGTGCGTGCCGTGGGGATCCGGCAGGAAGGAAGGATGCGTGTGTCCCCAGACGATCATCTGTGCGACATTGAAACCTGCCAGCGTGCTCGACTCCATGGCCACGGCGACTGAATCCATGGCACTGGTGTAGTAGAAGTCTTTTTCGACGAGAATGGGTTGGAAATCCTGAAGCGCATGTGGTGGCGCGTCTTGGGTGTCTTTACGTTGACACGTCTTCGCAGAAGCACCACTATACTTGGCGGGTGGATACAGGCGCGGAAAGGTGTACTCCCATTCTTGAGAGTCCAGAATGACTCCATCGATGAACCAGTTGTGTAGTGAGCCAGGGAGCAGGCGGAGAGTTGCCTTGGAGAAGATCTTGTACAAGTAGTCGCCATTGTGGAATCGATGATGCGGGGAGATGGAGATGAATCCTACACCATTGACATCCGACTCTTCGTTGGTGAGGAGGGCATTGGTGGACGCGGGCACGCCGAAGAAGTCTGTGTTGAGTGCCTTGGCGCGCACGTAGGTCGTTGTCTTTCCAACGTATTCTCTGCGTTCAATGTTGAGCACGTGCGGGAGGTGTACGAATTTGATGTCGAGGTATTCAATGGGAGCAGCGAGGACGACCACGTCGAAGTAGTGAGGAGAACCGTCCATGGCGACGATTTCGAAGTTTCCCTGCTTGTGTCCGTGTGCGGTGCGTGTGATGGTGGAAATGGGCGCCGAGAGGTGCAACTGAGCGCCGGAAGCGTTGATGATTTGCGAAACCATTGCCTGGAGGCCGTGGGTGGCCACACGAACCTGATCTGCGGAGACGAGCGCGGCAAACCCGGCGAACGCGTTCGCGTCGGCGTTCTGGTCGTAGATGACTCTAGTGAAGGGCTCGATGTGATGGGAGGTGAAGTTGTGCGACACGCCATGTGAGAAGAGATACTCGCGAGTGGTAGTGGACGTGAACACGTCGATGTCGCCATGGGAGGACCATTCACCAATGTTCTGCCAAGGCACCGTCCTCTCAATTGCTACTCGATTCATACGAGGCCTGTACTTGTGCTCCTCGATCTCATGCGTCAATCCATAGTCTCTCGGCAGAAACTCCAAGTAATTCTGAAGCAAATTGATCTTGAAACGCTCCATGTGCGCCGCCGTAAGGAGCGTTTCCAAATGCGTAGCGTCGGCCAACGCCAGCGGGTAACTTCGCTTCGCAGGACCTCCTTCGTACACCAACACATTCAAATCGTCCATTCCGGCATTCTCATCAGAGGAATACAACTCAATCGACAGATCCTGAGCCAAATCGTCCAAAAGCAAGTTGGGTGCGGCCCACACAGCTGCGCCTAATTCGAACCAGATCTTCTTCTCCAATTTGCGAGAGCCATGCTCACTCCTAGTCGTATTTTCATACGCAGGATGCTTCAAATTCATCGTTTTGTCGGCTCTAGATAGATGATCCTCAGAAACGACCTCATCGGTCACAGAAAACGAAAGAATCCTACCACCTACGCGGTCTTGCTTCTCGAACATGTGCAACTCGTATTGCTCTCCAGAACGCTTCGCCGCTTGAGAAATGTAGTATGCAGTAGTTGCGCCACCGATTCCAGCTCCAATGATGGCCACACGTTTGGGCTTGGACGCGTGAGCACCGCACACGAACAACGTCGCGACGACAACAGCCAATAGGGCCACTGTTTGGAACCGAAACGAGAACATCTTGAGTGGGGTATGATAGAAATTATGGTTTCACACAATATCGAGGCATATACCGAACCAATAAGTCGAAACAGAAGTGAGGGGGATTGAAACAAGATCTGGGGCCGATCGAGTCCACTGGAGACGAGTCTCTGAAACTCCCTCCTCCCGCTCATTGACCAGTCTTGCGAATGAGCTCGAGGCGTAAAGGTCCTGGACCTTCTCCTAGTGGAAGTGGAGGAAGGCGTTTTTCTAATGGAGGTGATCATTCAGGTCCGAAACGGCGCATGGGCGTATCGATCTCGTCTCTCGGAAATTCGGAAGCTCTTTCCAGCTCGCATGTCAACAGGAAGTTCGGTGAGAGTGGCGCTGACAACATAAAGAGGCATAAGAAGATGCCTTCACGCAAGGAGAAGCGAAAGATGGCGAAAGAAGACCGCAAACAGAGGACTCAGTCTCACGAGCTGCGCAGGCGAGCGCGGAAGCTTGGAGTCCCTGTGGAGAGCTTGGAAGATGAGCAATTGAATGATAAGAAGCGCAAACGTGATGCCATACTTGAAGATGATCAACTTGAGATACCAGAATACCACTCTGACGATGAGGAATTGGAAAAGAGGCCGATCAAGAAGGCGAAGTCGAGAGCCGAGGAGGAGGATGATACAATCATCCGTACGATGGAGAAGAAGCTTGGTATGCGAAGTAAGAGCAAGAATACGATTGGCGATGGATTGGACTTCCTATTTGAAGGTATTGGTGACAATATTGAGGAGGGGGAAGGCGAAGGCAGCGAAGATGGATCCGACGAAGTTTCTCATCAACCCTCATCCTCTCGCAAAGCTGTGGATCCGACATCGATCTTTGGAAAAGGTTGGAAGCGTGCTGACAAAGAGGTCTCTGGCTCAGAATCTGGGAATGATTCCGAAGATGGCGAGCTTGGCGAAGGCATTGATTCCGAGACGAACTCCAATTCGGATGGTGACGGCGACGCTATACCGATGGAATTGGGCGAGAGTGATTTTGAAGGTGGATCCGATGTTTCTGGCGAACAGACCAATATGGACGAAGAGCAGGAGGAGGAGTCTGAGGAGAGCGATTTCGGTCTTGGCATTGACGATGGTAGCACTGATTCCTCTGATGATGGCACAATGTTTGGCAGTGGCAATCCATACATCGTTACTGATACTGATTCTGATTCGGAAAGCGATGACGACGAAGAAGACGCTTCGCAAGACGATTCATCATCTTCATCTGTAAATGACCCATCTACTCAATCTTCACTCCCATTGGTCCCTGCTGCAAAGGCCGGTGCGTACATTCCACCTGCGCTGAGAGCTCGACTGGCTGCTGCAACTGGCAAAGATGATCAGCAGCTGGGGAAGATGTCCCGTGAACTACGTGGTCTCGTCAATCGTCTTTCGGACTCCAATATCGCAACTATCTTTGAGATGATCGAAGGACTCTTCTCCAAATACTCCCGTAAAGCAGTGAACGACGAATTGGTGAGGATGCTCCTCGACGACTGTATCGCATCCGTTGGTGGCGCCACTGTGTTCACATTTGCCCCTACCTATGCTGCATTGACGATGATGTTACACTTGACGATTGGCGCAGAAGTTGGTGGCAACATTGTCCAAGGAAGCGCACGAGAGCTTCAACGACGTTTGGAGGCAAACGACATCCCTGTATCGCGTAACTTGCTCCTACTCTTCATCAACTTCTACAACTACGCTGTGGTACATTGTTCTATGGTATACGAGATCATTCGAGTGCTGATCAAGATGATGAACGAGCAGAACGTCGACCTCTTGCTTCTACTCATCCAGAGGTGCGGTTCTCAACTGCGCAAGGACGATCCTGGTGCTATCAAAGAGATCATTACAATGGTTAACGAGGTGACTTCGCAGTGGAAGGCGGAATCAGAGGCGTTCGAGGTGAAGAAGGATGGAGAAGCCCTTTCCCGCGGTCGCTTCACTAAGCGTGTGCAATTCATGATTGAGTCCTTGAATGATGTGAAGAACAACAAGATCATGGCGCGTGAGTCTGATTCTGCGACGATGCGAATGAAGGATGCTATTGAGACGTACTGGAAGAAGCGTTTCAAGACGAAGCCGATCGCGGAACCGATTCGAATCTCTTGGAACGACCTTGTCTCTTCTGATCATTTGGGCCGTTGGTGGGTCGTTGGAAGTGCCACGCAGATTCCTAGCGAACAGAGAGCTGATGTGCGCAAAGAGGCGCAGTTGAAGAGGGCGATGAACGATGTCTCCAGAGGTAAGACCGATGAGGTGGACTCCCTCGCTCGTACTCAACACATGACTAGTGCCACTCGCAAGGCCATCTTCTCCATCATCGTCACCAGCGAAGACTACATTGACGCTTGTGAAAAGCTGACTCGATTCAACGTCAAGGATGTGAAGCCGAGGGAGGTGATTCAGGTACTCCTTCAGTGCTGTCAACAAGAGTCCTCTTGGAACCCCTATTACGCCAGCATCGCCGAAAAACTGTGCGCCGTAGATCCGCATTACAGAATATCACTCAAATTCCTTCTATGGGAGAAGTTCGACCAAATGGAAGAGGCGACAGTGAGGGCGTTGACGAACTTGGCCAAGCTCTAC
>Ga0307375_10002735_pt1 | contig 17816 bp, 12 predicted proteins | sample TR1MG_FD_202531 | JGI IMG/M metagenome (GOLD analysis project Ga0307375, IMG submission 202531) | Soil microbial communities from Risofladan, Vaasa, Finland - TR-1 | ecosystem: Environmental > Terrestrial > Soil > Coastal area > Acid sulfate soil | place: Finland: Risofladan, Vaasa | collected... | reverse complement strand
GCCGAGCTGGTGGGCTAAAGAGGGCAACGCGACCGCACATGGAGTCCTTTCTAGCCTGACCACAGGGGCCATTGGCGTACGTCACGGTCAGTGGCTACTCTTACGAACATATGTTCGCTTTTTCTCTTACACGACCGCCACTCTCACAGGATTTAGTGGCTTCCTTACGACCGGTCACGCTAGCGAAGGGCCGCATGCTGCCGCTGGGAGAGCCCTGGAAGGGCCTAGTGCCCGGTGGTGGACTGCGTCGTGGCTCGACGGTACGCGTTCAGGCGCCGCCTGGTTTCGGGGGGCTCAGCCTCGCTCTCAGTCTCGTGACCGAGTCAAGTTCCCGGGGGCATTGGTGCGCGGTCGTGGGCGTGGACGATCCCGGCGTGGTCGCGATCGCCGACCTCGGGGTGGACCTGCGTCGGGTGCTGTTCGTGCCTCGTCCTCGTGGCGCGTGGGCCGAGTCGGCGGCGGACCTGCTCGACGGTGTTGATCTCTTGGTGGTGCGTGCACCGTCGCGCGTGTCGCACGGTGTCGCTCGTCGTTTGGCCGATCGCGTACGAGAGCGCGGCACCGTGCTGATCACACTCTGTGAGCCGAACGCACCGTGGCCATTGCCGGTGGACCTGTCGTTTGACATCACCGAGTCCCAGTGGGCGACCTCGGCGCGTCTCGATGCTCGTTATCTCACTGTGCGAGTGGGAGGACGCGGTGAGGCTCAACGTAGTGGTGAGCACATCGTGGTGCTACCGAATCGAAGAGGTCGAGCGGCGGCGGGCTAGTGGAACGGCTCCTCGCTCTTTGGATCGAGACACTCAGCGAAGAGAAACCTGACGGGTCGACGTTGCGTGACTACCTCGCGGTGCTCGATGCGCTGACGGTGCTCTGTCCCTTCACCGAAACGGTACGGCTCGGGCTCTTCGTGTTGCCCGTGCGCGCGCCCAGTCGGTTCTTCGGCGGTGAGGCGGCGGTGTTCGGTGCCGCTCGCCAGAGTGTGCGTGACCTCATTGGCCGTGAGCCGTCGCTCGGAGTCGCCGACGGCCTGTTCTGCGCGGAACTCGCGGCGCGCGAGGGGGTCGTGGTACCCGAGGGCGGCACCGAATCGTTTCGCCGTTCACAACCCATCAGCGTTCTGGGTAGGAAGGACCTCGCGACGACATGTCGACGTTTGGGTTTGCACACGGTGGGGTCGTTCGCGGACTTGGCGCCAGCTCGCGTCGCTGAGCGGTTCTCTGCACCGGTTCTCCAACTGCATCGCGTGGCTCGAGGGGAACTGAGCGAACTGAAGACCCAGCGCGACGCGACGCTCGCACGACGCCTTCGTACGGCGCGTGGCGAGGACGAGGTGGCGCACGAGCAGATGGGTTTCTTCGGGCAGCGCGGTGCCGGGGATGACCGGGCGCAGGCCGCGGCGTATCGCGTGCGTCAGCGTCTGGGGGTCGATGCAGTGATGGTCGCGTCAGTGCGTGGGGGTCGCGCCCCGGAGGACCGCGCGTCGCTCGTGCCCTTCGGATCACCCGCCCCCGCGGCAGTGGAGACTGCGCCGTGGCCCGGTCAGCTTCGTGCGCCCGCTCCCGCGATGACGCTGCGCCATCGGGTGGCGGTGCGGCTGGACGATCAGCGCGGTGAACCCGTTCGCGTGGGTTCACGCGGTCTCTTGAGCGCCGAGCCCTCGTCGCTGGTCTTGTCGAATCAGGCCCGACGTGAGGTGGTCTGGCACGCTGGGCCCTGGCCACTGGTCGAGCGCTGGTGGGTGATCGACCGACGTCGTGCTCATCTGCAAGTGGTGCTCGCCGCCGGTGAAGCGGTCCTGCTCGTCGCGGAACTCGATCGTTGGTGGATCGTCGGGATATACGACTGATGGCGGTCTACGCAGAACTACATGCCCACTCGGGTTTCAGTTTCCTCGACGGGGCGAGTGACCCCGAGGAGCTCGTGAGTGAAGCGGCTCGTCTTGGTCTCGCCGGCTTGGCGCTCACTGACCACCACGGCCTCTACGGCGTGGTGCGCTTCGCCGAAGCGGCACGCGCCCTCGGGGTCGCGACCGTCTTCGGTGCCGAACTAACCCTGGACGGCCAGGACGACCGAGTGGGGATACCCGACCCCTCCGGTGAGCATCTCGTGGTCCTGGCCCGGTCCCCCGAGGGCTATCGCCGCTTGGCGACGATGCTGGGCGAGGCGCACCTCGCTCGGGGGGAGAAGGGATCACCACGTTTCACCCTCGAAGAAGTGGCGAGTGCCGCGGGCGAGTGGTTGGTGCTGACGGGGTGTCGCAAGGGGCCTCTCACGCGCGCGTTGATGCGCGAAGGTCCGCGCAGTGCCGAGCGCGAACTCGCGCGCCTCATTGACGCCTTCGGTCGCGAGAACGTCGTGGTGGAGCTGTGGGACCACGGCGGGTTCGACGACGTGGCCCGTAATGACGTGCTGGCCCAACTCGCGGTGCATCGAGGTATCGTGCCGGTGGCGACGGGCAATGTCCACTACGCCACGCCCGACGCATTCGCGAGAGCCAACGTCTTATCGGCTATTCGAGCACGTCGGAGCCTCGAAGAGATGCAGGGATGGCTTTCGGCGTCACCCCTCGCGCACCTGCGTGGTGACGCCGAGCAGCGTCGTCGCTTCGCGCGCTGGCCCGGGGTCGTCGACAACGCGGGGGAGTTCGCGATCGAATTAGCCTTCGACCTGCGCCTCGTGGCCCCGAACCTTCCGACGTTCCCGACACCCGCGGGGATGGATGAGCAGTCGTACCTGACGGCGGTGGTGAGCGAGGGGGCGGCGTTGCGCTACGGCCCGCGTGACGCCGAGCGCGTCGCAGGTGCGTGGCGTCAGATCGATCACGAACTGGGTGTCATCGGTGCCCTCGGTTTCGCGGGGTACTTCCTCACCGTGTGGGATATAACGGAGTTCTGTCGACGCGAGAACATCTACTGCCAAGGTCGAGGTTCGGCGGCGAACTCCGCCGTGTGCTTTTCGCTCGGCATCACGAATGCGGATGCGGTGGCCCTGAACCTCTTCTTCGAGAGGTTCCTGTCGCCGGCTCGTGATGGCCCGCCCGACATCGACGTCGATATCGAGTCGGGCCGACGCGAGGAGGTGATCCAGTACGTCTACGAGCGCTACGGTCGGCGCCACGCCGCCCAGGTCGCGGCGGTGATCACGTATCGACCGCGCTCGGCGCTGCGTGACGTGGCCCGGGCCTTCGGGTACTCCGAGGAGGAGGCGAACACGCTGCGTGACAGCGTCGACCGTCAGAGTATGACCGCGACCTCGAGTGAGGTACCCGAGATGGTGGTGACGATGGCCAACCAGTTACTCACGCGTCCGCGCCACCTGGGCATCCACTCGGCCGGCATGGTGCTCTGCGACCGTCCGGTCCTGGAGGTCTGCCCGGTCGAGTGGGGGCGCACGCCCGGGCGAACGGTCCTGCAGTGGGACAAGGACGACTGTGCGGCGATCGGTCTCGTGAAGTTCGACCTCCTAGGGCTCGGCATGCTCGATGCGCTCCACCGTGCGGTTGACCAGGTTTCGGACTTTCACGGGGTCAGTATCGATCTGGGTACGTTGCCCCAAGAATCGGCGGTCTACGACCTACTCTGCGAGGCGGACACCGTGGGTGTCTTCCAGGTCGAGTCGCGCGCGCAGATGGCCACCCTGCCCAGAGTGCAACCACGCTGCTTCTACGACCTGGTCATTGAAGTCGCCCTCATCCGTCCGGGTCCCATCCAGGGCAATGCGGTGAATCCGTACATACGTCGGCGTCGCGGTGACGAACCCGTGACTTATTTGCATCCGCGCTTGGAGCCGATCCTGTCACGAACGCTCGGCGTGCCGCTCTTCCAAGAGCAACTCATGGAGATGGCCGTCGCCGTCGCGGGATTCTCCCCAGCCGAGGCGGATGAACTGCGTCAGGCAATGGCCGCGAAGCGCTCAGAGTTGCGCATGCTCAAGCTCAAGAGCCGCTTCTATGCCGGCATGGCGGCCAACGGCATCACGGGTGGCGCGGCCGATCAACTCTTTGACGCCCTGGCGGCCTTCGCGAATTTCGGATTCCCCGAATCGCACTCGGTCTCGTTCGCACACCTCGTGTACTGCTCGGCGTGGATCAAGTATCACTATCCGGCGGCGTTTCTCGTGTCGTTGCTGAACGCGCAGCCGCTCGGCTTCTGGTCACCCCAGAGCCTGGTCGCCGACGCACAACGTCACGACGTGGTCGTGCACCGACCCGACGTGAACCGGTCGGGGGTTGAGGCGACGCTCGAAGGTGACGTCGAGCGCCCCGAGGTGCGACTCGGTCTGGGGACGTTACGCGCCATTGGGACCGAACTCGCTACGCGCATCGTGGAGGGGGCGCCGTGGCGAGGTCCCGAGGACCTCGTTCGTCGGGCGCGCTGTCAGCAGCATCACCTTGAGGCATTGGCGGCGGCGGGCGCGTTGGACTCGTTCGCGAAGAGCCGTCGCGCCCAGGCCTGGGCCGCCGGACCGGCGGCGCAGGGTACGTCCGACCGATTGGCGGGCGTGGTGACAGGACTCGACGCGCCCGAACTTCCGGTCGCGACCGAGATGGAGCGGGTCGCCGACGACCTGTGGTCAATGGGTCTCACCCCCGACGCGACCGCGATCGCGTTGGCGAGAGACGAACTGAACCAACGTGGCGTGACGCGCGCCGCGGCGTTGTTCGCGGTGGAGGGGACGAGGGTCACTGTCGCCGGGGTGGTGACGCATCGCCAGCACCCCGAGACGGCCAACGGTGCGGTGTTCTTGAATCTGGAGGACGAGACGGGTCACGTCAACGCAATCTTCTCTAAGGGTGCGTGGGCTCGTTGGTCATCGGTCGCTCGACGTTCACCGGCGCTGGTACTACGGGGTTCCTTGCAGCGAGGTCAGGGCACCCTCGCCTTGATGGTCGAGTCCGTCGAGCCGCTCGATCTGGGCGCGACCACTCCCTCGAGGGACTGGCATTAGACGCCCAGCCAACTGGGTTAGGAGCGCTCGTTATAGCCCGCGCCGATTCCCCTCGACGGGCCGTGATGACGTACGGCGTCGGACAGGTCCTGTAAGAACTCGTCCGCGTAGTTCGCGTGCAACGGAGAGATCATCATGTGCAGGCCGTGGGGACGGGCCGTCCGGTTCAGGTTCCAACGTCGGTCGTCCATGACGTCGCCGATCGCGAAGATGTCATCATTGTCCGACGTGAACGTGAGCAGTGGGCCAATTGGATTACCGAGAACCCGCAACCCGTCGATCGACGCGATGCCGGTACGAATCTTCTCGGTGGTCGCCATGAGGCTCGACATCAATTCGAGGTAGCCCTCTTCGCCGAGGTAGCGCATCGTCGCCCACGCCGCAGCGATCGGACTGGCGGCGCGCGCGCCCGCCATCGACGCCGTACGGTAGCGTCCCGACGGCCAGACGTCGTAATCGAATGTCTGGTGCGCGAGCCACGCCTCGTCACGGTAGACAACTACCGAGGCACCCTTGGTCGAGTAGCCGTACTTGTGCACGTCACACGACATCTGGGTGACGCCCTCGAGTCGAAAGTCGAACGCCGGTACGTCGTAGCCCAGACGTTCCATGAAGGGTAAGACGAACGCCCCGATGCAGGAATCGGAATGGAAGGGGACCTCTCGGCTAAGGGCCAAGGCCGACAGCTCCTCGATGGGGTCGATGATCCCGTGGGGGTTGCCGTACGCCGAGCCCACGCACAGCACGGTGTTCTCGTCTATGGCGTCGCGCATCGAGTGAACGTCGGCGGCGAACGATGCGTCGATGGCGGTGGGGCGAATCTCGAGACCCGTGTAGAAGGCGGCCTTCGCGAATGCCGGGTGGGCGGATTCGGGGAACACGATATTGCCCCTGGTGATCCCCTTCTCTTCGCGCGCGCGCTCGCGACTTACGAGCACCGAGAGGAAGATCGACTCGGTCCCACCCGAGGAGAAGCCGGCGCCGGCACCCTCGGGCGCGTGCACCAGCGCCGAGGTCATCTCCACGACATCACGCTGCATCGATCCGAGGCTCGGAAACTTCAGCGGGTTGAGGGCGTTCTCGAAGACGTAGGCCATGTTCGCCTCGATCAGTAACTCGTCAAGGTCGCTTCTGCCCGTCGGGTACACGAGATTGAAGGTTCGGCCGTGGTGCCAGTCCGCGTCGGCGCTCTTTCGCGCGAACAGTTCAGCGAAGACCGACGCGCTGGACTGACCACGGGGCGCAAGTTGCGCCTTCTCACGTTTCGTCTGCTCGCCGCGGCTGTGCTCGTTCGTCATCATCGCCCTTCGTTCGCTGGTACGACCCAACACTAAGACCCGACGCCGGGGCTTACCAGGCGCGGCGAGGTGCGGCCGGGCGCGGTGATTGCGAAGTACCGTAAGTGCACGCCAATAAACAGAGTGAGGTCGTGATGGGAGACGTCGAGATCACCGTAGCGGCGCTGCAGCTGACTTCGGGCGCGGACGAGGTGCACAACGTCGAGCGGGCACTCGCACTCCTTGAAGACGCCATTGCGCGGGGCGCGACGTATATTCAGTTGCCGGAGTACTTCAACTACTACGGGTCTGCTTCGAGGTACGAACAGGTCGCCGAACTGATTCCGGGGCCTTTGACGCGTCGCCTGGGCGAACTGGCACTGGCGCATCGAGTGACGATTCACGTGGGCAGCATGTTGGAACGATCGCGTGACGCGACGCAGTTCTTCAACACGAGCGTGGTGATCGGACGCGACGGTGAGGTGCGCGCCACGTACCGCAAGGTGCACCTCTTTGATATCGAGGTACCCGGCGAGGTCTCGTATCGAGAATCCCGAGCGATCGGTGCGGGTCGCGAGCTCGTGACCGTTGAACTCGAGGAGTTCACGTTAGGTCTGTCGATCTGTTTCGACGTGCGCTTCCCCGAGCTCTATCGCACGCTGGCCCTTCGCGGCGCGACGGTCCTGGCCATCCCGTCGGCGTTCAATGCACGAACGGGTCGCGCCCATTGGGAGGTACTCGTGCGGGCGCGGGCCATCGAGAATCTCTGCTTCGTCATCGCCGCGGCCCAGGCCGGTACCACGGCCCAGGGTCTCGCCTCGTACGGCCACGCCATGATCGTCGACCCGTGGGGTGAGGTGCTCGCGACCAGTGATGCCGCGGGCGAGGACGTCGTTGTGGCGAGCATCGACCTCGGCGAGGTCGCGCGTCGTCGCGCCCAGATTGCCACACTGGAACTGCGTCGCCCCGATCTCTACGGTTTGGACGTCGACGCCGAACATCACTAGAGACACCTGGGCGCTGTCGAGTCGTACGGACCAACCTCACGTGGTACGTCTGGGTCGAAAAGGCGATGCATTACTAAAACTCCGGTGTTTCACAACTTTGCGTCGGGGCGCGCGAGGGAGGACGCATATCGGGCCGACCATTGGAGAATCGCCGATATCGGCTCGTCGACGAGGCCGAAAGCTGAAAATTCCTGACAGTGACACTGACTAACATCAGGATTAATGAGTGGTGCGGACGAGACAATTACCGTCGCGGTAGTCGATGACCACCTAATGGTCGCAGAGATGTTGTCGCTCGTCATCGCATCACAAGATGACATGCGCCTCGTCGGGGTGGCGCACGGCGTCACCGAGGCCATCGCGCTCGTGGGTGCTGAAGAGCCTCGGGTGCTGTTGATGGACTTCACCTTGCCCGACGGCGACGGCATCGACGCCGTGCGGACCATCATCGAGCGCTGGCCCGAGACGCACGTCGTGATGCTTTCGGGCAGTGACACCGACGATCTCCTGGCGCGCGCCATCGAGGCTGGGTGCGTTGGTTACCTGGCGAAGGATCGCCCGGTTGATGACGTGCTGCACGCGATTCGCAGCGCCGCTCGGGGTGAGCTGCTCTTTGGTGCGGCGGAGCTCTCGAAGCTGCTCGGACGACTGCGCCAGGCCCCGAGCCAGAGCGTGGAATGGTTGACGACGCGAGAGCTTGAGGTCTTGAAGCTCCTCGCGAAAGGCCACTCCACCGAGGGCATCGCCAACCAACTATTTATTTCGATCAACACGGTGCGCAACCACGTGGGACGAATCCTGAACAAGTTGGGCGCGCATTCGAAGCTCGAAGCGGTGGCGATTGCGGCTCGTGACAAGTTGATCAATCTGAACGATTGATTCGTCATTGGTCGCGACCCTGGTCGTCAGCGCGCTCGTGCAGTTGGCGCGTCCAGGAGTTGACGGATGGTTCGAGCGACCTCGAAGGTCCGGTAGGGCTTCTCGATGACGACGAAGTCGTCATTGGCGTGGGCCGTTTGCCGCAATAGACCCGCGGAGAAACCCGAGGTGAAGATTACTTTGAGGTCAGGCCGGTCGGCGAGCAGGTGATCGGCGAGTTCGCGGCCGTTCATGCCGGGCATGATCACGTCGGCGAGCAGTACGTCGATTTCGCCATCCGCTTCTCGCGAGATGTCGAGAGCCTCGGCGCCGTTCGAGGCGTGCAACACCGTGAATCCGTGGGAGCGAAGCGCCGTGACGAGAAGGTGACGAGCCTCTTCGACGTTCTCGACGATGAGAATCGTCTCGGTACCGAAGACGTCGATGTCCCCGCTCTCGGTGGCGTCCAGCCGGGGTGCTCCTACCGTGGCGTTATCCGCGGCGAGCTCGACGACGGGGAAGTACACATGGAAGGTGGTGCCTACGCCGAGTTCGCTCTCGACACTGACGTGACCGTGACTCTGACGCACGATGCCGTACACCGAGGCGAGTCCGAGCCCAGTCCCCGACGACTTGGTGGTGAAGAAGGGTTCGAAGACCCTCCTGCGCGTCGTTTCGTCCATCCCCGTCCCGTCATCACTCACCTCGAGGGCAACGTACGAGGTCTCTTCGTCGGTCTCAAAGCGCAGGGCGCGCGCTTGCGCGGGGTTGATCATTCGCGAGCGCAGTTGAATGGTGCCGCCATCGGGCATCGCCTCGGCGGCATTGGTCACGAGATTGAAGATGCACTGCTGGATCTGGGACGCGTCGAGCATTGCGAGACCCATCGATGAGTGGAGCGAAGTCTTCAGTGTGACGTCGGGTCGAAGCAGCGGCTCGAGGAGGTCGAGCGCTTCCCTGACCGCGTAATTGAGATTGAGCGGTTCAGGACGATGGATCTGTTGACGCGAGTAGGCCAGCAATTGACGAGTGAGCCGAGCACCTCGGTGCACAGCCTCCTCGATACGCGTCGCGGCGAGGTGTTGTTGTTCGTCGTGTGACGATGCCGAGAGCATGGACGCGTAGCCCTGAATGACGAGTAGGAGATTGTTGAAGTCGTGGGCGATTCCGCCGGCGAGCGTGCCAATGGCTTCGAGCTTCTGCGACTGGGCCAGCTGACTCTCCAGACGTTGGCGATCGCTGATGTCAGAGAGCACGCCCACGTAACGGGTCAACTCGCCTTGCACATTGAAGAACGGGAAGAGGGAGAGGTGATTCCAGAACGGCTCACCGTTCTTCTTGTAGTTGACGAGGTCGACCTCGCAGAAGGAGTTCGAATTGAGCGCCTCACGAATGCGTTGAACGGTCTCGAGGTCGGTATCGGGCCCTTGGAGGAATCGACAGTTTCGGCCGACAACTTCGCTCGACCTGTACCCGGTGAGTTGCTCGAAACTCGTGTTGACGAAGGAGATGGGGTAGTCCGAGATCGTTGCATTGGTGATAACCAGTCCGTGTGCGATCTTGGTGAGCGCGTAGTCGCGCATCGTGGTCACCTCTCGCAACTCGTTGAGCGCGTCGCGCTGCTGGATGTGAGAGAGAGCGAATGATGCCATCAAGGTGATCCTCTCCAGCGTGATCATGAGCTCAGGGGAGAATCGGCCGACCACGTTTGAGTGCAAGGTCAGCGCGGCTACGGAGTTCCCATCGATGCGCAGGGGAAGTGAAGCCGCTGACGCGAAACCCACGCGTGAGGAAGCTTCTCGCCACGGTGCCATTGCGCTGTCATCGGCGATTGACCGCACGACGATGGGCGAGTTGGACAAGATCGCCCGACCGGTCGGACCCTTGGCGTAGAGATTGCCGTCGATTGCGGTAATGAGCGCCTCGTCGAGATAACCGTGGTCCTCGCCACAGCGTGCGAGTGCGCGCACCGCGCCGCCCGCTTCGCGCCCCACCCAAGCGAAGACGACGCCGCTGACGTCGCAGGCGATTTGACACAGTTCTTCGTAGAGCTCCTGGACGTTGTTGCTGTGCAGGAACGACTCGGCAGTTGCCTCGAAGATACGCAGGCGCTCGTGCTCTTCGTGAAGCGATGCGTCGTCAGCCTGTACCGATTTGGAGATCGTCACGATCCTGCTTCCGGTCGAATGGTGAATTCCGGTGCCTTCGGCGTAATGCTAGTGGGCCTCGTTCAGCGCGGCGAGGGAGGCCCGGCACCTTCACGGATCGGACATTTGCCCAGAGGGGGCACCGACGGGGTGGGCGAATCGCTCGGGCGGTCTACCCCTTCGTGAGTGTTGTAGCCAACCACCGGTTCGTTGCGGAAGGCTGGTGGCGTCCAGTCAGGCGTCATTGCGCCGGTATTCGACGTGGAGTAGGGCAGTGCTGGCGTGCTCGACGAGATCGTGCTCCCTAGCGGTGATGTGCCGAACGCCGGGAGACTGTTGGGCGTGGCGCCGGGGGTGCCGAGTCCGGTCGCGCCCTCGTAGCCAATCTGACCGAAGGAGCTTGCTGCGTTCACGGGCGACAGAGCCGCGGCGCTCTGGTAGAGATGCGCGACCGGGTCGGCGTTGCTCGCGTTCCCGATCTTGGCGAGTGCGAACATTGCGCTGATGATGGGTGTCGCCACGCTGGTGCCACCGGCGATGAGCGAACCGCTGGCTTTGTAGGAGTCGTAGATCCAAACACCGGTCGCGGGATCAGCGACTGCTGCCACGTCGGCCACCGAGCGATTCGTGCACGTCAAGTTGCCCTGCCAGACGGGCTTGGGCTCGTAGGCGCTGCACCCCGAGGAAGTCTTCGACCAAGCGGTCTCGAAACCGTTGCGTACACCGTTGTCGGAATTCTGAATGAGCGTCGTGCCCCCTACCGCGACGACAGTAGGGGACGCGGCGGGGAACTCAACGCCTTGACCCATCTCACCCGCCGCGGCGACGATCGGAATGCCGGGATGGTTGAAATACATTCGTGCATCGCTCGCCTCGCTCGGGTACTCGGCCGCCCCGTAACTGTTCGAGACGACATCGGCGTGCATTGCCACCGCGGTGTTGACGGCCGTGCCAAGGTCACTTATGGCTGAACTCTGCGCCTCGACCAACAGGATCTGGCAGAGCGGGCAAATCGCGCTGACCATGTCGACATCGATTGAGGTCTCTTGGCCCCATCCCACGCTGGACGCGGGCAGCGGCGCACGCACCCCACTCTGGTTCACCACTTGAATCGAACACGTGGTGGCCTTGGCCGAAACGACTCGTTGTGGGCACGCGGGGAGTCCGAAGGACTGCCGGTAGCGTGCCAAGTCGCTCACCACCCTGGGATCGTTGTACGCGTCGACGATGGCGACGATTCGTCCGGCACCATCGTTGGCCGAGCCGAAAGAGCCGACGTTGTAGGCCGACTGCAGGTACGACGGCGAGTAGGCGCCGTTGGCACCGATTGATTGCGTCGACGAGTTCGACGCGTGGAACAGTCGCGAGGGTGAGACTGTGTTCGTGCGTATCAGGGCACTGCAGTGGGCCACCCTCGCGGGACCATTCGGCGAGCACGCTGCCTTGGCCGTCGCGTGCGCTTGCTTCACGGTGTCGTTTCCAAGCGCGGCGCCGGAGGCTCGCGACAGCACCAAGGGCCCGCTGGCGAGGAGCCCGCTCACGAGCAATGTGCTCAGGGCCCCCGTGACGAACTTTCGCATCTGACTTCCTCCGCAGGTGACACCGCCCGGAATGGGAAATGCACTTAGAACTCATGAAGAGTCTGAGGAAGTGAAGGCGTTCTGTCATCACGCGAAGTCGTTCAAAGTTGATGGTGAACTCTCATCATTTCGAGGTAGTGCATACGTGTCACGAGTGAGCCCGGATTGCTGGGTGAACTGCGCGTATTGGCACGGCGCCGTACGCTTCGCGACGGAGCACGTGCGAGGTCGACCCGCCTGAGTGGCTGCGGTCCGGTTCGGGAGCGGTCAGTTGGCGATAGCCGGATTCATATGGAATCCTGGCTGGTGCTTCAAGATCTCGCGGCGCGCGATGGTCATCTTGTGCACCTCGTCGGGGCCGTCGGCGATTCGCAGGGTTCGCTGGTGCGCGTACATCTGGGCGAGCGGGAAGTACTGGCTGACACCGGCGGCGCCGTGTACCTGTATCGCGCGATCGATCACCTTCAGGGCGACATTGGGGATGGCCACCTTGATGCCCGATATCTGACTGGCGGCCGCCCGGTTGCCCACCGTGTCCATGAGATAGGCGGTGCGAAGGACGTACTCGCGGGCCATGTCAATCTCAATGCGCGATTCAGCGATCCAGTCTTGGATCAGGCCCTTGTGCGCGAGGCTCGTACCGAACGTGACCCGTTCGAGTGAACGCACCACCATGAGTTCGAGCGCTCGTTCGGCGACGCCCAGTGAGCGCATGCAGTGGTGGATCCGTCCGGGGCCGAGGCGAGCTTGGGAGATGGCGAAACCACCACCTTCCTCCCCCAATAAGTTGTCGACCGGCACGCGCACGTTGCGGTAGATCACCTCGGGGTGTCCGCCTCGCTCGGTATAGCCAAAGACGTGAGGGTCGAGCCCGAGTTCGACACCGGGAGTGTCCTTCGGTACCACGATCATCGACTGTTGCAGGTGACGCGCCGCCTTGGGGTTGGTCTTACCCATGACGATGAGTACCTTGCAGCGTTCAGATCGGGCCCCCGAGCTGAACCATTTGCGTCCATTGAGGACGTACTCGTCGCCATCACGCTCAATGGACAGTCCGATGTTCGTCGCGTCCGATGAGGCGATGTCGGGCTCGGTCATGGAGAAGGCACTTCGAATCTCGCCGGCCAGCAGCGGCTCGAGCCACTCACCCTTCACGCGATCCGAACCGTAGAGGTGGAGGATCTCCATGTTGCCGGTGTCGGGTGCGTTGCAGTTGAGAGCCTCGGACGCGAACGACACCTGACCCAACATCTCCGAGATTGGGGCGTAGTCGAGGTTCGACAAAGGTGTACCGGGTGTACCGGGGCGAAGGTGGGGCAGGAACAGGTTCCACAGACCGCGATCGAGCGCGGCCGCCTTCAACTTGTCGAGCACGGGCGGGTAACCATCGGGGCCGACTTCGGCGAGTTGGGCGTTGTACGTCTCCTCGTTGGGACGGATCACCGACTCCATATAGCGACGCACCTCTTCATGCATCTCGAGACCCTGCTGGCTGAACTCGTATGGCATTCGTTACCTCACTCGCTGGAACGGTCGCACCGCCTATGGCCGAGGTTACTCACTGTGACGTCGGTGGAATAACGTCCAAGCGCGCCCGAATCGCTGGTCCGAAGGTGCGAGAGGGTGCACGATCGGAACATTGACGTCGCTGGCGCGCGTCATGCGCGCGATGGGACCGGGCGATGGTGGTAACGAGCAAAATCATCACCAACTAACGTTGTTTCAAGTGAAACCCCTCTCGGAATCCTGGCGGCGCCGCGGACCGCTTCGCACGATCGTCTTCGGTTGCGTCGTAACCGTCACGGCCCTCGTGGCCGTGCCCAACCTGGGCTCGTCGCGCACCGCTCTCTCGACGACGCCCGCTACCGCCGCGAGCACGACCACCACGATTGGTTTATCGACGGTCACCACGCTGGCGTCGCCGACTCCGGTGCCGCACGCGCTTCGACTCCCCTGGCCGACAATTGCGAGCGCCGCGGTCGCCGTGCCGAGTCTCTCCATCGCCGCGACCTCGGCCCATCAGCCCGTCGTGCCCATCGCGAGCATCACCAAAATGATGACGGCGTGGGTCGTGTTGCAGAAGCTCCCGCTCACGCCATCGGGGCGCGGACCATGCCTCACGGTCAGCGCGAGCGACGTGGCCGTGTACAACCATGACGTGGCAACTGATCAGTCGAGTGCCAAGGTCGCGCTCGGCGAGACCTTGTGTGAGGGGACCTTGCTTCGCGGGATGCTCGTGCACTCTGCGGGCAATTACGCCGAACTCCTCATCGAGTTGCTGCACATGAGTGACGCACAGTTTGTGGCGGCAATGAACAGGGCGGCTGCGTCGTTCGGTCTCGTGCACACCCACTACGTCGACTACTCGGGGATATCGGCCGGTGACGTGTCGACCGCACAGGAACAGTCGGTCGTCGCGGTCAACCTCATGACGAACGAACCCGTCGTTCGAAAGATCGTGGCCTTGCCGTCAGTGAAGTTGCCCGTCGCCGGTACCGTTATCTCCTATACCCCGTACGAGGGCCAATACGGAGTGGTCGGTGTCAAATCCGGCTACACGATTCCCGCCGGTGGCTGTGACGTGATGGTGATCGACGTTCCCATCGATCACACCGTTGTCCCTATCTACGCTGTGGTGATCGGCGTGCACGGGGTCAACGCCATTAACCGCTCCGGCTTCATTGGCTTGCAGCTCCTGCAGCTAGTGCGTTCGAAGATCCGTGTTGAGGCGACCCCCGCTGGTCGAGTGGTTCAGTGGGCTGGTTGGCCGGGATACGTGAACACGACGACCACCACCACAACCGCGCCGACCACCTCGTCGACAACGACCTCGTCGACGACGACCTCGTCAATTCCGTAGGGGTCGCGAGGCTCAGGCCCCGCGTTGGTTGGAGGGTCCGAAGAGCGGCTGGGCCGTCGCGAGGCGCCAGTCGGTGCGCGGACAGGTGAACAGTTCGTAGAATTCCTCGATGATGGCGTCGTAGTTCGCGCGCCATCCAACGAAGTCGCGCCAGGCGGACTCATGGTCGGCGAGGAGTGGTATTCCGCTTCGCTCCAATCGGTCGAGCACGCCATCGAATTCTTCTCGCGCGATCGAGATAGGAGTGTCGTGGCCCGGGTTGGTCGGGTAGGCGATTCGGAAGTAGTCGCTCAGTCGTCGAAGCGTCAGCCACCCCGAACGAATGCAGAGACCCGCGGTGGGCGACGGTGGTAGGTCCACCACGGCGTTGAACAACGCCGCCGCATCGAGCACATTCGCCGCCGACGTGATCCACGTCTGATTGGGCTCGGGGGATCGGTAGAAGTTGAGGATGGTCAACGTGGTGTGGGTCTCTCCCACCTCGATGAACCACTGCTCCCACTCACGCCACAGTTCGTCGAGGCGTTCGTACGAGGCAACGCTCTGGGCCATCTCGAGCACACCCCAAGGGGTCGCGGGCATGCCTGCTCGCACCGATAAGCGCGAGACCGAGACCTCGCGGTGTTGGAACGCGGTGTAGAGCGTGGGGATGAACGAGATGAGCAGGGCCAACAGCGTGAGTCCGACCCCCGCCTCGACGAAGCCGAGCGTGACTTGACCGGCCCCGCTCCCTGACGCGGTTCCGAGGGTGAGGAGCGACGAACCCGAGATCTCGAAGGCCCGGGCGAAGGAATTGACGCCCGACGCCATGAAAGCGAATGCGAAGGCGACGACACTGAGTGCGAGCCAGGTCGCCTGGTAGGCGAGCAACACCATGGAGGCGTAGAGCGAGAGTATGCGGTCACGCACGACGTAGGACCGCTTGGAATGCGCGAGGATTTGGAAGAACGCGCCCACCACGCGTCCGAGGAGGTGGCTGAGTCGGACGTTGGCGACGCGTGGGACCAGAAACGTGCGCACCGCCGCGTCGAGGACCAGCAGTTGAAGCGTGAACCCGACCATCGCGTACAGCACCCGTAGCCAAGCGGTCATCTCGGTCAACTCCCGTCTCTAGAAATGCTCAAGACAAACCATCGCGAGGTCAGTACTATCCCTGGCGTGTTACGAGAGTGTACGAGCATCGTCGTCGGCGCGACCCGTAGCGTCAGATCAAGATTCCCTGGATCATTCTTGCTCGGGCGCTCAGGCGCTCGTCGAGTCGGGCTCGGAGGGTCCTGACGCAGTCACTTCGGGTGAAAGGTGAGGAGGAGTCCAGAACTCCAGAATCACTACCTGCAGGGTTGCGGCGATCGGTATCGCGAGGAGTACGCCCACGAAACCACCGAAGATGCCCCCTACCCACGAGCCCACTTCGGCCCCTACCAGTATCGAGACGAACACGGTCAATGGATTGAGCTTCACCGCCTTGCTCATGATGATGGGGTTGAGCACGTGATTTTGAATGGCCAGGTAGATGAGAAAGACAGCGAGTGTCACCACACCAGCGGTGAGCGAGTGGCCGAGGGCGAACAGCACGGTGGGAAAGCCCGCGAGGGCCCCCCCGATTGTCGGCAGGAAGTCGACCAGGGCGACCCATAGGCCGAAGAGCAGCGCGAATGGCACCCCGAGCAGCGCCAGCGTGACGAAGACCACGATGCCCGCCAAGATGGAGAGTACGAGACTTCCCGCAACGTAGCCGAGCGCGGCCCGACTCACCTGTTCGCTTACTCGCACGAGTCTTGTCGCGTGCGCGGGTGCCATCATGGCCAGCAGCGCCTCTCGTATCTTTGGCGCCTCGAGGAGCACGATCACGACGAAGGCGAACATCGTCACTGCAAGCAGCAGGACCGAAATCGCACCCTTGCCGAGCGCGAGTGCTGGTTTGCTGAGGTTGTTGGCGAGCGGGATCAACTTGGACGAGTTCTGTTCGAACCAGTGCTTGATGTGGTATTGCGTGAGCAGATGCCCGATCCAACCCTTGCCCTGCTGGGCTTTGTTCACGTAGGAGGGAAGAGTGTTGGCGAGATGGGTCAGACTGTTCACGAGTGGGTCACCGAACACGAACGCCAGTGTGATGAAGACCACTACTGCGACGAAGGTGACGATGGTGACGGCGAAACCTCGTCGCGGTATCTTCCAGCGCTGCAGACCATCGACGAGTGGGTTCAAGATAAGCGCGACGAAACTACCAACGAGCATGAGTAGCAAGATGTCGCGCAGTCGGTAGAGGAGCTTGCCCAGCGCGTAGACCGCGACGACCGAGAAGATCGTGACGAAGATGGTCTTGAGCGGGACATCGTTCGCTTGGGCACGTTTGAACATCTTCGCGCGACGGGTGTCAAGTGCTGTTTTGTCCCGCGGGGCCTGGTCGGACACGCCTGATGCACTCCCTAGGTAGATCTCTGCGAGTTACGCTAGCGCCCGACGCAGTACCGGTGGTGATGACGGCTCCGCGAACTCGCCGGCGTCAGGTTGCTTAGCGTGACTCAGTCCGTCGAGTTGGCGGCCTTCAGCCGCCCGAAGCGACGACGGTAGAGAATCCAGCACACGCCACCGGCGATGGTGGGCAGCCAGTAGGAGCCCACACGAAACGCCAACGTCGCCACCACCGCACTCGCGCTCGGCACGTTGGCGAGCACGAGCAGTCCACTGAGGCTCGCCTCGACGATGCCCAGCCCGCCCGGCGTGAGGGGCAAGAGCGCGATGACGGCCGTTGCGGCGTAGGCGAGAAGGACGAGTGGCGGATTCGGCCGTGCTCCGGTGGCACGCAGCGCCGCGAGCAGACTGAGATAGTCCAGACCGATTCTTCCGGCGACCAACAGGATGGCCTTCCACCAGTTTTGGCCCAGGTCGGCTTTGACCAGGTCACGTTCGGCCAGGAGTCGTTGGGGCAGGTCCGACGTACGAGGGCGCCGAGGCAACTTGTTGAAGAGCCATTGGACGACGCGTCCCGTCAGGACCAAGGTGCGATCAGTGGTCAGAAGTATGAAGCCGAGGGCCATTATCAGGATGAAACCGATGAAGCCCAATTCACCCGCGTGCACGAGTCCCGTGCTCACCGCTACGCCACCAAAGATGACCGGAAGCGCAAAGATTGG
>Ga0307375_10002734_pt1 | contig 17821 bp, 26 predicted proteins | sample TR1MG_FD_202531 | JGI IMG/M metagenome (GOLD analysis project Ga0307375, IMG submission 202531) | Soil microbial communities from Risofladan, Vaasa, Finland - TR-1 | ecosystem: Environmental > Terrestrial > Soil > Coastal area > Acid sulfate soil | place: Finland: Risofladan, Vaasa | collected... | reverse complement strand
CGCATTACTGCGCATCGTCCAGCCTCCCCTTCGACTTTCCGGCCTCGACGATTTTCGGTTTCGGCTGAGGATGGTTGTTTTTCTGATTGGCGCGCTTGTCCCTTTCGGGCTTGCGCACCATCTTGTCGAGGTAGCTGCGCAGCATCAGGCCACCACCCCGCGCACGTAAGGCGCGATCATGTCGAGCACGGACTTGCTCAAGCCCTGGTCGGCCCGGAAGGTGTCCCGGACCTTGCCCTCCATGTGGTCCTGCATCCCCATTCCGCCTGACTCCAGGATGTTGAAGGCCTCAAGGGTAGCGGTGACGGCCGCCGAGTAGATGTCGTAAGGCAGGCTCGCGGGGTTGTCCTCGACGTAGTTGGGATCGCCGGGCAGGTACCAGCCGCCGGAGTAGGAGACGAGAATCGAATGGAAGCCCGCGACAGGGTCATAGGCGATGCCGCGGACATACCAGTTGCCGCACCAGCCGTCACCCCTGTAGACCTGGCCGATGGCGTCGTATTGAGGCTCGCGAGAGTAGTCGGTTACGGCGACGCCATCGAGGGTGATGGAGGCGATGGCCTGGATAGGCTGGGTATCGAGCTGGAGCAGCTGGCGGTTATTGACGGCGTGCGGCTCGCCGACGATGACGCTGAAGGCGGGATTATAATGGAGTTCGCCAGCAATCTGCGCGCTAACGCGCTTGATGAGAAGCGTGAGCTTTGCATCTTGGGACGTGTCCGAGAGATCGATCAGCGTCTTTACGTCGGCGAGCGCGCACAGGGTCATCACACGTACCCGTAGATAGTCTCGTTCTCGATGGCGGGATCCTCGGAGTAGTCGCCGAAGACAATCTCGCCCGCGGCGATGTTTCCGGGCGACGTGCCGCCGGTGTAGGCCGGCGTGACCACGACGCGGATGTACCGCTTTGCGCCGCCGAGCGCGACGAGATACTCGGTGAGTCCTGCGGTAAGGACATTGAGAGCCGTTTCGAGTGTGACATAGGTCGTCGCGTCCGAGAGGTTGGCGGCATCTCCGTGCTGGATGATGACGGCGAAATCCGCGGCGCTCGGGGCTCCTGTGACGACGGCTCGCTCAAGGACGAGCTTCGCCGAACCCACGCCGAGTCTGTCGATGATGGCGCCGTCGATGGCGGCGCTGCCGCTCACGGCCTGAGGAGAAAAGGCGCCGAGGCCCGCGGCCTTGCCGGCGTAAACGCGCTGTCTGAAGTTGGAAACCATGGTGGTTGCCCCCCTAGTGATCGATGGGTGAGTAGGGAGAGGCCTTTCGGACCCTCCCTAACGGTTACGACGCGTACTGGCCGTAGACCACGGCCTTGGGCTGGCGCATCGAGAAGTCATGCTCGGCGATGATGCGGATGAGGGTGAGGTCCTGGTCGAAGGCGGAGATGGTCTGACCGCCCGAGACGAAGGTTCCTTCCCTGGAGAGCTCGAGGCTGAGATCGTAGGACACGCCCCAGAGCGCGAGGGAGAAGTCGGCGACCCAGAAGTCCGACCACGCATTGGCCGTGTCCTTGACGACCGTCGAGGAGGAGACGAAGGGGAAGCCGTTGAGGGTCTTGTTGCGGAGCATCTCATCCGCCCAGGCCCAGGGGCCGCTCGCGAAGGCCTGCTGGAGAATCCAGCTCTTGCCCATGGGGCTGAATATCCACGCGACATTGTTCATCGGCACGTTGGCCTGCTCGAGGAGGGCGATCATGTTGATCGGGGTCTCCTTGGCGAAGGCGGTCGCGGTCGAGCCGATGGGCTGGATGCCCGGGATGTTCTTGAGGCCGCGGGGCGTGAACTGGGTGCCGGCGCCGTAGAGGAACGCGGCGTCGAGGGCGATGCGCGAAACCGTCTGGAGATCCTGCGACACCCAGGCATCGAGGCCGACCACGTTCTGCCGGAGCAGAGTGTTCGAGACCGCAGTCATCGCCTTGAGCTTCTTCGATCGGAGGTTGACCGCGTCGAAAACCTGGTCAGTCTCGCCGGTGGGCTGATCCTCACCGACCCAGCCGACGGCCGAGGTCGCGTCCATGCGAGGGATGGAGAAGTTTCCGTTTGGCATCGGCACGCGAGTGACCCCGAGCTTGTCGAGGATCGTGTTCGCGTAAAGGAACTTGATGTAGTCGGGAAGGAGTATCTGCGGGATGTTGAACCCGCCAGCCGACGGCAGCCCCGCGGTGAGGTCCTTCTGCATCATGCCGTGAAGGGCCTTGGATTCCGGGAACGTGCGCTTGGCGACGTCGAAGATATAATCCTTCGACACGCTCTTCACGTTCGTGACTTTCTTCTCCTCCATCGCCTTGAGGCCGGAGACGATGAGCTGGCCAATCATCTGCGTGGCCGTGGGCTCGGCGAGGCCGGAGCCCTTCGACGCCGCGGCGGCGATCTCGAACTGCTCCATCATCTGCGTGCGGAGAGCCGACTTCTTCTCTTCCTCTAGTTCTGCGGGCTTGAGAGCCTTCGCGATTTCGGCCTGGATGGCCTCGGTCGTGAGGCCCTTGGTCTTGAACTCGGCCTCGAGCTTGGCCCTTTCGTTGGCCATGTTGAGCTCGAACTGCTTCTTGAAAAACTCCTCGAGTTCCTTCATCGTCACGTGTTCACTGCGTCTTCCTTCTCGTTCTTCGAACTGCGGCGACCGGTTCTTCCGCTCGCCTCGCCATGCCTGCCGGTTTCATTCCCCCGCCCCAGGCCCGACAACCCCGTCAATCCTCGTCCGATATGTCGAGGACCGACTCATCGTCGTCGTCCTCGCTCTGATCGTCCTGGCTCTCGGGCTCCGGAGGTTCTTCCTCCTCGCCTGCAGTCGGACCATCGCGCAAGTTCTGGATCGCCGCCTTCATCTTCTCGTGAGCGGACGAGAGCATATCCATCTGTTTTTGCATGCCGTCCATTCCGGCCTTGAGGGCCTTGTGGTGCTTCTCGATTTCGTCGAGCGCCGCGAGCGAGTGCGCGGAGAGGCGGGCCCCCGTTTTGGTGCGCTCGGGCGCTCCCGACTTCTCGGGAACGTCCTTCCCGAATTCCTCGTAATGCTTGGCCAGGTGCTTTTCGACCGCATCCATATCGGCCTCGGGGATGTCGGCGCCCCCACGGCTTCCGCGCAGAACCGCCATTGCGGCAGCGACGCCCTTCCACACCGTCTTGTAGCCGTCGGCCTTGCCGAGATGATGCGGAAGCTTGAAATCGGCCTTCGTGAGGTCCTCGGGTTCCTTGTCGGCCTTCCAGGCGCAGATGGCGGCGAGGTCTTCGGTATCAGAGGCCTTGATAACGGCGCCAGCATCCCACGCCTCGTCTTCGTCGGCGAGCGGGAAGTGCTTGAACGGAATCGCTCCCTTGATCATGGTTCGCGCCTCCTCGAAAATCTTCGCCATGCGGCCCGAGGGGTCGTAGGATTTCATCGCGGTTGCCAGCGCGTCCTGGTTTGAGGGAACGGGGACGGCGGAGAATTCCATGAGCTCCCATTTGGAGATGATCGAACCCCAGCCGCGCTTTGATTCGGGGTTCGGCGTGGACTCGACGGGATTGAACCCGATCGATACCGCGTTCAAAAGCTTGTTCTTGTAGAAAAAATAGGTGGTGTCGACGAGCTTCACCTTCTCGCTCGCGTTCTGCGGCTTGCCGCCAGTGAGCTCCTCGATGGTGGGGAAATAGACGATGGCATTGACCTGCTTCTGTTTCTGATCAATCCACCACTTGACCGGGCGGCCGAGAGGAAAATCACAGTAGTTGTGGAAGCCGAGAAACTGCGGGTTCTTCGCGAAGTTCGAGAAGTCACAGCCCTTGGCGATCATGACGTCTTCGTCGCGGTCCTGGGCCTCGTTCGAAATCACAAACTGAATCTGGCGATCGCCGAGGTCGGTGGTCTCGGTCGCAACTATCTTCTTCATCACTCCCCCTCGTCTTCGACAATCGGCGACGTCGTGCAGCGGCAGTTGACCACCTCTCCGGGATCTCCGCCGGGATCGCCGGGATACATGAGCTGGTCCCCGCCAACGTCAAAGGGATCGTCAATCCCAACGACCTGCCCGTCGGCATCGATATGGTCATCTCGCGTTCTGTCGTCCATCGTGGCCACCCATTCTTTTTTACCGACACCCTCAGTTTTGTAGGTCGCGTAACTTCCGAAGTTCATCGCGCCCGTGGTCTCCGTCCTTGCGATCGTCGTAGCACGGGCCTTGTCCATATCGTCGTAGGTGTCATCGCAGATCGACATCAGATTTTTTATGATATTCCCAAGGCTGTCACCACTCGCCGCCGATGCCGACAGCGAGGACACGAGCTTGTCGTTAAGCACCTTGTTCGTGGTGTCGTTGATCCCCTTGGCCTTCTTGAGTCCGTATTCGTCGATCCACTTGTTCGCCCAGATGTTCCAGATCTCGCTTGGCCCCGCTTCCTTGCGGTGGCTCTTCTCCTTGCCGAGGAGCTCGAGCGCGTGCGCATTTCCGATCTTGAGCATCTCAGACCACGCCGGCGCCAGCGACCGCTTCACGGAGACATCGGCTCCAGGAGTGAAGCAGGATCCGAGGGCGGTCGTGATCGACGCCGGAGATTGATCCTCGGTCACTGCGGCCTTGATCGCGGTCTTCACGCGCTCGCGCTGGGCCTTCGCGATCGTCGCCACGGCACGTTTGAACATGGGTTCGCCGGAGGTCGCCTTGCGGTCGAAGGATTTCCATATTGCCTCGCGCCTGGCGGCGGCTGCGGCCTTCTTGGAATTCACGACGGCTTCCTTGCTGCTGGATTCGCCGTCATCGTTTTCGTCGGTGATAGCCAGCGCTTCCTCATCTCCGGGAGCGGGCTCCGTATTTTCGTCCTCGATGTCGAGGACGTCGGTACCGTCATCCCGTGGCGCCTCGGGTTTCGGAGGCGCCACGGGATCGGGCTTCGGCTCCGGCGGAGGCGGGGCTTTGTCGAAAGGGATTTCAACGAGGCCCACGCTTGCGACGAAGACGTTGCCGATCTCGGGCGGTAGCTCGGGAAGGCGGAATCGCGTTCGCCATTCGTTGCGCGTGATCGCCATGCCGGAAAGCCCGGCGGTGTAGACGCGGAGGGCGAAGTCTTCGTCCTCCTGGATGATTTTGGTGTGGCGGAGGATGAGGTCGAGGCTGTAGTCGACGGCAACGAGCTGGTTGTTGACCGTTCTCTCATACGAGGATAGGTCGTAGGAAACCACGTTTTTGCTGAAAAGATAGAAGGCGGAATCGATCGTCGCGCGATTCGAGTTTTCGATGATACCGTAGATCTCTGGAGGGACCTGATTGTGTTGAAGCGCCAGGTCTCGCAGGAACTTCCGGGTCTCGATCATGTCGACTTCGCGCTGGGTATCTCCGATCTTCGTCACAGTGAGGTTCTTTCCTCCGATGACAGCTGGCTCGTGCGAGTGCATCCATCCGCCGACGCGCTGAAGAAGGGTTTCCTTGATCTGTTTCGCTGCGGGATCGGAAAGCCCGTCGCCCGTGATGATGTAGGGCGGCATGGCATCGTTGTGGAAGTAATTTTTTTGGTACTTTGCCGCGTACTCGTCGGTCTCGATCTCATCGGAGATCGCCTCCGTCGAGCCGCGGCCGTTTCCGTAGGGATCGGATAGGTCCGGATCCTTGAACCAGACGATATCGATTGGCTCAACCGTGAGGGCCTTCGATGCCGTGACGCCATAGGGATAGACGAGGAAATGGTGGTCGCCTACGGTTGGTTTTTTCGTAACCCATGCCGCGGGAACGGGAAGAAGCGAAATCACATGGCCTCGTTCGTCGCGGACCTTTAGCCAGAAGAACTCTCCGACGAGGCGGCGATGGGCGAAGGTGAGATACCGCAGGGTCCATCCGTCGAGCTCGGGAAATGTAGGGCATGGATTCTCAAGCAGGTCATAGAGCTCATGATCATCGATCGGGGCCGCGGCGTCGCCGTTGGCGCGAAGGTCTTTTTTCGAATACAGCTTCCACTCGACGGAGGCTGCGGCTTTTGCGATGACGCGAACGGGGTCCAGGCGCGGATTGGTGTGAAAATATCCCGGTAGACCTGTCTTCGCGCGATCAGGTGCGCGCGACCAGGTGCGCCGGAGCATGTTCTGCAGCCGGTCTAGTCCGCCCATCAGGACCTCGCGCGCATCCACGGCTTAGACCTCGCGGATCCAGATATCGAGATCGTGGACGAGGCTCGACGAGCCTTTCATCTGGCCGATGCGATCACAAATGGTCTGGTAAAGGTTTTCCTCTTCGACCTGCTCGCGGATGAGGCCCTTCGAATCCAAGAGCCACTGCTCCGTCATGTAGTCGAATTCCTCGCTGGCCTGCGCGAGCATGGCCTCGAGGAGGGCTGTCGTTGCCCTCTCGTTTTCGAGTGCGGTTTCGAAAAGCACGATCGGGCTCGTGCCAGGATTGATATCGGGGTCGTCGAAGGCGAGGCCGGAGATGGCGAGCGCGATATTGCGCGAATTCGCGTACTTGAAAACAAGGTCGGCATGATCACGTTCGCCCTTGGCCTCACGGCGGAAGAAGCGCGCGACGCCAGTGAGGCCAAGAGACTCCGCATAGGTCGCGCGCTGGAAGTAGCGCAGGCTGTTGCAGGTCTCGGCCTGGTACTGGATGCGGAGCTTCTCGATCATGTCGTGACTCAGCGCCGCCATAGGCTCCTCCAGGCAAAAAGAAAGGGGGCGCACCATCCCCGTCGATTTCTCGACGAAGTTGATGCGCCCCCTCTGCGGGTAAGCGGTTCGGGGCCGAGGCCCCTACAAGTTGTCAAAACCAAAAGCGTGATTCCCCCCGCAACTAATTAAATAATATCCCTTTTAATTTTTCGATGCAAGCAGTTCCGGGATTTCGACATCTCCATGGGCTCGCAGCTTCTTCGGCTTGCCCGCCAGGATGAGGACTTCGAGGCTTCCGGTCTTCTTGGACCTGGCATATTCCTCAAGCTGCCTCTCGATTCCTTTCAGCATGGCCTTGGTTTCCAGGTCCATATCTCTGCCTAACGAGCCTGATGCTCGCCGCACCATGAGGTCTCGTGCGTGATCGGGAAGAGAAAATCGCCGAATCCCGGGACTGGCGGAAAACGACGGCACTCTCCGGCCCGGCCTTTAGTACGATAAAAAAAACAGCCGGCGCAAGTAGGCGCATTATCGGTCACGGGGTCTTTCGTGGTCTCGGTGCTCTGCGGCGAGTCATCGGGAGGGAGCTGTGGCGCAGTAGCCTGTATATGGGATTTTGGCGGCCGCCCCGGACCACGGCGAGAGCCGTTGCTCATGCCTCATCCTCGTCGACAGCCTCGGAAACCTCGTCGTCACTCCTGCTCTTGGCGACCAGGCTCTTCTCGACTCCGTTGAAAATCCAGAAAAGTGCGCCGCGAGGGTCATCGCGGACAATGGTCTCGATGTCCTCGTGCAGAAGCACGTCGACCGCCAACTTCTGCCTTACGGGCCTCCCACGGTCATCGATAAACTCAACAGTCACTCGCGCATTCATGGTCTCTCCTTACCAAGCCTTGAAGGTGTTGGCCGGCGTCAGCAATTCTTCGATCGCATAACGGCATGCTGCCATCGCATCATCGTGGAAGCTGAATATTTCCTCGGTGAGGTTGCCGAATCTATCCTTGCGATAGACGGCTCCACGGACCTCGGCTGCTAGGCCCGGGCATGCATCGGGATCGATATGCCATCGGTGACCTCGAAGATAGGCGTATTGCGCCTTCACCGAATCAGGCCCCTTCACAGCGGGCTCGAGGTAGAATCCGGCATTGTTCCACTCTGCGATGCTCTTGGGCTCGGCAGAGTCGGCGCGAACGCGCTGGCTGTGGTCGAGGATGTCGAGCGAAAGCTCGATGATCTCGGGATTCGTCCGTTGCCGGACATAGCGTTCGCGGAAGCTGTAGAGTTCGTCATCCTTGAGGCCGATAAACTCAAGGGCATCGTAATGCTGAAATCCGAAATCCTTGCCGACGAGAACACGATCGAAATCCTCATACTTGTAGCGGCAAGGTCCGAATATCGCATTCGGGAAGGCCTGATCGCCGAGCTGGCCCCATTCGCCGAGAGCGTAGACCTGATAGAGGTTGGGATCCGAATCCTTCAATGCCTCAAGCTCGCCGCGATAGGCGGAGTCGAGAAATCGGTTATCTTTGTATGTCGTCTGAAGGATCGTCGCGTTAGCCTTGGGATTGTCGAAATAGGTCTTCTTGAGATGATGCTGCACGTTGACGGGGTTGAAGGTCAGAAGAAACTGGAGCGGCTGCGGCGTGAGTCCTCTGAGGCGGAGATTGAGCTGAGTAATATCCTCGGGCTCGAACTCGCTGGCTTCTTCGGTCCAGATATCGGTGAGGGGCCCGGACTTGAACGTGACTGATTTCACGCGCTCACGAGCTCGGATGTCATTCATGCCTCGGAATATGACCTCGTTGCCATTGATGCAGCGCAGATACATGCGGGACTCGTTGATGTCCCAAAGCGATGTCAAATGCCACTGGCTGATTGTAGCCACGAGGCCGGCAAATGTCGAAAAGCGATTAGCCTCTGAGACCTTACGCATTGCGAGCAAATTATGCCCAGTCTCAGCAGTCAGACGATAGACATAGCGCTGGGCGGCCCCTACGGATTTCCCTGAACCAGCTCCGCCCACCCAGAGGTTGAAGCGGTTATGGTCCCAGAGCGACGCATAGAACTTTGAATTCATCCATGCGGGCAGGGTTGCAAAATCTACGGAAACCACAATGGCCCCCATTGTGACGAAAAATAGAAAGGCGGCGGTCCTACGCATCAGGCGCCCCCTTTGGCAGTTCAGGCGGAAGACCGATGCTGATAGGGCCATCGAGTGTGAGCTTCTGCCCCTCGGTCGCCTCGCGTATTTCTTTCATCAGCGAAACGGCGGCCGCGCCGCCGGAGATAAGCACCTTTTTGACGACGCTATTAACCAGCTTCTCGCCGGTCATGTTCTGCTTCTTGCCGTCGACGTTGACCGCGAATTTCTCGGCCAGGAACTCGCCGTAGATTTGGGACATGAGCTTTTTCTTGCGGCGCGACTCGCCGGAGGCCTTGCCGCCCTTCGCCCCCAGAGCCCTAGCTTCCGCCTTGCTTCGAGTCGAGGCAGGGCGCAGGTTGTCTTTTCCACTCATATCGAGCCCACGCCTTCGGAAGTCCTTATACCACAAGGCCAATAAATCGCCCGGGAATCGGCTCTCATGGGCTCGGTCGAGATAGTCGACTGCATTCGCGACAGCTCGAGCCCGTGGGCCTTCGCTGACTTCTGGCATTGGGTCTTGCGCGATCCCGTGCTCTTCGAGCGCCCGATTCTAAACATTCGCGGCGCCCTCTCGTTTTGGGAGATACCGGAAGGAATAAGTATTCCGGCTAGCTGAAAGAGATTTATTTAGGGTCTTGATTCCTACATTCGGCGCAGTTCTTCCCGCTCGCCTAAGCTGCCAATTCTTATTCCGCATCATCGATTTCGCGAATCCGTTCAGACTGGTCGTAATACCGAAATATTCCCCCTTGTTCACGTGGTCGTCGCCTATCAGCTCCATCATGCGCGAAGCAATACCGATTCCCTGGTAATCCGGCAGAACCACAATGCGATGAATCTTATGCATGGGATGAATATCAGGATGCGGTAAATTGATGATCGCGCAGAACGCCACAGGATGATCGCCGATGAACGCGACGAACTCCCGCGCCGACCTATTTAGGTCGTGGCTCAGATAGTGATAACGCCTAAACATTTCCCATAGCCCTTTAATTTCGCGAACTTCAAGATTGATTTTTGGGCGACGAAGTGACCCCCTTGTCATGGTCATTTCGTCTGTCGAGAAAACCCAGTCGGGCTCCATCCATTCGAGCACGTCGTAGTGGCAGGTGACGGCTATGAACTTCTTTCCCGCGCGCCTGACGCTCTTCTGGAGCGCGAGGCTCCCGATCTGCGCCACCTCGCGATCGACGACGGAGGTGTACTCGTCGAAGATGATAATCTCTTGATTCTGCAAGATCGCCCGCGCGAGGTCGACGCGCATTTTCTCGCCGTTCGATAGGACCTCGTAAGGTTTGAGCCACGAGGGCGGCGAGGCGAAGCCGACCGACGAGAGAACGCCGAATAGATCTGCGGCGGGGATGCTCTTATCGAAGTCGTCCACTACGCAAGCGGCTTTGTACTTAAACTTCGCGAAGTACTCGCCGAAGAGCTCGCGGGCGATCGTGGTCTTGCCGGTCCCCGACTTCCCGACGATGACGCCGATATTCCAGGACTCGGGCGGTGTTATCTCGCCCGTAAATCGCTCGTCGAATTTGTCTTCGGAGATATCGAATTGATCGTAGAGCTGGGCAACACGAAAGCTTTTAGCGCCGATCTCATTATGTTTCACAATGTCGAAATGCGGCATTTGAGCCCTCTTTCAACAAATTCGCCGTATAGCTCTTGCGCTTCCTGATCGCTCGTCGCGGATATTACAAGCTCAATTTTATCGTGGTAGCTCGCAGCGTCGCCCTCTGTCGTCGTTTCTTTCGTACCGATTTCAAGCTTCCCGCCATATAGCGCCAGCTCGCCGCCTTCGATCTCGAGCCCGTCCATGAACTCGAGTACGCTATCCACGCTCATGGCCCCGTATTGGCTATTCAGCCGGAGGAGCTTCTGCTTCGCCTCGGCTTCATCTTTCGCCTCAACGTAGGAAACCGGGAATAGCGGCAGGTTATCCCCGCGCTTGCGCATCTCGGCGAGGGCCTGAATGCGGCCATGCCCGTCAAGGCAGCGATTATGCCCGTCGCCGTTCCAGACGAAGAACGGGAAGCTGAAGCCGTACTTGGTGATCGAGGTGATTATCTTCTCAACGTCGGAGGCGGTGCGCTTCTTTAGGTTGCCCTGGAAGTCCTCAATTGCATCGAGGGGGAGCAGGTCGGCGCCTCGGCACTCGATGCGGATCTTCGAATCGGGTAGCTTTGCGGGCTTCTTCGCCTTCGCGGTTGTGGTTGCTTTCGCTGTTTTCGCTGGAGTCTTCGCTCTCGCCATGTTTCCCATCCCCGGACCGGAAATACGAAGGGCCGTCCAAAGCAGTAACTTGACCTCATCAGCGGTGCTTCAATCCGCCAACTCGATCTGCGGCACAACGTGCCGGGCTTCTGTCTGGACAACCCTCGATGCATCGAGCTGAGACGCTAGGATCGCCATCACGTAAACTGTCAGTCTGGAATCTAACGCATGGAAAATTATCTGTCAAGACGTATCAACAGTTTCCAGCGCTTTCTCCTCGACCCAGGAATCAAAGTCGAACACCGCGGCTTTCCCACACCTCATGCATCGAACTCTATCGCGTGGATCTCCGGGATAATGCAGACGATCTCCGCCGCAATCTGGGCAAGGCCCGGGATCGGGAAGTTCGGGCTCGAGTTCAGGCGGATGGCGGCGATTGAACTCCGCGAGAACATCCTCGTCTCGAGTCATCTTCCGGGCGACAGCTTGCGGGTATCGGTTCTTTGGATTCAGCTTCGCCTTCGAGAGGGCGATTTCGAAAAGCTCTTGCTCTTCGTCTTCGGAAAAGTTATCCACAAGCGCGCAGCTAGCTAGCTCTTTATTATATTGCTTTGCTTTAGCTTGCTTTAGCTTGTCGGCGTAAAGTACAACTTTATTTTCCGAATCAGCCCCTTCTGTGGGATAAAGTTGTACTTTATCGGGATAAAGTTGTACTTTATCCGGCATATATCTTGGATAGGTTATCCCTTCGATGTAATCGATATAGTCGCGATGCAGGGAATCCCGCGCGATCTTGAAGTACCGCTTCTGGATTCCGTTACTCGTGAGGATACGCTTCGAGTCATAGAGAGCCTTGTCGAATATCTTTTTCTCTAGGCAATATGCGATCACTTCCCGTACCCACTCGATAGGTTCCTTGATCTCATCGGCGAAAAGGAGCTCGTCCTCTTCGTTCCAGGAACGGTAATAGTTCTCACGATAGATCGAGGCCCAAATTTCGGAGAGGAATCCAGCCCCTTTTAAGGCGCCGAACTTTGCCTTAACGAGCTTGACGGCCGTCTCCCAGGTTGTATCGAGCGGGAAATAATCGAGCCCCTTTTGTGCGAGTCGTCCCATTATGGTATCCTACTCAGAACGGAATGTCGTCGGTAAACCCGTTCGCGCTCGGCTTCGTCTCGAACAAGCCCGCGGCCGGGTTTGGTTTCGCGCTCGCGTTAGGCGGAACTTGTCTATGCTCTTGCGCCCTCGGCTGCTGCGGAGGCTCCGCGCCATTGTCCTTTGGATCGAACATGGAGAGCATCACCGTTCCGCGGTTCTCCGGGTCCGGTATCCCTGCAGGGTTGAACCAGCGATCGAGCAGGATGATGCGTCCGCCGTTCTCGGTCTCAAGCTCGACGCCGACTTTCTGCCACTTCGACTTTTCATTGCCGTCGCGATCCTTGTATTTCTGGACGACGACACAAATGTCGTGCTTAACCCTGCTCATATTTCTTCCTCCAATAGCTCAGGCTGTACCGCCTTCGCGTCTTTTGTGCTCTCGTCGTATCTGGCCTCAAGTTCTATCCTGCGCGCCTCGGGAATTGGATGCGCACGCATCTGTTGGAATGCCAATAGCACGACGAGAGTGCCGACCGGGTTTGTGCCCTTGATCGGCTTGTACCAGGCGTTCACCGTAGCCTCTTTAAGTTCGTCGTCGTCGAGGATGAAGGTGAAGCGGTGATTCATGATACGGCAGATTTCCAGGTCATTGTGCGGTCGCAGCCGGGGCATTTCATTCCTGCCGGTAAGTGAGGCTCGAACCACATAGGATTCATATTCCTAGCTCCTGGGGCTTCGGCGCCGCTGGCTTCTCGTCCTCGAATAGGCGGGGCTGTTGGTATGCTAGCTCGATTCGGCGGCAAGCGATGTCAAAGTATTTCGGCTCGATCTCGATGCCGATAAAGCGCCGCCCGAGATTCGCGCAGGCCACTCCGGTCGTGCCGGAGCCCATGAAGGGGTCGAGGATGGTTTCAGCGGTGGGGAGGAAGCCAAGGCACCATTGCATTACAGCTACTGGCTTCTGGGTGGGGTGCTCTTTTCCGTCTTGCATAGCCGCGCCTCGGGAGAAATTGAAAACGCGGGCGGCCTTGCGTTCGCTTCTCCATGCTAGTTCGCAATCAGCTAGAGAAAAATTGCGCTGTCCCTTGTCCCAGACGAGATATCCCATTGATGGCGGGAGATAGTCAGAGAAATAGTTACCGCCCCAAATAATCTGCTCTTTGGAAATTGCGCGCATAGAATCAAAGACCTCTCGGCATGGTCTGGTGGAATCCCATCCGACATTCTCGCGCCATGGTCCCCATCCATGCGTTGCGCTGAATCCTCCACCCCTGCCGTAATCAATCCCATACGGCGGGTCAGTAACCACCGCGTCCACCTTGCCAAGTGTCGGCAGGATTTCCAGACAGTCGCCGAGGTAGAGGGTCGCGTCGCCAATGTGCTCAATCCGTCCCATGTTGTGCTCTCCTCACGTTGTCTCTGTTAGGGTCCACATCCGCCACATCCGCCACCCCCTCCGGCGCCTTGGTGATCGCGGCTCGGGCAGACTCATAGCCCAGGCGAAAAAACTCCGCCGCGTCGGGCACATTGAGCGGCGTTTCGCCGTTATTGTCGCACGCCTCAATGGCATAATCAGTGCTCATGGCGAGATCCTGGGCCTCGCGTTCGGAGAGTGGCGGGAGCGCCTTCTCCGAGCTCTGCGGTCGCGTTGCCCGAGGCCATGACGGTCGCGTTGCCCGAGGCCCAGACGGTCGCGTTGCCCGAGACCCTGACCAAGCCCGCCTTGATCGTCTATGCCGTCCAACGCGCCGCACACGTCAAAGATATCGCCATCGAAGCCACAACCGTAGCAATGGAGGCGCGCCGATGCCGTGCCCGCGTCGTAGAGGTGCATCGACCACTCTGAGGGCGTCGCGCCGTCGTCATGGAGGAAACAGCGGAAGTTGCCGCGCGTCTCGAAGGAGATGTCTCGGAGGCGGAGGTAGTCGCCTAAGAGCGGCTTATAGCGGGCGAAATCAAGGGGCATCGGGCCTCCTCCATGGATCGAATGCAGGTTGGGAAAAGATCAATTCGGCGATCTGAGGGACAATGCTATTTCCGAGGCATTTATATCTGTAACCAAATATTAGTTTTTTGGAACCTTCCGTAAATATCTTTTCCCATGTGTCACTATCTCGCTTCATTTCTTTACCCGCTGAATATCCCAGGTAATCCCAGTTATCAGCTTTATATAATGCTCCGGTTCTAGGTGGCTCAACAAAGGTAACAATTCCTAGTAGGATATCTCCGTACTTTTTTTCGTAGTCTTCCTTTATTGTTTTCCTGGCTAGTTTCATTACCCTAGTGGCTAAGTTTTTTTCATTATTTATAAGCCGAAATACATTATTAATTAGGAAATTATTTTCCTTATTCTTTCCGCCGAAATAAGTATTAAATATCCCATAATTTTTAGGCGGAGAGTTAAATCCAATAATTCCAGCTATTGAGTTTTTATATTGAATCAAATAGCAAAGAGACCGTCCTGGTATACCTTTGGAACCTGGATAATGGGCAAAATATAATTTACCGAAAGTTTCATTTGATTTTTTACATCTAGCTAGCGACAACCCATCGTCAAATACGAATAATTCTTGTGAGCTTTCAAACATTCCCGAGTTTCCAGTTCCTTGCTTGGGTCGGGCGTTCTTGCATTCTCCGCATATCAATTTCCCAAATGATGGATATACTTTCCCGGTATTCCCGCATTTGTGACAAGTTCCTTGCGATGTTGACCATTTACTCATGGTATCCCGCCCAGTTGGCGCCGAGGTAGAGCATCGCATCGCCGATCGTCTCCGTCCTCACTTGGCGGCCTCCTGGAAGAGGGATTGCGGTTTCGGTTTCGGCGTCGGCTTCTCATCCTCGAATAGTCGCGGTTGCTTGTAGGCGTCAGCTATCCGGCGGCAGGCGATATCGAAGTAGCGCTGCTCGATCTCGATGCCGATGAACTTGCGCCCGAGGTTTGCGCAGGCGACTCCCGTGGTGCCGGAGCCCATGAATGGGTCAAGGATGGTTTCGCCCGGATCCGTCCATGTAGCAATCTGTCCCGATGCAAGCGCTGAGGGCATACGCGCCGGATGGTCAACCTTTTCTTCGGTTGCCGCTGGTTTTAGTAACCACCAGTTATATCTTAGCCCTACGTCTGGAATTATATTTCCCATCCCCGAAGGGCGAGACATTGAGCCGTCTTGCTCGCGCCTAACTCCATGCACGGCGGCCCCCGCATATTTATTAGGGCGATCTTTTATTCCGTTGAAATGATTTGGAGCTCCATTGCTAAAAACGAACATATATTCCCACGCGGGCAAATACCTGTTCGCGTCTGGATAACTGACGGTATTTTTCAAATAAATCATCGTATCGTGTAGGCGTAGCCCGGTTGCCATAAACGTCAACGCCTGCCGGAATGATTCTCCGCTTTCGGATCCATTGATCGTTTGATCGGCGCAGTTCCATACACACACGCCGCCCAGAGATATTAGGCGCGAAATTGGCTCTATCGATTCGCTCGGGCCGGATCCGCTCTTGCCATAAGAGCGGATCGCCCCATACGGCGGCGAAGTAACCACCGCGTCGACCTTGCCGAGCGTGGGCAGGATTTCCAGACAATCGCCCAGGTACAGCGTTGCATCGCCAATGTGCTCAATCCGTCCCATGTTGTGCTCTCCTCACGTTGTCTCTGTTAGGGTCCACATCCGCCACATCCGCCACCCCCTCCGGCGCCTTGGTGATCGCGGCCCGCGCTACGGTCTGGGCGAAAGCAACGAGTGTATCGCAGAGACTGCGCAGGTCTTCGACCGACGAGCGTTGGCATATGCGGGGATGGTCGTTAAGCCAATCCATCAGAATTTCCCAGATAGTGTCAAATCTTTTTGCCAGCTCCCGCGCGTCGCTCATGGCTTTAGGCTCCGCGTTCTGCGGGCGCGTGGTTAATTCTCCATCACCTAGTGCCGCGGTGATGTGGGGGACTAGGCATTCCCGGATGACATGCGCCACTCGCGGAGCGTCGTCCGGATCGGCGAGGTATCCGTGCGCGGCGATCACCTCGGCTATGCTGTCGTAGGTATCGGTCATGGCTTGGCCTTTGCGGTATCGGGTCTTGCCGCATGTATGGCGGCGACCATCTCAATGTAGCGTCCATACTCTTCGATCTGCTCCGGCGAATAGCCCTCTTTTACGCCGATCTCGCGGAAATGCTCCTGCCATAGCCTGATAGACTGATGGTGACACCCGATGTCAATCCGGGGCTCGCCCCAGTACGATAGGGTATGTTTTGATCCGACGATGTAGATGATGGTAGGCATAGCATCGTCACCGAGCACGGCATTGCTGCCGATCTGGGCGTTGTCACCGAGCACGACATTGTTGCCGATCCGGGCGTTGTTGCCGATCCAGGCGTTGTTGCCGATCCAGGCGTTGTTGCCGATCCAGGCGCTGTCGCCGATCCAGGCGCTGTCGCCGATCCTGACGTTGTTGCCGATCCGGGCGTTGTTGCCGAGCACGACATTGTCGTCGATCTGGGCGTTGTTGCCGAGCACGACATTGTCGCCGATCCTGACGCCATGTTTTCGTAACTCGTCGATATCGGCAAGATTGTAAGCTGTCCAGCCTTTGTCCGAGTACCACAGATAAATCATGTCATTCCTCCCTTCCCGATTATCGCGGCGCGCAGTTCTGCGAAATACGCATCGGATATAGTCGAGGATGGCCAGGGCATCCAGAGCCTCATTCGCTACGTGCTCGATGGTCCCGTCACATTGGCGTTTTGCAAAATGATCCATCCACGTCAGCGCCTCGCGAATCTTCGCCCTGTTCTCGTCGGTCATAGCGATACCTCCAGCCAATCAGGGCGATGGACCTTAATCCACTCGGCAACATCGATGGTTTCTTGCGTGATCACTTCGCAGGCCCCGGGTTTGTATTCCTCAGCGATGACGGACATGAATGCCTCCTCTGCCTTTTTCATGTCTGGAGTGGGCTCAGTATAACCGCCGTCGATATCGCCGTATTCCTCGTCGAGATTATCAAGCATGGATTCAAGCGGGGCATAGTGCGCCCAGTTTGGGCGCATCTCGGCATAGCCGCAGATCTCGATGGTGCTCGGAAATTTATCGATGCCGTCAAGGATTTCCTCGATCGCCTCGTCTTTATCCGTGTAGGTCAATTGATTGGCATCGCGTTGACCCCAGTAAACCACCTCTCGTCCTTCCGCAGTCTTCATACTTCCCCCTTCAGCGTTTCGCATGCTGGCATTACAATTGCCTGCGGAGAATCATTCCATGTATGGCCACACTTATCGCAGACATGACGAGTATTAAAAACAATATCAATTCCGGTACTTGTCCAGCTGGGTTCTACGGCCCCTCCCTGGATGATCTCCTGGTAGCAGTTTGGGCACAAAATCGTTCGGGTGTAAAAGTTCATGCTTCCCCCTTCGGCTTGGCGCCCGTTATCACCGAGCGCAGTATGTCCACATCAAAATCGTAAGCCTCGACCCGTAGGTCTAGGTACCGTATCGTCCGATCTGCCACAGCTCGCAGGAGTTGCGCATCATGATCGGAGAGACCTTGCCGCATCAGGTGCGCCACTCGCGGCGCGTCGTTCGGATCGGCGAGATAGCCGTGCGCGGCGATCACCTCGGCTATGCTGTCGTAGGTATCGGCAAGATTGTAAGCTGTCCAGCCTTTGTACGAGTACCACAGATAAATCATGTCATTCCTCCCTTCCCGATTATCGCGGCGCGCAGTTCTGCGAAATACGCATCGGATATAACGGGATCAAGATTTTTCGTAAACTGTTTTTCAAACTTGATCGCCC
>Ga0307375_10002732_pt1 | contig 17829 bp, 17 predicted proteins | sample TR1MG_FD_202531 | JGI IMG/M metagenome (GOLD analysis project Ga0307375, IMG submission 202531) | Soil microbial communities from Risofladan, Vaasa, Finland - TR-1 | ecosystem: Environmental > Terrestrial > Soil > Coastal area > Acid sulfate soil | place: Finland: Risofladan, Vaasa | collected... | reverse complement strand
CCGAGCTCGTCCACGAAATCTTCGCCCTTGAGGCCGTGGTCGTATTTGACGCGGATCTGCACGAGACCTACCAGGCCGGCTACTGGCACGACGATCCGCAGGAGCTCGCGCAGAACGTCTACTACTTTGAGACCAGCGACGACGACCCCGAGTCTGGCATCAGCCGCCGCGTCGTCCGCCTCGGCAACGTCCCCATCGGCAGCTTTGTCGCCCGCGGAGACACCAATCCGCTCACCAACAACGCCATCGCCTCACTCATTGCCATCACCTTTGACCGCTACCGCGCCTTCGCCAATGAAAGCCGCATTGAAACCGAGCGCCGCACGGAGCAGCTTCGTGCCACCGTGCTCGACAGCCTCGCCCACGCTTACAAAACGCCGCTCACTGCCATCCGCGCCGCTTCCACAGGCCTGGGAGAAATGGGCCACCTGACGCCCGCGCAGGCTGAGCTGGTCTCGCTCATTGACGAGCAGGCTGGCCTCCTCAACGACCTCACCGCGCGCCTGCTCACCACCGCGCGCCTCGACGCGGGAGACGTCGCCATCCATGCCGAATCCATCTCCGTCGCTTCGCTGATTGATGAAGTGCTCGCCGGCCTCCGCGACCGCCTCGCCAGCATGAAGGTTGCCGTCGACGTGCCCGACGACGCGCTCACTCTCTGCTGCGACCGCCAGCTCATCGTCATGCTGCTCACGCAATATATTGACAACGCCTGCAAGTACTCCATCTTCGGCACCACCATCACCATCCGCGCCCTGCAGGCCAAGGCGGAGGTCATCTTCTCCGTCCACAGCTTCGGCCCCGTCATCCCCATCGCGGATCGCGAACGCATCTTTGATCGCTACTACCGCTCCGCCACCTTGTCCAATCGTGCTGCCGGCACCGGCATCGGTCTGGCCGTCGCCAAACGCGTCGCCCTCATTCACGGCGGATACGTCTGGGTCACCAGCGAAGAGGCCGAGGGCACAACTTTCTACGCCGCCATTCCCGCACCGGTGCAAAAGAGGCAATCCCGATGAACCAGCCCCCTATTCGCGTCCTTATCGTGGACGATGAAGCCGCCATTCGCCGCGCCATCCGTCCCCCGCTTGTCGAACTCGGTTTTCAAGTCACTGAGGCTGCGCGAGGCGAGGAAGCCCTCCAGCTCCTCCACGCCAACACCTTTGACGTGGTGCTGCTCGACATCAACATGCCCGGCATCGGCGGCATTGAGACGCTGCGCCGCGTCCGCGCCTTCGCGCCTCGCCTGCCCATCCTCATGGTCACCGTCCGCGATGGCGAAGAAGAAAAAGTGGAGGCCCTCGAGCTTGGCGCCGACGACTACATCACCAAACCCTTCAGCATCCGCGAGCTCATCGCCCGCGTCCGCACCGCCCACCGCCGCTTCCACGCACCCGTCCGCGCAGAAGATTCGCCCATCGAGATCGGCGAAATCCGCCTCACGCCCGCGCGCCGCAGCGTCACCAAGCGCGGCCAGCCCATCCACCTCACCCGCAAGGAATTCGACATTCTCTATTGCCTCATGAGCCGCGCCGGCCGCGTCATCACCTATGCCAGGCTGCTCACCGCCGTCTGGGGCGCAGACTGCCGCGAGGAGGTCGAGTACCTCCGCACCTTCGTCCGCCAGCTCCGCAAAAAGATCGAGGACGATCCCTCCAACCCCATCTACCTGCTCACCGATGTGTATGTGGGATACCGCTTTGCCGACGCGCAAATGCTGCTGGACCGCGCAGAACACGACCGTGCCGAGCAAGACCGAGCAGAACTGGACAAGACCGGACAGGCCGCTGCCGAATCCGCCTCCGACCTGCCCCGGCAGAACTCCTGAATTGTCGCGTTATTCGTCGTAGTGCAACAGGCTGAAGACGTCGTGCCCCTTGAAGCGGTCACGGCCCTTCAGAAAGTCCAGCTCCACGGCAAAGCAAAGCCCGGCAATTTCCCCACCCAGCTCCTGCACCAGTTTCACCGTCGCTTCCATCGTGCCGCCCGTCGCCAGCAGGTCGTCCACCAGGATCACCCGCTGCCCCGGCTGAATCGCGTCCTTGTGGATCTCCAGCGTGTCGGACCCGTACTCCAGGTCATAGGTCACCCGCGCCACCGGAGCCGGCAGCTTGCGCGGCTTCCGCACCGGCACAAACCCCGCCTGCAGCCGGTACGCCAGCGCCGGGCCAAAAATGAATCCCCGCGCCTCAATGCCCAGCACCAGGTCCACCTTCCGCTCAATGTAGTGCGCCGCCAGCGCATCAATCAGCTGCGCAAACCCCGTCTTGTCTTTCAGCACCGTCGTAATGTCGTAGAAAAGAATCCCCGGCTTGGGAAAATCCGGCACCGTGCGCACCAGCGCCTTCAGCGCGTCCACATCGATTTCCTTGCTTGTCTCCGTCATGCGTCCGTTTGCTCCTCGTTCCTTCTCAAACTGTGGCCTCAAGCCTTTGCCTGCTGCCTTGTCGCGGGAAGGGAACTGGCGCTTCGGCCGCTCAACTTCCTCAACGATTATAGAAGCCCCGGCCTTCGCGCTCCGCACCGCCAACTGAAGACTGACAGCTGACCACTGTCAACTCGTCTCACCACGCCCCATCAATCCGGAACGCCTCCAGCTCCTCGCCTTCGCCGTCCTACAGGTAGTGCTCCAGCACGCGGTCCACGCGGCTCCCGCGCGGTCCCCGCTTCAGGCTCGCGCGCAACTCGGCCAGGTCTTCCACCGTGCCGCTCGCCACCACCTCCACGTCGCCGTCCTCGGTGTTGCGCACCCAGCCGCGCAGCTCCAGCTCGCGCGCCTCCCGGTGCACAAACCACCGGAAGCCCACGCCCTGCACTCGTCCCTGTATTTGAAAGTGAAGTACCATCATCGACCCACGCCAGTCTTTCAAAGTGCCGCTCCCTCGCGCAACTTCCGCTGCCCGCCTCAGCCTTCCTCCACCAACCTCCGCAGCCGCTTCACCCACCGCGCCGTTTCCGGCCGCTCTCTCGCTCGCCTGCTCCAACCTCTCTGCCTTTGCCGCCGCTGCCGCGTCGCGCTCTGCACCTTCCCGCATTAGTAGACACCCGGAATCAGCGCCTTCACCCGTGCCCGATACGCCGGATAGGTCTCCGGAAAGGTCTCCATCATCAGCATCTCCTCCTGCCGAATCTTCAGCCGCAAAACCACCACGACCACCACCATCCCCAGCACGCTTCCCCATTGGTCAGCCAGCAGTACCGTGCCCGCAATCCCGACCAGCAGTCCGGAATAGATCGGGTGTCGCACCAGTTCATACGGGCCCCTCGTCATCAGCTCGTGTCCGGCCTTCACCGTCGGTTGCCCGCTCCAGTTCCTGCCCAGCGTCAGCCGCGCCCACACCGCAAACGCGCATCCTGCCACCGTCACTGCCGCCGCCGTCCACGCCAACTCCCCGCTCCCCGCCACCAGCCGCCGGCCCATCCCTTCCGGCCAGCGCCAATAGAGCGCGGCCATTCCCGCCGCCATCGTCATCGCCGCCAGCAGAACCATCAGGCCCCCGCCCAGTCGTCGCCGCACGGTGCGCTTATTGAACACCATCCCCACCAGCCACACCGCCCCGGTCAGCTCCCACACATACCGGACCACCATCTCCGCCGTCACGCTCATGCCGCTCATCTCCGTCGTATTAGATGCGTCGTATTCGACACACATTGTCCCCGCCCGCCCCGCCTGTCAATATCCTCCTGCGCATTTCTTTCGCAAACCCCTCAAAACACGCCCGAAAAATATCTCCCCGCTTTGCAGATCATTTCCCCCTTTCGCCGCACAATGGAATTGAGAAAGGAGTCTCATGGAATCGCCACTTTGCCGCCCTGACCCGAACCGGCTGACAAGGGAAGACTGAAAACGGACCCCCGCCCCCAAAGGCCAGACCCCCCACCCCCCATACAAAATTTGCAGTTTTCCACAGCGTTTTTGCCGATTATTTCGCAAAGTGTGAAACCGTCCTCATCCACCGCCAGCTTCCGCCAAACGCCGCGCCTCTCGCGCTACACTAGCCTCACCATGGTCTTCGTCCTCGACAACTACGACTCGTTCACCTACAACCTCGTCCAATACCTGGGCGAGCTCGGCGCCAAGGTGGAAGTCCGGCGCAATGATGAACTCACCGTCGAGGAAGTCGAAGCCCTCAAGCCCGAGCGCATCCTGCTCTCGCCCGGCCCCTGCACGCCCGGAGAAGCCGGCATCCTCGTTCCGCTCATCCGCCACATGGCCGGCAAAGCGCCCATCCTCGGCGTCTGCCTGGGCCATCAGGCTATCGGCGAGGCCTTTGGCGGCAAGGTGGTCCGCGCCCATCACCTGATGCACGGCAAAACCAGCCCCGTCGACCACGACGGCCACGGCATCTTCGCCGGCCTGCCCACGCCCCTCACCTGCACCCGCTACCACTCGCTCATCGTCGCCGAGGACTCGCTCCCCCGCGAGCTCGCCGTCACCGCCCGCACGCCGGAAAGCGACGGCGGCTCCGTCATCATGGGCCTGCGCCACCGCTCCCTGCCCATTGAGGGCGTCCAGTTCCACCCGGAAAGCGTCCTCACCGAGGGCGGCCACCAGATGATCCGCAACTTCCTCGCGATGTAGCGCCTATGCCCCACGAGCCCGGCTCTTCCACAACCCGCACCGGCCCGCTCCCAGCACTCTGCCTGCTCGTCCTCGCCCTCGTCGCCGCAGCGCTCCCGGCCCAGACCTCTGCCCAAGCCCTCGCGCAATCTTCCCCGCCGACCCCCGCAGCCGCACCCGCCGCCTCGCCCATCCCCTCATCCGCAGACCCCATCGCCATCGTCCCGCTCGACCAGGACAAACCCGGCTCCGGGCCCACCGTCGCCGGCGCGCTCCAGGTCACCGCCGGCCGCGCCGTCATCGCCGTCAGCGGCACCGTCACTTCCGGCTCGCAATCCACAGACGTCCTCCTGCCCCGCCGCGGCACCCTCCGCGTCTGCGCCTCCACCTCCGTCAAGCTCGCGGCAGATTCCAGCGTCCCCGCCGGCGACATGCCCGGCCTCCTCATGGCTCTCGACCACGGTGCCGTCGAGGCCAGCTTCGCCACCGGTCCCAACGCCGACATCCTCCTCACGCCGGACTTCCGCATCCTCATCAGCGGACCCGGCGCTGCAGATCTCAAGGTCCGTCTCGGCGAGCGCGGCGACACCTGCGTCGACAATGCCCTGGCCCCCAGCGACAGGTCTTCGTCGCTGGGGTGGAATTCCGGCCTCAGCGCGCCTTACGTCCTCGTCACCAGCGTCTTTGACGGCTCGGTCTACCGCGTTCAGCCCGGCCAGCGCGTCATGTTCCAGCACGGCAGCACCCGCGAGGCGGTCGACGACGAAAAGGAGCCCTGCGGATGTCCGGCCCCGGTCCAGCAGGGCACCAACGAGTTTCCTCTCGCGCAGTCCGCGGGCCTCGCGCCCCTGCCCAAACCTGCGCCCTCGCCCGTCGTACCCGCCGGTGCCAAACCCGCCATCACCGCGCCGCTGGTCTATAAAAGCCCCACTGCCGCGCCCGCTCCGGAACCCGCCGTCACCGTGCCCTCCGAGCCCGCCGCCGCATCCGTGCCCGTTTCACCCAGGCCGGTCCACGCAAAAAAGCCCAAGCCCCACCGCGGATTCTTCCGCAGCATCGGCCGCTTCTTCAAGCGCATCTTCGGCGCAGAATAGGCGCTCTTCTTGTCTTGAGGATTTCGATCAGATCACTGACAACTTACTACTGAAAACTGAAAGCTATCTTCACAGCTCACGCGCCCGCTCAATTGCCCGAATCACCGCCTGCGCCTTGTTCATCGACTCCTGGTGCTCCATCTCCGGCACCGAGTCAGCCACAATCCCCGCGCCCGCCTGTACCGATCCCTTGCCACCCTGCACCAGCAGTGACCGGATCGCAATGCACGAGTCCAGATTGCCCGAGAAATCCGCGTACAGCACCGCGCCGCCGTAGGTGCCTCGCCGCGCCGGCTCCAGCTCTTCAATAATCTCCATCGCCCGCACCTTTGGCGCGCCGCTCAGCGTTCCGGCAGGGAAGCACGCCCGCAGCGCATCCACCGCCGTCAGTCCCTTGCGCAGCTTGCCTTCAATCGCGCTCACAATGTGCATCACGTGGCTGTAGCGCTCCACAAACATCAGCCGGTCCACCTTCACCGTGCCGAACTCGCTCACCCGGCCCACGTCGTTCCGCCCCAGGTCCACCAGCATCACGTGCTCGGCGCGCTCCTTCTCATCGGCCATCATCTCGGCTTCCATCGCCTGGTCCTCGGCCTCCGTCGCCCCGCGCGGCCGCGTTCCGGCAATCGGACGATACTCCACCTTGCCGCCATGCACGCGCACCAGCAGCTCCGGCGACGAGCCAGCCAGCTCCAGCACCTCCGGTGCGTTCTTCTTCTTGGGCGAGCTCTTCGAAAGCTTTTGCCCGCCGCCCAGCGGCCCCTCCTGCGCAAACCGCAAGAAGTACATGTACGGGCTCGGATTCACCGTTCGCAGCGCGCGGTACACCTGGAAGCTGTCAATCCCCGGCTCCACGTCGAACCGCTGCGACAGCACCGACTGGAACACGTCGCCCGCCGTGATGTACTCCTTGGTCCGTCGCACCGCTGCCAGAAAATCCTGCTTCCGCGTGCGATGCGTCACCTTCAGCTTCGTCTTTGCCGCCTTGGGTCGCCGCAGGTTCGGCAGCGGACGCATCAGCCGCTTCTCCAGCTTCGCCAGCCGCTTCACCGCGTTCTCATAGGCAACGGCCGGCGTAGTCAGCGTCACGTCCGCCGTCACCACCAGGCGAATCTCTTTCCGTACGTGGTCAAACGCCAGCACTTCATCAAAAAAAAGCAGGCACGCGTCCGGAACCCCCAGCTCATCCTTGGCCAGCTCCGGCAGGCGTTCAATCTGCCGCACCGCGTCATAGGCAAAAAAACCCACCGCGCCCGCCGTGAACGGCGGCAGCCCGGCCAGCCGCGCCGGCTTGTGCCCCGCCAGTGCCTCGTGCAGCACCTTGAAGATGTCCGCTTCCAGCCGCGTGGTCCGCTTGCCTTCGGTAATCGCAATCTGCCGTCCGCGCGCCACAATCCGCTTGTAAGGATTCACGCCGATAAACGTGTAGCGGCCCACCTGCTCGCCATTCTCCACGCTCTCCAGCAGAAAGCATTCGCGCTCCGGCCACGCCGCCCGCAGAAAGGCGGAGACCGGCGTCTCCAGGTCGGCGGTCAGCGTGCGATACACCGGCACGAGCGTATGCTCCCGCGCCAGTGCCACGAACTCCTTGCGGCTGGGTTCAATCAAAGGAAACGAGGCGTTCACACCCTCAAGTGTACCTGCTCCGTGCGTCCCGTTGCGGGTCCGCGCATGGCTCACAGTTTGGCGCGCCCGCGATACTCCGCCAGCCACCGCACCATCTCTTCCGGAGGCAGCGCATGGCTCACCAGAAAACCCTGCACAGAGTCGCAGCCCTTCTTCCGCAGCAGGTCATACTGCTCCTGCGTCTCCACGCCTTCGGCCACTACTTCCATCTCCAGCTCGTGCCCCATCTCGATAATCTTTTCCACCATCACCCGGTCGCTCATGTTGCTTTCCATCCACTGCACAAAGCTCTTGTCGATCTTCAGCTCAATCGCCGGAACGTTCTGCAGCTGCTGCATCATGGCGTAGCCGGTTCCAAAGTCGTCAATGGAAAGCTGAATCTGACGCATCCGCAGCCGCGTCAACACGTCCAGCGTCAGTGCTAACTCGGTCACCAGGCCCGTCTCTGTAATCTCCACGGCAATGTTCTTCGCAGGCACTCCATGCTTGTGTGCCAGGTCCAGAAAAATATCCGGAAACTTCAGGTCTCGCAGCGACGTGACCGAAACGTTCAACGAGAGCCTCGGAACCCTGCCGTCCTGATCCGCAAACTGACCCACCTCCGCCAGGCCCAGATCCACCGTCACCCAGCACAGCCGGTCCATCAGCCCCAGAACCTCCATTCGCTCCAGAAAATGCTCCGGATACAGCAGCCCGCGCTCCGGATGCCGCCACCGCGCCAGCGCTTCCACGCCGGACACCTCGCCCGTGGCCAGGTTGATCTGCGGCTGGTAGTAGTTCACAATCTGGCCCAATTCCAGCGCCTGGATCACCTCATGGTCCGGAATTGGCTCCCGCTCGTCCACCACCGGATCTTCCTCCGGCTCCAGAACTTTGTGCGTTTCCAGCAGCATCTGCAGCTGCGGCAGGGAAAACGGCTTCTGCAGATGGCCCGCCACCGTCAGCCCAAGGCTCCGCGCCATCTTCTTCGCCGTCTCAATCACCCGCTTGTCGATGCCGCTCATCAGCACAATACCGGCCTTGCAGCGCCGCTCGCCCAGCATGCGCAGCACCTCCACGCCGTCCATTTTCGGCATCATCAAGTCCAGCAGAATCAGGCTTGTAGCCGGTGTCAATAGTTCCGGAAGCAGGTCCACATTTCCGGTCGCCACACACTCCAGCTGCATCGTTTCCGCCGCTGCGGACACAATCTTCAAAATCACTTCATCGTCATCGATGACCACAATGCGGTCGCTGGATGTCATCGCTTCTCCGGAGAACTCATGGCGCCCGGGTTCGTTGCCCCGCCTCTGCAGTTCAAGTTAATTCCAAGCGGTTTAACGGCATTTTCGTGCGGCTTTTCCCCTTCGCCACTGGTCTGGCTTGGGGCAAGGTATAACGGGCTGTGAAGAGTGTAGCTTAGCCCGCAAACCGTCCTGCATCCAAATTACGCCTTTTCCGTGCTGCGGGGGTGACTTACTCGGTGTCACCTCGTAGCCCTTGCAGCCATGCTCGTGCACGCCTTACGGTTCCGCCTGCCCAAGCCGTTACCTCGGCGTTTCCCGCGCCCCGGTAGTCCTTTCCTCCTCCGCAATGCCTGCCGATACTGGATGCATGCCGTCCTGCGCCGAACCGGATGTCCAACAGAGGGCTGGAAGAGGGTGTGTACAGTGGTTCCTGCAGGCTTGACGGCGCACTCTGCGGAGCCTAGACTCACATCCGTTTGGGCTCATTCGCTTTTTGGGGATGTCCCAACGCTCCGGTCAGCCTGCTCCGCAGGCGCAGCCGGATTAGCAGTAACCCCCGGCTTGCCGGGGCGGCAGTGCGGCCGCAAAATTTTGGCGCAGTCGGAGCTGGAACCCTTTCAGCTCCCCGCCTTGCAGCACGCAGCCAGAATTGGAGAATTGTATGCCGTTGGCATCCACCACCGTGACTTTGGACCAGGAGATCAATCCCTGGGAAGCTCAAAGCGCGCGGTTTGACTTTGCAGCAAGAAAACTCAACCTGGACGAAGGGCTCTGGAAGTTGCTCCGTACTCCCGCGCGCGAAATCATCGTGCACTTTCCTGTCGCCATGGACGATGGCCGCATCGAGATCTTCACCGGCTACCGAGTTCAGCACAACATCGCCCGCGGTCCCGCCAAAGGCGGCATTCGCTACTCGCCGGACGTGACCCTCGACGAGGTCCGCGCCCTCGCCAGTTGGATGACCTGGAAGTGCGCCGTCGTCAACATCCCCTTCGGCGGCGCCAAGGGCGGCGTCATCTGCGACCCCCATTCCATGAGCAGCGGCGAGCTCGAGCGCATGACCCGCCGCTACACCTCGGAGCTGATCGATTTCATCGGACCGGAAAAGGACGTTCCCGCGCCCGACATGAACACCAACGAGCAAACCATGGCCTGGATCATGGACACCTATTCCATGCACATGGGCCACACCGTCACCAGCATCGTCACCGGCAAGCCCCTCAACATCGGCGGCTCCAAAGGGCGCATCGAGGCCACCGGCCGTGGCGTGATGATCATCTGCAATGAGAGCCTGCGCTATCTCAACATGAACGTCGAGGGATGCCGGGTCGTCGTCCAGGGCTTCGGCAACGTCGGCTCCAACACCGCCCGCCTCATGATGGAGAACGGCTACAAGATTGTCGGCATCGCGGAGAAGGACGGCGGCCTTAGCAATCCCAACGGCATCGACATTCATCAGCTCGTCGAGTACAAGTATCGCAACGGCACCACGCTTGGCTTCCGCGGCGCTGAAGCCATGCCCAGCGACGAGCTCATCGTCTCCGACTGCGACCTGCTCATTCCCGCGGCCACTGAGAATGTCATCACCAGCCGCAACGCCGACAAGATCAAAGCGCGCGTCGTCGTAGAGGGCGCCAACGGCCCCACCACCGCCGTCGCCGACGAAATCCTCGCTGAAAAGCGCATCTTCGTCGTGCCGGACATCCTCGCAAACGCCGGCGGCGTCACCGCCAGCTACTTTGAGTGGGTGCAGGACCGCCAGGGCTATTTCTGGAAAGAGGCCCTCATCAACGAGCAGCTAGAGTCCATCCTGCATGACAGCTTCGACGATGTCGTCCGCTATGCCGAAGCCCACAACGTCAACAATCGCATCGCGGCTTACATGTTGGCCATTGACCGCGTCGCCTTCACCATCAAGCAGCGCGGCATCTACGCTTAGCCGCGGCTTTCCGCAGCACGCAAATGGGCCGCTTCGCGCGGCCCGTTCGCTGTTTTCTGCCCAGTGAGATTGCTGCGGCGCGCTCTATCGTTGTGCCTCGCCGCCAGGGCGAGGGTTCGGCGGCAGGCTGCGCAAATACGCGATGATCTGCCACCGTTGCTGTTCCGGCAACACACTCCAGCTCGGCATGCCCTTCCACAGGCTGCCGTTTTTCAGCAGCCACGCCAGCTCGCCGTCGGTGGCCCCGCGTACCTCCTCGCCGCGCAGGCTGGGCCGCCCATGCCGTCCCAGCGCATCCTCGCCGTGGCACTTGGCGCAGTGGTCCTCAAACAGAAGATGTCCCGCGCGCGCCGCCTCCGGCTTTTCCGCATAAGGGTTCACGCGTGAGCGCTCCTGCTCCGGAACCTTGCCCATCCAGTGGCTGCCCGCCGCCATCATCAGAACGGATACGGCCAGCATCACCAGCCCTGCAAACACTCGAATTCCCGAGCGCCTCATCGTGCACCTTCCCTGCGGAACCAGTCGCGGAACTGCTGAATCTCATAGGACGCTTTGAAGCGCCACAGCACGCCCGCGCTATTGTCGTTCAGTCCAAACTGAGGGGAGAAATCGATTCTGGGTCCGCGTGGCGGCGTGTAACTCACCGTCGGTCCGGCGTAGTGCGAGGTGTCGTGCAATCCAAAGCCCAGCGCCGTCCCCAGCCCTCCATAGATCTCCGCGCCCGCGCCCCAGTGCTCTCGACAGAACGCGCAACTCCGGCTCTGCGCAGCCAGCGCCAGCGGCCGGCTCGCGCCCATCGCATAGCCAAACTCCCACGGCTCGCCCGTCAGATTCTTCTCTGCGATGAAATTTTCTGAGAAGTTCCAGCCCTTCGCATTGCTTGAAAGGATCAGCTTACCTTCGAGCTCTCTCTCCACCTCGCCGCGGCTCTCCGCATTCGTGCCCTGCAAATCTTCCAGCCCATCGTGGCCCACCACCTCCAGCACGCTTTTGTCCGCTCCATTTACGTCTTCGTACTCCACATAAATCACCGGGTTTACCCAGTGCTCAGTGGGCAAAACGCGGAAGCGGTTCTCCCAGCGAAAGCCCGTGAAGATCGTCGAGTCGTTCGCCACGGCCACTCCCTGCAAATAGAGCTCCGTTGTCCACCACGCCTTTGCGCCATATTCCAGTTCCAGTGTGGGGCTGAAGTAGCCATGCGCATTCCTGGGCGTCGCCGTCGTGCCCTTCAGCGCAATCTCCAGGTTGCCCGGCTCTTCCAGCGCATCGGAATAGGTGACGAAATACGGTGGCTCTTGCGCCCGAGCCACCTGGCTTGCAACCGCGCATCCCAGAAGCGCCAGCAAAAGCGCCGCCATGCCGTGCCGCCTCAGGGCGTTTCCGCACCATCGGCGGAACAGGGAAGAAGGATGACTCCACGAAAAGCCGCGCACAAACACGCGCGCAGTGCTGCAAATGCAGCCGTGCATCGTGGCCATAAAAGATCCCTTTCTGGAATCGTGGCCGACGTTTCCGCTATGCTGGAAGGAACCGTCAGCTCACAAGTTGCCGGTTGTGCGGTCCTGGTGGTGCCTCGCCAAAAGACTTCCACCAGGGCCGCCGCTTGCTAATCTCTTACATCCCTAACAGATACGCCGCGCTACAGTGTGCAGGCCGCTTCCGCAAGGGAACCGCAGGAAAAGAAGACAGACAAGTGAAAATATCAAACTGGGACCAAATTGGTCCTATATCAAACTAGCACGGCACAAACCCACGCTGCAACTTGCCGCCGCGCTCCGCGCGATTCCGCCAATGGTCATGTCAACTCCCGTCCGTCACCGCGCACTCCGACCTCGCCAGTGCAATAATGGTCCCAAGTCACAACCGTTACCGTCGTCGTGGCCAAGCTCAAGTGAACCTGCCTAACTCCATCACGATGAGCCGGATCGTCATGATCCCGCTGCTGCTCTGGATCCTCTCGCCGCACTTCCCGTGGCAATCCGGCGGCGAGCAGGAGATCCTCGCCTCCGTTCTCTTCATCCTCGCCTCCATCACCGACGGCGTGGATGGCTACCTTGCCCGCAAGCGCGGCCAGATCACCACCATGGGCATGCTCCTCGATCCACTGGCAGACAAGGTCATGGTCACCGCGGCCCTCATCGCTCTGGTTGCGTACAACCCCGAGGTCGTCAAAGTCTGGATCGCCGTCGTCATCATCTCCCGCGAGTTCCTCATCTCCGGCCTGCGCTCCATCGCGTCTTCTGAGGGTTTCACCATCCAGGCCAGTGACCTCGGCAAGCTCAAAACCGTGCTGCAGATCGTCACTGTCGTCTCGGCCATCCTTGCCCATCGCTGGTTCGACTGGCAGTTCGGCCTGCTCGTCATTCCCGTCCGCTGGATCGCCATTGCCGCCATCTACTTCACCGTCCTCGTCTCCGTCATCTCCGCCATTGATTACTTCGTAGGCTTCTGGAAACAGATTGACCGAGCTTCGCGCGACCGCCGCAAATCATTCGTGCTTACCCGCCGCAAAGACGCTGGCTCGACCAGCGCGCATTAGGCGTTTCCTTTTCCGCGCATAACAAAGCCCCGGCACATTGGCCGGGGCTTCTGGTTTTCAGGCTCTTTCAGCGAAGGCTCAGGCCATCGCCGCCACGCGGGTTGCAGGGCTCGGTGCCGCAGCCGCTGCCACCGCCACAGTGTGCGTGCCGTTCGCCGCTGCGTGTGCATGCGCGCTGCGCGTCAGCCGATGTACAAAGTGATAAGGAGGCCATGGGCCGGAAAGCTGCATGTGGCACTCGTGCATCATCGCGCTCGTGGTGGCAAATTTGTTCTGGTAGCGCTCCACATACTTGGTTTCAATAAGGTGCGCAATGTCCAGCACCATCTTGCCGCTCTCCGTCAGCCGGCAACTTACTTCCTCGTCCAGCGGCATAAACAGCCGATGCATCTGGAAGCTCACCGCGCGCGCCCGTGTCTGGCGCTCCCGCTGGCGGGTTGCGTTCTCCCGCAGGCTGCTCAGGTATTCGCGGCCCACGCCCTCAGCTTGTGCATGACGGACCAGTTCGCGGCTGCAGCAATCGTCCACGAAAATCTTCAGGTGCATCTCCGTCTTCCCGCGCAGCTTGTCAATGTTGGTCTGAAACTGACGCTGGTTGGACCGGATCGACTTCCGAAGGCTTTCGTCGTCCTGGAACACGGTTCCAAACCGGAAAGGCAGCACCGTGGAATGCTGAAAGCAGTCGGCGATCACCCGGGCGTGATCCACGCCCGACTTCTGGCTCAATGCCTCGGCCGGGTTATGCTCGCTCACGATAACGGCCAAATCGCTGGCGGGATAGAGGAAAACCTGGTTGCCGCTGACTCCATGTACGGATTCCAGTGGAACAGGTTTGCGATGACGGGCTAACTCAGGAAATGCTTGCTTTTCACCGATGCAGTAGGCATACCACGCCATGAGTAGACACTCCGTATGCGGCAGCCGGTAAGCGCCGCTCGTTAGTGAAGCTCTGTGAACTTAAGGAACAGGAACAACTGCATTGTGACTTGGGGCCTATGCCCCCAGTTGAACTACCCGGAATACTAGCCCCCGGAAAATACGACTGGCAATCTCTCCCATCACAAAGTTCGTAAAAGGAAGCAAAGAATTTGAGATTTAGTTTTATGGGAGCGAATTATCTGTTAGCAGCATGCACAATTGTGCATATTCAGTGCAGTTCGCCCGGATAGGGCTTCCGGGCCCCATGACCGCTCCCGCGCCTCTCCGCCCATTGCAGGGCGGCAGCATTTCACAAGTTCCCTAGGGAATCACCCGCATCGCACGCAGAATCAGCGTCACACTCGCCCCCAGCGATGCCACCAGCAGCGCGAAGCTTACCCACGTCAACACCGTCAACCTCCGCCGCAGCCTGTACACTTCTGTGGCCAGCTTGTCTTGCTCCTCGGCGTTGCGAACCGCCAATTGCTTCAGCGCTTCCACCTGCTCGCCCAGCAGCTTCATGGCCGCCGCCTGTCCCGTTACCTGCGTCTGCAGTTCCAGGTGCTCGGCGTGCATCTTGCGGATCGCGTGCTCCATCGGCTCCAGGTTCACCGGCCTGCGCGGAGCAGAAATGGTCGGCGCCAGCAGATTCGCAACCGTCAGCGGAACGTTGCCTTCCAGCAGCGGCAGCACCTTCTGCACCACCGGCAGCACGCCGCGCAGAATGCCCATCGCTCGCCCAAAGCCTGGATATTTCGGCTCGTGGGGTGCTGGCTGCTCCGTGCGGGCCAGCGCCCGCGCTGGAGGCGCAGGCCGCAGCACCTTCACGTCGCCCGGCGTCGCCTGCAGCATCTCCTGTTCGCCCATCGCTCCGGAGGAAAGTGCATCAATCATCCGCGCGCGCGTCTTGGGCGTCTGTTCGGCCGCCGCCGTCCTGGGCGCTGTTGCCTCGGCTGCCGGCTTACCTTCACCCGCTTCGCTTGTCGGCTCCGAGCCCTGTCCCATGTCTTCCAGACTCCGCTCCTTGCCCTGCAGGATCTCCGCGTCGCTCATCGCTGCCCCTCTTCCTCTCTAAACTATAAGGGAAGGCCGTCTCGCCCCCGCGCCGTCCCGCGCGTTGCCATCGCAGGAACCCCGCCGCCCGATTCCCATTCCGCGCCGGTGCGGCTCGCGTATCCTCCTTGGAGGAGAAACGCATGCGCCCCGTGTTGTCCCACGCATTGCGCAACCTGCAGCGCAATATACTGGCGGGAATCATTACCATCGGCCCCCTTTTTGTCACCTGGCTGGTCTTCAGCTTCGTGCTCGGGGACTTGGCCCGCGCCGGCCGCCCGCTCATCCCTCTGCTGGCCCCGTACATTCCCCGCCCCTGGCTCGCGCAGAACTGGGTGCAGACCACGCTCGCCGTCGCCCTCACCCTCGTCGCCCTCTACCTGCTCGGCCGCATCACTTCGCTCGTCCTCGGCCGCCAGGCCTTTGGCTTCTTTGAGGCTGCGCTGGAGCGCCTGCCATTCGTCGCCAGGGTCTACTCCTCGGTCCGCCAGCTGCTGGACTCCATGATGACCAAGAAGGACGCGAGCCAGCGCGTGGTCCTCGTCGATTTCCCCATCGCCGGCCAAAAGAGCCTGGGCTTCCTCACCCGAACCCTAAAGGACTCAACCACCGGCCAGGACCTCGCCGCCGTGCTCCTGCCCAACGCCATCAATCCCACCTCGGCGTTCCTGCAGATTCTGCCCCTGGACCGTGTGGTGGAAACCGACCTGACCATGGAGCAGGCGATGAGCATGCTGCTCACCGGCGGCGCCGTCGCGCCAGAGCACCTGCGCTTCACCCGCCCGCAGAGTTCGGTCGCGCAGCCGTAAATCCACGCTCAGCCGAAATCCGGCGCAGGCTCACTCTGAGGCTTCGGTCGCTTCCAGCGCCTCTTCGGCGTGCTCGCTTTCCACCGCCACCTTGCGCAGGCTCACATGGTCCACCTGCGCCCAGACCAGCCCCACCGGCACAATGCTCAGGAACGTCACCAGCAGCAGCGTCGCGGCACAGGCCGTCGCGGCCTCCGGCGTTACGTTAAAGAAGCTGGAAAGCGCAGCGGCCACCAGCCCAATCTGCGTAAACCAGCCAATCACCGGCAACTGAATCACGCTCGTCGCGCCGCTCACCACCATCAGCAGCACGCACTTGGCCGGCGTCATCGTCGCCAGTTCCGGACTCGCCACAAAGGCCCGTGCCGTCTCCAGGTAGGACGCTGCAATCAGCACCCACATACCCAGCGACAACGCCGCCGCCACGCCAAAGTCGCCAAGCGTGCGCATCGTGTCCAGTCCCATGCGGAAGGTACGAATCTTGTGCCCCACCGCGTGCCCCAGCTTGCTGGAGAACACGCCGAATATCCCCTCCAGCATCGTCGCCACCATCTCGCCCGCCAGCCGCACCAGCACCAGGAACAGCGCACCGGCAATCGTCAGCAGCATGCCCCACTCGCCGGCCTTCTTCACCAGCTCCGGATGCGGCATCGCGCCCGGAGCGCCGAACCAAGCCGTCAGCAGAATCGCAGAGGAAAACATCAGCGCCATCGATCCCGCGTCAAACAGCCGCTCCACCACGTACACCGCCAACTGCGAACTCAGCGGAAGCTGCGTCTTTCTGGCCACCAGATACGGCCGCACCGGATCCGCCACGCGCCCAATCAGCGCCACTGCCGTAAACCCCATCACCTGTGTGCCCAGCAGCGAAAGCGCCGGAACTTTCTTGTTCGGTCGCAGAAACAGCGCCCATCGCACCGCGCGCAGCACATAGGCAAAGTAGATGCAGGCCACGCCAATCCCGATCCGGCTCCAGTCCGCCACCGCCAGCTGCCTGCGGAACAGACCAAAATCAAAGTGAATCCGGTTGCGTCCCCACACCGCCAGCGCCGCCAGCGCCACCAGCACCACCAGGCCCACAATCAGTTGACGTTTCTTCAAGCGTTCTCCGTCTTTCCGCTCAGGTGTTGAATGGGTACCAGTTCATTCTATGGTCCTGCGGCTCGCTGCACAGTCCACTTTAGCGCAAGGCGGTCGGCAGCGCTTTTGCTGCCCGTCGCGTTTTGCGTTCGCGAGCCCGCACGCGCCGGTTGAACTCGTGAATCACCCGCGCCACATACGCCTGCGTCTCCGCGTACGGCGGAATGCCGTGGTAGCGGTCCACCGCCTCCGGCCCCGCATTGTAGGCTGCCAGCGCCAGCGCCAGATTCTCGTGGTAGCGCCTCAACATCTGGTCCAGGTAAGCGGACCCGCCCTGCACATTCTCGCCCGGATTCAAACTGTTCGCCACGCCCATCTTCTCTGCCGTCGCCGGCATCAGCTGCATCAACCCGCGAGCCCCCGCGCGGCTCACCGCGTGCGCATTCCCGTTGCTTTCCGCCTTCACCACGCTCGCCAGCAGGTCCACGTCCAGGTTGTGCGCTTTGCCGGCGCGGTTCAGCATCTCGCCCAGGTCTCTGCTGTTCAGCTTCGCGTCCTTGCGCACCGGCCTGGCCTGCGCGCCGCCCCCTGCGGACTCACGCGTTTCCACAAATCCGGCAATCGCGTCCGGGCTCAGGTCCATGTAGTCGTCGTCGCCCGGCGTCAGATAAATCCGTACGTGCCCGTCCACTTCGGCATGGTGGTCGCACCGCATCGTAAATCCGTTGCGCAGCTCCGCGCGTTCTGCGCCGTGCGCCGTCGCCGCCAGCATCGCCAGCAGTGCCATTGCCGTCAGCGCTCGTTTCATGCTCCGCAAACCGCCGCTCCTCATTTGCATGATCCGCAGGATCAATTCGATCCGCTTGCTCCGCTCAACCTGCTTGTCCCGCAAGCCTGCCGTCAAACTCCGGCCGTCCGCCGCTCCGCCATCGCCTTTTCCAGCACCACTGCCACACCGTCCTCGTCGTTCGGCGGAGCCTGTTT
>Ga0307375_10002730_pt1 | contig 17834 bp, 30 predicted proteins | sample TR1MG_FD_202531 | JGI IMG/M metagenome (GOLD analysis project Ga0307375, IMG submission 202531) | Soil microbial communities from Risofladan, Vaasa, Finland - TR-1 | ecosystem: Environmental > Terrestrial > Soil > Coastal area > Acid sulfate soil | place: Finland: Risofladan, Vaasa | collected... | reverse complement strand
AGCTAATGTCCAGCAAAATATTTTTTAAAATGGAGCCAATCAAATGCAAGGAATAACTAACATAATAAGTTTATCGGGGGGTAAAGATAGCACAGCAATGTTATTGATGATGCTGGAAAAGAAATTCGAGGTTGATCATATAGTATTTTTCGATACCGGCTGGGATTTCCCAGGGACGATTAAACATATTAATAAATTGGAAAAATATATAAACAGGGAAATTGTAAGATTGAAACCCAAGATTAGTTTTAAAGAATTATTTGAAAAACGAGGATTCCCTTCACCGAAAGTTAGATGGTGTATGTCTCAAAAGAGAGATACTATCAATAAATTTTGCAATAAATATAAACCTCATACTCAATGGATTGGTTTTAGTTATGATGAACGGAAACGTATAAAAAAGACGATAGGTTATTGCTACCCATTGGTGGATTGGAAAATAACAGAGGAAGATGCTTTGAAATATTGTTATGGAAAAGGTTTTGATTGGGGCGGACTGTATGAAAAATATGATAGGGTTAGTTGCTGGAATTGTCCGCTGCAGTCATTAAGTGATTTAAAAGCATTATGGAAATATTTTCCAGAATATTGGAAGAAATTACTTAATATGCAGGAACAAAGCAAATATCAATTTAGAATGGATTATGCGTTAGAGGAATTAGATGAGAGGTTTAGAAGGGAAGAAAGTTATTATCAATTAGATTTAACTAACTATAAATAAACTATAAAAAGACTATAAAAAATATTGGCATTTCTATAAAAAGGGGGTGATTTAAAATTATGAAATTTAGGTTAGGTCAGAAAGTTAAGTATAAAAGAATATCGAAAAAGATAGAGATAGATATGCAATATTTTGATGTACCAGATTTTGAGCAGGGTGAAGAAAAAGTATTGGAAAGAAGAGAATTTATTGAATTAAAAAAAGAAAGAACTGGCTATATTGTGGGTAGAAGAAAGTTAGTATTTAAAACAATATTCTCAGTAAATAATGATAATTATGATGATGATTCTAATATTATCGAATTTGTAGAGATAGCAAGGCAAGAATATGGTTTTGCTTATTTAATTGCTTACGGTATGGGGCAGACCAATTATGTTTTAGAAGAAGATTTAAGAGAGGGCTAAACTGTTATGGCTAATCCCCAAAGAGAAGATGGTCATGTTGATATAGCGAATGAATTAACAGAGGCATTGGCAAAGACGCAATTATCTGGCTATGAGAGTAGGGTCATATGGGCATTGTGGAGAAAGACCTGGGGATGGGTAAAAAAAGATGAAAAAGGCAAAATAATAAGGGATAAAAAAGGGCAATCCCTCAAGTTGAAAAGTGCTGTAATTTCTTCTAAGGAATGGGTAAAACTAACGGGAATTAATAAATATAATATTTCGAGAGCATTAAAAGGACTTTATTTAAGAAAAATCGTTATCAAATTTGATAACAAAAACAGGTGGGGCTTCCAAAAGGACTATGATCAATGGTTACAACCGATTCGGGAGGTTGTTATCAAAAATGATAACAAAAATCCGTTATCAAAAACGATAACGACTGTTATCAAAAATGATAACGGAATTAGCGAAAATGATAACGGAATTAGCGAAAATGATAACAAAATATTCAGGAAACCTAAGGGAGATAAGTCTTTGCTGATCTCTAAAGAAACTCTTAAAGAAACTCTTAAAAAAACTCTTAAAAAGAAAGGTGATAATTTTAAAAAGGCTTGGAAAGATTTTAAAACTATGAGAAGTAAAATCAAAAAACCAATGACCGGAAGAGCAGAAGAATTATTATTAGATAAATTAAATAAGTTAAGTAATAACGAAGAAGAACAAATTGCCATTTTAAACCAAAGTATTATGAATAGCTGGCAAGGGGTTTTTCCTTTGAAAGGAGATTATGATGGAAAAAGTAACCAAGATGCTCGAAGATCTAAAAAACCAGGAGAAGATAAATATAAGCACCTGGAAGAAACCTACGAAGTATAAAGATACTTGCATAATATGTGGCAAGGAATTTGAATTTGAAGATACTCCAAAAGAGAGATGGGATAGGCCTCGGAAATATTTTTGCTCTGATAAATGCAAAACGATTTATAAAGATAAAGAATATCGAAAACGGCTTACCATTATACCAATTAAATTTAGAGATATAGAATGCGACAAACCAGGCATAGTAAAACAGGGGATTGAGCAGTCTATGTTTATTACAGGAACGGCTGGTGTGGGTAAAACAGTTTTAATGGCAGGGATAATAAAAGGAATATTGAGAGACAAAGAAAAGGGAGCCGAATGGATCAGCTATCCGGGTTTTATAATGGAATTACAAAGTTTATTTAGGAAAGATGATGACATAACCCCATTTGAAAGAGCAGAGGAAATTGCTTCTTTTCCCGGGACCCTCGCTATTGATGATATCGGGGCGGAAAAGATAACCGCATTCGTTCAGCAGATAACCTATTATATCATAAATTACCGGGAGCAGGAAATGCTTCATACTTTAATAACGTCTAATTTTTCACTACAGCAAATAGATGAGCAGATAGATACAAGAATAAGTTCGAGGATTGGGGGAATGTGTAAGATAGTAAAATTAACCGGGAAGGACAGGAGATTGGAGAAAAAGGGGAGAAATTAAAGAACAAGTAAATTTAAATAAGGCCCTTCTGCAAGGTGGAATTAGGAGTTTCCAAAAACCCGAACTTTGGTTCCTGGCTCAAGCACCTAACCGGGGGGCCTTATAAAAATATAATTGGGAGGTATGAAGAATGGTGGATAAAACGAAAGTACACAAAATGTTAATGGATAACCGGGAGGCAATAATCCGGAAGGATAAACAAGACACACCGATAACAAAGATTGCTCAAGAGTATGGAGTGGCTTTTACTACTATATACAGTTTATTAAGAAAGTGGGGCAGGAAGAGAGACTATAAGAGGAGATATTTTAAACCTCTGAAGGATCAAAAAACAAAGAGGGAGGAGAAATTTATCGCTTTCGAGAAAACATTAAGTCCGGAATTACTGGCCAAAAGAAAGGAAAATACCAGGATAAATAATCAATATATAAAATATTACAAAGTGGTTGAGACTGTACATGACAAGTTTTTGGTCCAGGATTTTATTGAGAAAATCGGGGTGGTCAAGTGAATAAAGATTTAGAAGAATTAAATTTTGTAATTTATAAGAATATTGATTTCAGACGTTTTTTGATTAAAGTTTTGGAAGATTTTGAAAAGAGAATAAAAACGATTGAGGCCGAACTGGGAATTTATACCGGTGAGGAAATTAAAGAGTTTAAACTCGGCGGAACCGATCTAGATTAAAAAAGAAAGTAGAAAAATGTATAAAACTTGTTTTGAATGTCCGCACATATCATATCAAAATCGAAGGGGTAGACCTTTATACTGGTGTAGTAAATTAACAAAAATTTTCGGTATATGGTTTTACCTAGATAAGGTAGGGCATAGGCCAAAATGTTGTCCATTATTAAAAAAGAAAGGAGAGAAAGATGGAAAGCATTGAGCAAATGGTAAAAGAATTATTAGAGTTGTTTCTATACCAGGATACCGTAAACAGAATGGACTCTAAGGATAAATTAATAAAAGTTTATAGGGTAAACCCTAATATTGTTAGGGTGGATATAAAAATAACGGAATTGGAGACAATTAAATGAATAAACAAAGCATAGAGATTCTTAATGCAATAACAAAATATAATGATCTTCACAAAGATGATAAGCGTTTAGTCATTATTGAGTCAAGGGATACGGGGTTTATGAGTGGACAAAAAGGACCCTTTTTATCATTTGAAGATCTAACATCTAGAGATTTCTTTGAAATTTATAGATATAAAAAAAGCCTGGAAGAAAATAAAGACAAGGAGGGAAAGTGATTGAATGAAAAAATTAGACTTTCTAAAAAAGAAAAAATGGCTCAAGGATAGGCGAAGGGCCAAGAAAGTAAAAAAGCAGCAAAACTATGAATCTAAAACACATAAAGGAACAAATCCTTTTTACCTATCTCAAAATTTGATAAATAGATCACAAGAGGAAAAGAAGCAAAAGAAAATTGAGCAAGATATAAGAAAGAAAATATTAGGGAAGATCTAACTGTGAAGATCGGCTTATTTGATATTGATTCAAAATACCATAATTTAGCCTTAATGAAATTATCTACTTACCATAAACGGAGAGGGCACAAAGTAGAATTCTACCAACCCTTATGGCACGCTTCTTATGATATAATTTATTGCTCTAAAATATTCCAAAAAAGCAATAGGAATGATGGTTATATAAATGAAGACATGGTATGTGGTGGCTCAGGTTTTGAATATTTAACATTATTGCCTGATTATATTGAACATATTAGACCTGATTATTCTCTTTATAATCTTGACTATTCTTTGGGATTTACAACCCGGGGCTGTATCCGGAATTGCAAGTTTTGTATCGTACAGGAGAAAGAAGGGAAGATCAAAGAGCACGCGGAAGTGGAGGAATTTCTAAATCCTAAATCTAATGTAGTAGTTTTATTAGATAACAATTTTTTGGCCTTACCTTCTCATATTAAGAAATTACAAAAATATATTGATAAAGGCTGGCGAATGGATTTTAACCAGGGATTGGATGCCCGGCTTATAAATAAAGAAAATGCCAAACTACTGGCCAGTATAAAACATGAAAGAATGATAAGATTTGCCTGGGATAATATTAAAGACGAAAGCGAAATAATAAAAGGATTAGAACTTGTTATTAAAGAGGGGATCAGGCCTAGAAATATAACCGTATATGTCCTAACCGGTTTTGACACTACATTTAAAGAAGATCTTTATAGAATACAAAGATTAAGAGATATTAAAGATGAACGAGGATCAATTAAACCGTATGTTATGAATTATAATAATTCATTAAAAAGCAGGAAATATAAAGATTTTATGAGGTGGGTAAATAATCCCTGGATATTTAAATCTTGCGAATGGGAGGAATATAAAAATGGAAGTGGCTAAAGGCGGATATAGAGAGGACTTGAAGAAATTCTTCAGGTCAAAAATGGAAGCCAACGTATGCAGATATTATAAGTACACTGGGGAACTATCAATCTACGAACATAGGGAATTTGAATTTAAAGGGATCAAACGCGGCAGCCGATTTTACAAACCGGATTTTTATTTGCCGATCCCCAAGAGGTGGATCGAAGTCAAAGGTTGGTTTAGGAAAACAGACAAAACCAAATTAAGGCGTTTTAAAAAATATTATCCGGAAGAATTTTTTAAACTAAAATTTATAATACCGGACAAATACGCTAGGGATAAGGCCAACGGAGAAATGATTAAATTTATATGTGATGATCTGGGAATAAATTTTGAAGAAATAATAAGTTATAAAGAAATAGAAAAATATGGTGGGTTGATTCCCAGGTGGGAGTAATTGACTAATGGGGGCAAGCGATATAAAATGAAAAGGGTAAAAATAAGATGTATAAGATGCGGCAGACCTCTTTTCTTTTCTATCAGCAAAAATCACCAGGAAGGAGGCCCCAAAATAGAAATTAAATGTTCGAAAGATCGTTGTGGTGCGATAAATATAGTTGATTATCACAACCCGAATAAAATAATAATAACTTTAAAGGAGTAAAAAATGTTAAGAAAAATTCTATTGGCAAGTATTTTAATATTGTTAATTACAGGAACAGGATTTGCTTTTCAGAATGAACCTGATGGATTTAGGGGATTGAAGTGGGGAGATGCACCAACAGAGGATATGAAATTTTTGGGCGAAACGACGGAATATATTATAGGTAATTACCCAGAACCAACTATTACAAATACTAAAACAAATTGTTACTATAAGAGAAATGAGAAAAATAATATAGGCAGCGCTGAACTTTATAATATATTTTATAATTTTAATCTTTATAGCAATCAATTTTATAAAGTAATGTGTGTATTTTATAATAAAAATAATTATAATATTTTGGGAATAATCTTTAGAGAAGAATTTGGCGAACCGACATACACAGATAAAGGAAAGAATAAATATTCTTTACAATGGACTGGAGACAAAACAGAAGTCCAATTATATTATAATCCCAAAGATAATAAAGGATGGATAGGATTTAAAAGTATGAAAATCCATCCAGAAAAAATCGAAGATAATAAACAAAAAGAGTTAGAAAAAGCTAAAGAAGATTTTTAATGCTTATTTATTTAAAGGAGAATCATGAAAAAATTAAAATGGCATACCGAACAGCGAATAATTAATGATCTAATTCCCTACAAAGAGAACCCCAGAACGATGACCGAAAAGCAAAAAAATGATCTGGAAGAAAGTTTAAAAAGATTTAATCTTATGTCTATCCCGGTAATAAATACCGATAATACTATCATATCCGGACACCAACGAATGAAGATATTACAGCTAGTAGGCCGGGGTAAAGAGGAAATCGATGTAAGGGTCCCAAATAGGAAGCTGACCAAAGATGAATTTAGAGAAGCAAATCTAAGGGAAAACAAAAATTTAGGTGGATGGGATTGGGATATACTGGCCAATTTCGATGAGGAATTATTATTAGACGTGGGATTTACTGAAGAGGAATTGGAAGATCCAACATTTGAGACTACTGAAGATATAGAAAAAGAGGAAGACATAAGAGAATATAAAAGGGTCCATATATTAATTTCCGTAAATGTAGATTCTTATGATGAAATAAATCAGGAATTAGAAATAATAAAAAATAAAATAACCGGGAAAGGTGAATATGAACAGACCGCAAATTAAAACAGATAATTCCTATTTGAACACAAAATCAATTTAAGAATGAATCACTTGCCGGAAAAGAAAAGCATAAAAGTGCTTGATTGTTTTGCTGGCCAATCAAGAATATGGAAAGAAATAAAGAGGAAATCATTTAAGAATATCAATGTAGTGGGGATCGATAGAATATCTTATGGAAGCACATTAAAAGGAGATAACATAAAATATCTAAAAGGAATGAATTTAAACAAATATGATATAATTGACCTGGATGCCTACGGAGTACCCTTTAGACAACTGGAAATAATATTCCGAAAAAAATACAAAGGGATATTATTCATAACTTTCATTCAAAGTATATTCGGCAGACTGCCGGTAAGAATGCTAGAGAAAATAGGTTACACGAGAAAGATGATCAAGAAATGCCCTACGATATTTAACAGAAATGGCATAGAGAAATTTAAGCAATATCTGGCAATAAATGGTATTAAAAAAATAATAATAATCAATAAAAATAATAAAAAATATTTGTATATTCCTTCTGTAACTGTTGTGAAATAAGCCTTTTCGTGATATAATGATTAAAAGGAAGGTTAAAAGATGAGCGATATTATTTATATACCAAAAGGAAAAGCGAGAGAATATAGCCCTTATTCCTTAAATATTTATAACGGGTGTGATCATAATTGCAAATACTGCTATGTAAAAACTATGCCTTTTACAAAACAAGTAACCAATGAAGAAATAAAACCAAAAGAAGATATTTTAGAAAAATTGGAAAAACAATTAAAAAAACAGGAAATAACCGAACAGGTACTATTATGCTTTATGGGTGATCCTTACTGCCAAGCAGATATACAATACGAGACAACAAGGGAAGTTCTGAATATATTACTAAAATATAATATACCCACTGCAATATTATCTAAAGGCGGTAAAAGAATATTAAGGGATATTGATTTATTCAAAAAATTCAAAAAAATAAAGGTGGGCGCTACTCTGACACTGCTAGACGAAAAGGAAAGCTTAGATTATGAACCTAACGCTGCATTGCCAAGAGAAAGAATAGAAGTATTAAAAAGATTACATAATGAAGGGATAAAGACCTGGGTAAGTTTCGAACCGGTTATCAGACCATTGACCACATATCAATTATTAGAATTAAGCTATCCTTTTGTGGATCAATATAAAGTAGGCAAAATGAATCATTACATACTTGAAACTGATGTAAACTGGGGAGAATTCGGGAATGTTATAGTAAAAAAACTGATGAAATATAAGAAAGATTTCTATATAAAAAAAGATTTGTATAAATATATGAATATAAAATTAGATGATAAGTATATTGACCAAGATTATTTAACTCTTAAAAAACCCATGGCAGATACAACCCCAGAGAGAACAAAGGTCTTACGGACTACATTATTTTAAAAAGGAAGATTAAATTTTAAATAACTGAATATCGTAGAGCTCCATCTATAGAGAGCCAAATCAGAGAGCAGAGATTGCTTTTTCGATTTGGCTTTTTTATTTTAAAAAACACAAAAAACACAGAAAAATGACAAAAAGGGGCAATGAAGGCAAATGCCAAAAATGCCAAAAGAAATTAAGGAACAAAAAAAAGAAGCATTCCTCGAATCACTTGAAGGGGGAGTGTCAATAAGTGATGCCTGCAAGGCGGCTAATATATCACGTCATGCTATTTGGGAATGGCGAAAAAAATCAAAAAGATTTGATAATAAAGTTTTATCTATTGTAGATAGTCGGACCCAAAGCATTGAGGATGCTTTATATTCGACTGCAATAAAAGGCAATGTAGCAGCCCAGATATTCTGGCTAAAAAATAGAGCGAAAGACAGGTGGAAAGATAAATTTGAGTATGATATACCCGGAGATATAAATGTAAAAGTGAAGTTTACCGAATGAATGTCAATGTACAGATTTCCAAAAAAGTCTTTAATAAAGCTTATATCCCTTATTTGGAAAATGTTACCAGAACGCAGATATTTTTCGGAGGAAGTTCTGCCGGGAAATCGGTATTTATTTCTCAAAGGTGCGTAATCGATCTTTTAGAAAATAATAGAAATTATCTTGTAATCAGGAATACGGCCAATACCTTGCGAACATCGGTATTCAATGAAATCAGGAAGATTATTTTATCATTTAATCTAGAAAGATTATTCAAGATTCACAAAACAGAAATGACTATAACCTGTATTACCGGATATCAGATCCTTTTCAGGGGATTGGATGATGCAGAAAAACTTAAATCGATAATTCCAGAAAAAGGGGTCATCACTGACATTCTGATAGAAGAAGCAACCGAGACGAAAAGAGACGATGTCAAACAACTATACAAGAGATTGAGGGGCAAGTCTAAAGTATTAAAACGTCTGACAATGGCCTTCAATCCTATTATCCGGACCCACTGGATATTCAAAGAATATTTCACCAATTGGGTAGAGGGCGAGTTTGAATACCATGATGACAAATTATCGATTTTAAAGACAACCTATAAAGACAATAGGTTCCTGGAGCAAGATGATATTGATGAATTAGAGAACGAACAGGACGAATATTATAGGCAAGTTTATACCTTAGGTAACTGGGGAATATTAGGAGATTTGATTTTCACCAATTGGAAGATTGAAGATCTTACCCAAATCAAAAATACGTTTGGAACCTATTATAACGGGCTTGACTTTGGCTTTGCAAATGATCCGACAGCAGCCGGGAGACAGGCCATAAAAGGAAAGAAATTATATATCCTACAGGAATTGTTATATGAGAAGGGAATGACTAATGATGTCATAGCGGGGAAGCTAAAGCCGGCCATTGGCAAGGAATATATCCGGTGCGATTCTTCCGAGCCAAAATCAATAGCAGAATTGAGGGGCTATGATATAAATGCCCTGGCTGCCAAAAAAGGACCAGGGAGTGTCAATTTTGGGATTCAGTATTTAAAGCAATTTGGAATTATAATTGACCGGAAATGCCAGAATGCAATCAATGAGATTCAATTATATCAGTGGAAGAAAGACAAAGATGGTAATGTCATTAACGTTCCAGTGGATCGGAATAATCATTTTATGGATCAGATCCGTTATGCCCTTAATGATAGGATTTTTGAGAAGGAAGAAGAAAAACCCTATACCGCTGAGGAACTGGGAATATTTTAAGAAAAAAAACAAGGGTCCTATAATCAGTGTTATGTAAAATAGGTAAATGAGAGGAGATTATTATGAATATAAAAGAGATTTTAGAAAAATATGAAAGCGATTTTTCGAAATTAACAACCGTTCTATGTAAAGACCCGGTAGAGCGGAAAATAGAGGATCACAGAAAACAGTACGAAGGAGAACATGACATCCTCGACAGGCCCGTAAAGACCATCGGGAAAGGAGCAACGTTAAAGACAATTACCCAAGCCAAGCTGGTTATCCGATATCAAAAGAAAATTGTTAATATGGCAGTATCGTTTTTATTTGGTGAACCCGCTAAATTAATATTAAACAACAAAGAGGATAAATACCAGGAAACTTTTTCGCTAATAAATAACGTCTGGGATAAAAACAAATTAGAGTATTTCAATAAAAAACTGGCACGTCGGCTATTTGTGGAAACGAAGGTGGCCGAGCTTTGGTATGTAATAATTGATAACGATAACATAAAACATATCAAGGTAGTTCTATTATGTAACCAAAATGGCGATGAGATATATTCCCACTTTGACAATAACGGCAATATGGATGCCTTTACGAGACGGTATAAACTACTAGAAACAGATGAAAAGACTTATGAGCATATAGATATTTACACTGCTGATAGTATTATTTATGGTATTAAAAAGACAGCTTGGGAAGTTAAAAAGAGTGTAAATTTATATGGCAAGATCCCGGTAATTTATTATGAGCAAGTTGAACCGGAATGGACAGATGTACAAACTGAAATTGATAGAAGCGAAATGCTGATCAGTAAATTTGCCGATACCAACGATTATTTCGGGGCTCCCACATTAAAAATCAAAGGTAAAATTATCAACCCTCCGGAAAAGGCAGAAGTAGGGAAATTATTACAATTTACAGGTGAGACAAACGCTGAAGGAAAAATAGATTACGGAGATGCCGAATATCTAACCTGGGATCAGGCTCCGGAATCCATTAAATTAGAATATAACACTCTAAAAGATATTATCTTCTCTATGACATCTACTCCTGATCTATCTTTTGACAATGTTAAAGGTATGAATCAAACCTCTGGCGAAACCCTCAAATTTATGTTTTTAGATGCTATCCTAAAAGCAAAAAATAAGGAAGAGATCTTCGGAGAGGGATTGACCAGAAGAATAAATTTAATAAAAGCAATATTATCAATTACCGATATGAAATCTAAAAAGAGCCTAGAAGAATTGGATATATCAATTCAATTCGGGGATGTCTTGCCTAAGAGTGTAACTGAATTAGTGAAATCTTTATCAGTGGCCCGCGGAGGGGATGTAATAATGAGCCAAGACGAAGCTGTAAGACAAAATCCACTTGTGAGCGATGCAGAGGAAGATATTAAAAGAATGGAAAAGGAAAAGGGAGAGACATCAAAATTAGGAGAATCTTATGAAGCCTAAAAGAATAAATCTTGGCATAGTGGGTTGCGGAGTTATCGGAAACAGCCTTGCTGGATTATTAAAAGATATGGGTTATCCGGTTAAACAATATGATCCGGTTAAAGGCCTGATTGATGATATCTCCGAATGCGAAATTATATTCGTATGCGTGCCCACAAAAAAAGACATGAAATTTGAAGATGTTAAAACGGCAGTAAGCTATATAAATCTTAAAAACAAAAAAGGAATAATCACGATAAGATCAACTCTTATGCCAGGGATGATAGATAAATTTATAAAAAGATATAAAAGAGAATTTGTCTATCTGCCTGAATTCTTACGGGAACGGACAGCATTCTTGGATGAAATCTGCCCTGACAAAATAATCGTAGGGACCAGTGGAATAGAAGTATTCGAGATATTTAAAAGATTATTCAAGCGTGTGGTAGACAATAAAAATAAAATAATAATGATGAAACCGGTAGAAGCAGAATTATTAAAGGTAGCTTTAAATAGCTTATATACGATAAAAGTAGTATTCGGGAATGAACTATACGATATCTGTCAAAAATACGGGGCAGATTATTATAAATTATTTGAGGCTTTTAAACTTGATAAATATATTAATGCAATGCACCTTGATCCACTATTCGATGGTTACAGGGGAGCGGGGGGTAAATGTCTTTCCAAAGATATTAAATTTTTGATTAAGGCAGCAAGGAAAAAAAGAATATCTGCCATGGCAGAAGGAATTTTGCCTAAGTTAATGATAGTGGCCGATAAAGAAAATACAAATTTATTGGAGAAAGGGACCTTAAATGGGGATTGAAGAGCAATTTGAAAACAGGAATATGCTGGACATGATCATACGCAACAGAAAAATCGAAGCAGTGTTGAACCAGGCGTCTAGGGATTTAGCAATGAAAACTGCCATTTTTGAATTGAAAAATCCAACTAGAATATCCCAGGGCTCTTTCTATAAAATAAATAAAGGACTGGAAAAACAGGTAGATGTGATCTTGGATAATCTCAATAAAGATATCCAAACCAACATACAAAACGGGATTGTCAGCCATTGGGATATGGCCAATTTAAAGAATAATAAACTAGTGGGGAATTGGGCCGAAGGGATAAAGTTAAGCAAAGATGGTATCCCAGCCTCATTTAATCAATTAAACTTGACGGCACTGGATTCTTTTATTAACCGGACTGAAGCGGGGATGAACCTAAGCGAACGAGTCTGGAATCTAACGAATGGAGCGAAGGATCAATTAGAACTTTATCTTGCTTCGGGAATATCTACCGGAAGAAGCGCGGCAGGGATTGCAGGGGATATTAAGCAATATTTGAATGAACCGAATAGGTTATTTAGAAGAGTTAGACAGGAAGGGAAACTTGTCTTAAGTAAGGCGGCCAAAGGTTATCATCCGGGAGCGGGGATTTATAGAAGTTCTTATAAGAATGCGTTAAGACTTACCAGAACCGAAGTGAACATGGCATATAGAATGAGCGATTATACGAGAAGGCAAGAATTGCCATTTGTGACAGGAATAGAGGTTCATTTATCAGGGGATCATCCTCAAATTGATATGTGCGATGATCTAGTGGGAGAATATCCGAAAGGATTTATCTTTGAAGGGTGGCATCCTATTTGCTTTTGCTATACAACTTCGATCATGCTCAACGAGAAAGATTCTCTTAAATTCATGAAAACCGGAAAGATCGCTGAATCAAATTATATTTCAAAAATCCCTGAAAGAGCAGAGAATTGGATAAAAGAAAATGCTTCTAAAATTGCAGGATATAAGAATATACCATATTTCATTAAAGACAATTTTACAAAGGACTTTATACTTAAAGAAGAGATAACACGAATAAGCATGCCTGAATTTGGGGTCACTAAACCAATTGGACCTGGATTTATGCCCGCAAAGGCGGATATGCAATTAAGGAGAATAGAAGAATTCAACGAAAGGTATGCCGATGCAAAAATAGAACACTGTATTGCGGTCGATAAAGAAGGAAATATCTTGCTTGAAAAATCCGGGACCAAAAATTATGTAAATTTCACGCAAGCAGATTTTGATAAAATGAATGTCAAGAATATGCTATTTACACATAATCACCCTTCCGGGAGCAGTTTTTCCGGTCCTGATCTCAATATGCTGGGAGCTTATGAGAGGGGAACCGAAGTAAGGGCAATAGGAACTCAATACGAATATAGTGCGAAAATAATAGATAGCACAAAGTTTCCACATTCCGGGGCTGAAGTAAAAAGTCTTTATGGAATAGAAAATGGTAGATTACAAGATAAATATCAGACGATTTATGAACTAAGGCGCCAGAGTTTGATAAAAACCGGGGTTGATTATAACGAAGCAGCAAAGTCTGCAGCAAGAGTAATAAGTCAAAGACATACTCATGAGGCGATGGAAATATTTGCCAAGAAGTATGGAATAGAATATAAAAGGTGGGTGAATAAATAATGGCCAAAATAAAAAAAGATAAAAATAAAAATCCTTTTTTGAAACCTGACGGCGGTTTTGATCTTGTTGAAAAATTTGTAGGTATTGATTTTATGCCTTATGAACCGAAGAAGATTAAGAAATCAAAAAAATTACCTGAAAAGGAGAAATAAAATGCCATTAGTGAGATGTCAATCAAATAATAAACCGGGCTGGAAATATGGAGAAAATAATAAATCTTGTTTTACTTATACCGCCGGCAACGAAAAGTCTGAAGCGGCAGCAAAATTAAAAGCAATCAAACAGGGAATCGCGATCAGCAGAGAATCAGGCGAAAAATTAGAGCCATAATGAAAGGAGAAACAATGGGAAAAGCTGATAAAATCATTTCTAAAAAAGACATTATCGTACCCAAAGGAACTATATTTATAAATATAAATAATTCAACAAGTAGATATATGTTTGACAATTATGTTACCGAAATTGAGCTAGATAAAGATACTTGTGCAAGGGTAATAGTAAGCAGCGAAAACAAAGAATACTTTGAATATAAAAAGGAGAAATAAGTGAAAAAGATAGGTTTTTTATGCGCAGCAGGACTTGACCAATTTATAGATCCGATAATTGAAGGATTGTCAAATAGCTATATTACCAGAAAATTTATAATTAGAAATAAACAAGATATATATAATGCAATCGATTATGGGGATATTGTTTGGTTAGAGTGGGCCAATGAAGTGGCAATTATCGGCACTCGATATGAAGGGATAAAAGGCAAGAAAATAATTGTAAGATTACATTCTTACGAAGCCTTTTCTCAACTTCCCAATAAGATTATCTGGGAAAACGTAAATAGATTAATTCTAGTGGCCCCTCATATCAGGGAAATTCTAAAAATACCTATCCCGGGTATCGAGAAGAAAGTTAAAATAGAAATCGTTTATAATGGGATCAACCTAGATTCTATCAAATGGAAAGAAATACAACCCGGATATAACATAGCCTGGGTTGGGTTCATTAATCATAAGAAGAATCCCCAAATGACCTTACAAATATTGAAGAAATTAGTTGATATCGATAATAAATATAAATTGCACGTGGCAGGTTCGTTCCAGGATTTAAGATATAAAATATATCTGGAATACATGATCAAGGAAATGGGGCTGCAGGATAATGTAAAATTCTATGGCTGGATTGATGATATGGGGAATTTTTGGAAAGATAAAAATTTCCTGCTTCATACATCGATACATGAAAGTTTTGGATATGGTATTTTTGAAGCCATGGCCAGAGGAATAAAGCCTATAATCCATAATTTTAGAGGGGCCAAAGAATTATACCGAAAGGATGATATATTTAATACAATTGATGGGGCAATAAACTTGATCCTTAATAAAAATTATTATTCGGATGCTTATAGAAATTGGATCATAGAAAAAGGGTGGACTTTGGAAAATCAGATAAAACAAATTAAAGATATTATAAAGGAAATATTAAGATAAGCATGAACAGTAATTACTATAAAGATTTCGTTGATTCCAAAAAATATTGGGAAAAGAGATATATTACTGGGGGGAATTCAGGTTCAGGTTCATACGGGAAATTGGCGGAATTCAAAGCCGAAGTTATAAATAAATTTATAAAAGAAAATGAAATTATTAAAATTATAGAATTTGGTTGTGGCGATGGTAACCAATTATCATTATTCAAAATTTATGATTATACAGGCCTAGATATTGCGAAAACTGCGATAGTAATATGCAGGGAACGATTTAAGGGAGATAAAACAAAAAGTTTCTTTTTATATGATCCTTATTCTTTTGGGATTGAAAATAATTTTGAAACCGGATTTAGTTTATCATTAGATGTAATATACCATCTTGTTGAAGATGAGATATTTGAACTTTACATGAAACATTTATTCTTGGTTTCTAATAAATTTGTAATTATTTATTCCTCTGATGATAATAATAATTCAATATTTTCATCACTTCATTGCAGGAGTAGACAATTTTCAGAATGGATAAAAATAAATTTACCGAAATGGAAACTAATTAAAGAAATTAAAAACAGATATCCTAATAAATCGAATTCTAATTTTTATATCTATAAAAAAATGGAAGAGAGATTAAAATGCCATCAGGTAGGCCCAATATAATTAGCCCGGTAATTGATTTAATAATGAGAATCAATCCGGATTCTATTCTTGACGTAGGCTCTGGTTTCGGGAAATGGGGTTTTTTGCTAAGAGAATATCTTGAAGTCTGGCAGGGCCGGTTATGCCCAAAAGATTGGAAAAAACGAATAGACGCAATAGAAATCTTTAAGGAATATACTAAATTACCCTGGTATGATATAATTTACAATAATATTTATAATCAAGACATAACTAAAAATAATGAAATATTAGCGAATTATGACTTGATATTATTTATGGATGTTATTGAACACATAAAAAAAGAAGAGGGGCTTAAAATGCTTAAAAAAGCCAAGCATTATATAATATCAACCCCCAATTATATTAGCGGACAGGGCACAATGTTTGGCAATATATATGAGACTCATATAAGTCAATGGTCGCAAAATGATTTTAAGGAGAGTTTGATCATAAACGATAGATGGATAATAGGCTACCAATTACATTAAAAACATAAAGATTCAAGAAGAGAGGCACTCCACGTTCAAATTTGAGGGTATTCTGAAGGATTAAAGAAATTTTATCTAAAATAAATATTCAGGAGGTGAATCAGATGCCATATCCTAATTTTCATTCTTGTAGAATCAAAAGCCCTGGGCTTTTTCAGGATGATAGCTTCAAAACGATTGAGGGCGGAACGAAGGAAGGAAAAGGTCCCAAAGACGGAAAGAAATTGTCTATCATTATCGGAAGATTGAAGGGAAAAACCACAACTACAACACAAGCGTTTCGTTATCCGATAGATACTTGGACAGAATTAACGGCAAGAACACATTGCAAAGAAAACAAGGGAACTTTTGAGGCAGCGACTAAGGAGAAAGTAAAAGAAGCAGCAGAAAGATTGAAAAAGGCAATATCGAAATAAAATAAATTATATAAATTTTGACTAATAGAGAATTTTATTATATAATTTAAAAAAAGAGACAAAAATGATATTAAATAGGTTAGCAATTCACAATGTGCTGGAAGAAGTGGAAAAAAGAAAAAAGAAAAAAATTTGTAAAAACTGTGTCTATTTCCATCCCAGAGCCAATGAAAAAGGATGGGGAGGTTGCGACATAACCGATGAATGTATAAATTCAACAAAAGAAATAGATACTTGCCCTCTTTGTATAGTGCATAGATAAAGATAATCTTTGAAAAACAAATAAATAAATAGAGCTCCAAAATAGAGAGCCAATTTGAAAAGACTTTATAACCGAGTTTTTTTAGGTTGGCTCTTTTTTTTATGGAGAAATAATTAAACTGGGAGCGTATAGAAGAAATGCCAGAGACAGAAAAAGAAAGACAGAAAAAATGGGAAATTGCTAACGCAGTGGATACTTTGATTAAGGCTGTAGAAATCAGAAAAGATAAGAAACTGATGCTGGAAGTAGAGAGGGAAATTAAAAATAAACAGAGTAATATATCTGAAGTATTAAGAAATTCGGCTTTGAAAATAAGTAAAAAATAAAATTATAAAGGAGAATAAGTAAAATGGATTTAATAACTCAAATTAAAACTGCCCTAAAAAAAGCAGGGCTCGATGAGGGATTAGCAGAAAAAATCAAGGTGACTGATGAAAGTCAAATTGACGCAGAGATTGAAAAATTAAAAGGGAAAATTGAACTTACACCGGAACAGCTTATAGAAGCTATCAAAGAAGCTGGACTGGAAGAAAGTTTTAATAAACACCTACAGAGCGAAACGGACAGGAGAGTATCGCAAGCCATTACCACTCATGATCTAAAATCAGCAAAAGAAAAAGAAGAGGCAACGGCAAAAGAAAAAGCTGAAGAAAAGAAAAAGAAAGAACAGGCAAATATGAGTGAAAGTGAAAAGAAAA
>Ga0307375_10002729_pt1 | contig 17836 bp, 20 predicted proteins | sample TR1MG_FD_202531 | JGI IMG/M metagenome (GOLD analysis project Ga0307375, IMG submission 202531) | Soil microbial communities from Risofladan, Vaasa, Finland - TR-1 | ecosystem: Environmental > Terrestrial > Soil > Coastal area > Acid sulfate soil | place: Finland: Risofladan, Vaasa | collected... | reverse complement strand
TACTCCTTTTTTCAAGCAGAAATCAGCCAAAAAAGCGGCTTGCTGGCCGCTCTCGTAAGCAGTGCTTATTGAATAATCTGTTAAAGCTGAATGAAACAGCGAAATAGCTAAAATAAGCACTATCGCTCCAATTATTAAAACTGAAGTTAGGGCAATAAAACCCTTTTCTCTTTTTCCTGGCATTCTTTACCCTGTTAAATACCCTATTAAATAGTGCTTTAAAGCAATTTAATGGGGTAATTTAAAATTATTGGTATACCCTGTATATAATTTCTTATCCTTTGATGATTTTAAAACGTAAACGTAATAAAACATCTTTAAAATTATTTAACAGGGTTCACCCTATTAAATAACTGCCTTGCAGTTCCTGCTTCGCAGGGTTTAACAGGGTTAATTCTAATCCATTACGCATTTGACGTTGAATCCGCTTGATTTACTACTTTCAATCCGCCGAATTCCTTGCCCGTCTTTATCTATCACTCTGGCAAAAGCTGAATCTCCTGAAGGAGTCGATGTCCACCAAAAGCCCTTTTCCTTTAAATAAGAGAAAGGCCCTCCGGCATTGCGGAATCCGCCAAAAACTGCCCCAAATTCGTAGTTGACCATTTCAGCCCATTGTTCATCCGTTGGCACGCTCCAGCCTTCAGGACAAAGCCCTTTTTCATTATTGACAGCATACCAGTTATAGAGCGCTCCGTAATCTCGGCAGTATTTCTCCTGATTATAATAGCAGACGTAAGCTCCTTCTTCATCCTCGGCCCATTCAGCCGAACCTGCCAGATTGGGAATAGCTGTGCCGTCCCGATAAGCAGAGGTTCTCAGATTTTCTACCATCCAGCATTTTCCATTAATCTCCACTGTATTATAAACGTCTCCCTGATAGCTTATTGGGTTCGAACAACGAAAAACCGTAGAACCACCCTCTTCAGCCTGAAAAGCTCCTTCTTTATCAAAAAACCAAACCAAGAAAAGAATCAAAACCGCTAAAACCAAAATCCCGATAAGAATATATAGTTTTTTTACTGACTCCATAGGTTTTTCTTAAATTCCATTATCGCGAATCATATTAGCGAGGCATATTAGAACGCGTACAGATTAACGGCAGGTAGTGGTCTTTGTCTTCATAACGATCATACACACTCCCACTACTCTTTTCAGCAGTGACGGCATAATAGTGTGATGAATAGAAAGACTGTATAGCGGTCCAGTATTCTGTTTCAATTTGCACAATCACATCCAAAGCAGCTGATTGCTCCATCATCCATTTATATTCAGAATAAGTAGGAAGATACCAATCATCATAGTTATAACCCCCTCCTGACAACTCCATATTATGGCAATAGTAACAAGCTGGAAAAGAACTTGACCATTCTACCTCCCAACAGTCATCATGGTCTTCACCCCTTCCCCCCCATTTTTTTGAATAATGATATCCAGAATATGCTGCTCCTCTGGGCCACATTCGATATTTGCTTCCATTTGATTCGCAGTATAGTGAGATATAGGGAAGAACATAATGCACAAAAATACCATCAATGCGTTTGCAATCTCCACCGTCACACCATCTACATTCAGGTACTGAGCCACTAGGACTACATCCTAAATTTGTAGCTGCCATCCCATAAGCTGTCTGATTATTTGTACATCCACCACTACTATTACATAACTTACAACCACTGCCGCAGTAACGACCAGAAACTTGATTACAGGTTGGGGTACCTGCTAGAATTCCTGTTTTATATGTACTTTCATTACTTGCATGGCTCGCTGAAGCATTCCAATTATTGGTCCACTTTTTCTTACTAGTTTCAGTGCAGGTTTTATTGGTAGTACCAGCTTCACAACCGCGATACCATCGCTCAGCGGTACAAGCATGATCGGAGCATTGAATTGCCATATCGCAATAGGCACTAGCGCTAGGCTCCTCTTGCCAATCACCGTTGAGACAAACTTGACCGTCGTCTGGCGCATATTCGGCGCTGATATAAAGTGCGCACGCCCCCTCTCCGTTGCAATAGCCAGGATCTCCATAAGCTTTACACGGGCCATCGCAGTCCATAGTTCTTTCGCAGTCACCATCAGGACCTTCACCCCAATCCTGACCCGTAGGGACAGGGCTACACGTACCTACATTTGGTTCTATCTTACAAGACCAGCAGGGAGTATCGCACGGTGTGCTACAGCAGATACCTTCTCTATTACAAATACCTGATATGCATTGGGAAGAATCCGTACAGGTGGAGCCATTAGGCTTGGCAGTAGAAAAAGGAATCTCTCCGTCGGCATAGACCAGCCCTGCTGTATTTGTAGCAAAAGCCCGGGCATAATACTGTATTCCCGCTTCCAAGTCATTTATTGTAACTTCAAATTTACCCTCCCCGGTTGTACGAACACCGCCAATCTCATGATAAAGACACTTACCACCTCCTTCAAGAAAATCAAAAGTTGGCAAGTGGTTAGTACCATAGCAAATTCCTCTTTCGGTAGAAGAGTCACCGCCGTCATCAGTAACCTCTCCTTCGATCTTAGCCCAGTCACTCCCGGACTCCGTCGGTCCGTCCCCGACATTCCTTACTGTTGGCAGATCTGGTGGCGTTGTTGTAAAGCTAAACATATCTCCATAACCATACTCGGAAACATCTCGATTTCGAGCAAAAGCCCGGACCCAGTATGTTCTTCCCGGAAAAAGTTCTTCTATCGTGATAGAAAAGGTGCCTTTGTTAATTGCGCTTACTCCCGGGCAATCTTCTGCTGTTTGATAGGTCAGTTCCGGCTCTATATCCGGATCTCCTTCAACCCAACAAACACCCAAGCCAACAATGGGCGCGCCGCCATGGTCTATAACTTCTCCGCCAGATTCTGCCGAGGTTGGACCAAATTCAGATGGCTCTTTGGTCGTAAGCCCAGGTTTTACGGGTGGATCAGTGGTAAATGATACTGGATTACCCCAGCCGGTTCCTTTGCTGTTTATGGCGTAGGCCTGGACATTATAATTAGTATTTCCCCAAAGCCCGCCAGAATAAACGGAGATAGAACTGGTAAAATCGTCCCATCCCGGACCATCGTTTACTGTACAATTGAGAGGATTACTTTCGGGATCTACGCCGGCCCCTTCGGGGGTGCTAGGAGCTTCTTCCCAGCAAACTCCCCATTGGCAGACGGTTGCCCCTCCGTCATCAACTACTCCGCCGGACTCTGCCGAAGAATGAGTTATTTTATCTAGAGGTATCTCCTTTGTTGTCACATTTGGCTTAACTGTAACTGTTTGATATTCCTCTGTTTCACCCCATGATGTCTCTAAATCATTATTACTGGCATAAGCGCAGATATAGTATGTATTCCCCGGAACGAGATCTTCTCCTATAGTATCTTTATTTACATAAGCATAGAACTTGCCCTTATCTCTTAATCCTAATTCCCCCTCTGTTGCCTGTACGCACCACTCGGCGCCAAAATGGCAAGGATCGGTTTCGAAAGAGCTAAAACAAAAGCCTCGCTCTGTGATATCTTCTCCTCCGGTACTATGCAGATATCCCCCAACCTTTATCCAATATGGCCCCACCTCTGTTTCCTCTTCTCCCTCTTTGATTGTTTCAACAACAGGTAAGCTGACTCCTAGTGTAGTAAAACCATACACTTCTCCACAGCGCCTACCTTCAATGTCATTAAGTGCGCAGGCTTTGAAATGATAAGGCGTGTTGGGGTCTAAACCAGTAAGATAAGCAGAAAAATCAGGAGGTGACAAGGGCGTTGTTACATTCGATGCTACCAACTCTTCAATGGGACAATAGCTAGGATCCTGATCAAAAGGCACATCTGTTTGTTCGTAGCAAAAATAGGCCTTACTAACTACCTTATAATCAATACCCAAACTCCTTATTTCTCCTTCAATCTTAGCTATATCAGCGCCGACATATACCTCTTCAAATGTATAAACCTCTGGCCCTACATTAAGCGTTGCGAATTGTTCTGTTTGGCCATAACCGACGCCAATCTCATTTCTGGCGTAAGCCCGGACACAATATTCTTTACTTCCAGCCTCAAGGCTGTGAAGGTTACTATCGAATTCAAAAGAACTTTCGCCTTCGGTAGCCGAACCGGCGCCGTCTATGGTGCGGAACATTGTACCCATCACATTTTCCAATATCAGCTCATTCAACGCTTCCGTCGCCTGACAGCTCGCAGCGCCAAGGTCGGCGAGTCTCGCCCAAATGACACCGGCTTCAAAAACGTAAGCGCCGCCATCATCATAGACAATTACGCCGCTCACAGCCGTGGTATGACCCTTTTCGGTCACTGGTTTTGTTTCTACGTGCAGGGGCACAGTTAAAACGCCGTATTCTTTTGAGCCGGCAACAATCGGAGGCGTAGTTTCGTCTTTTAGATAACGCAACGTTACGCGCTTTGTCTGGGGGTTCTGCCATATCTCATAATGAGTGTCTGCCTCACTGCCGCCTGCCGGGTCGTAAAGAGGGTTGACCAGATATTTTGGCACCAAGCAATCATAAAGATCATAATATTTTTCTGTCTCAGGATCTTCCGGGTCTTCCGGGCCTGTGCCAATAAATTTAAAAAGAGGTATCTCTTCTCCTTCTTCATCAGTCGTTGTAGCTTGAGGCAAAGATTCGCAATCAAACCAGCCGCCTTCAATCGTCATTTTCTGCTCAATGGCATTATATATTGTCTGAAGGTGAATTTCCCTTTGTTTGTCTCTGGCATCCTCAAACCTTTTGGCAGGATTAAGCACAACAACAACCGCTGTTGCCAACAAGGTAATAATACCTACGACGATTAATATCTCAATAAGGGTAAACCCCGCACCACTTTTATTATGAGGAAGTGGTGCGGGGTAAACTCCCGCACCACTTTTTAGTTTAAAGGGAAGCAGTCCTATTCTCCTTCTTAATTCTCTGAGTGCATTTCCATTATATTTTAATCTTTTTTCTCTTATTCTGGCTAATTTTTCGCTACTATAAGCTTCGTAGTATAAGATTTTCCACGGAAGATAACGAACTGTCGAGAATACTTTCCCTTTATTATGATCTTCTATTCTTTTCCTGAGATCGTTTGTAGATCCTATGTACAACTGATTATTTTTTTTACTCTTAAGTAAATATGTATAATGCATAAAAGTGGTGCGGGGTAAAACCTTTTCTATTTTTCATAGGTTCGCCAAATTTATTATTGCATTATACAAAACCCTAAAACAAAAGGAAAGTGTCAAGGGATAAATCAGTATTTGCAATAATCTTTTAATTCCCGATAACGTCAATAACCATTCTCCGGGTTTTAGGTCCGTCAAATTCTGCCAGAAAAATCTGCTGCCAGGTTCCCCGGATTATCCGGCCATCTTCAACCGGTAGAATTTTTGCTTGGCCTACCAAACCAGAAAGAATATGAGAATCAGCGTTGTTATCTATGTGATTGTGACGAAAGTCAAAACCGGAAACCAGTTTTTTAAAAACATCCAGAAAATCTTGTTTTAAACCTTCTTCGTTCTCAGTCAGTAAAACAGCAGCCGTGGAATGAGGAACAAAAACTAAAACCTGGCCGCCTTTGAGGCCGCTTTTCCCCACTATTTCTTCTACGTTACCTGTAACATCAACCAGCTGATATCTTTTTTGAGTTGAAATATCAAATTCTTTTTTGTAATACATAGGTGGTTATCTTAAAGGCCGGCAGCACACTCATTGAATAAGGCAACCTGGCTGTTGTACTGATTAATCAAGGCTTGGGTTTGAATAAGAAGGTCGTTATATTGAGCAACCAGATTATTGTAATTTTCAACTTTCTCGTTGTAAGCTGCTCCCCATCTCGGATTCATTCTTTTTATTTCCAGCTCAAGGTTTCTTAAGGTAGTCTCCAGCTCTTTAAGCTGTGTTTGATTTGCCGTAATTTCTGATAAAATTTCTTCCGAGGACTGAGAACAAGCGGCCAAGGGCAGAGCAAAATGTTGGACAGCCAACCAGGTAACGCTTCCTTCAAATTTTCCTCGCAGAACTGCTACGCCGATTTCCTGATATTGCGAGCTCAAAATGTTCTGGCGATGGCCCGGGCTATCCATCCACCCCTGAACAAGGACTTCGTCGTCCTGAAAATCACCCAGGGCTAAGTTTTCACCAATAGCAATAAACTGATAACCGACTTTCTCTACCAGATTAGCTACTCCTTCTCCCGAAGGAGAAATATGTTCAAAATACTGTTTGGCTAACATGTCCTCAGCTTTCATAACAGCTGAAGTATTGAGCGCTGAACTCTCTTGAAGCGGAGGCAGACCCTCTTTTTCTCTCTGAGAATTAGTCCATTGGATTACCCCGGCCTGAGTTAGAAACGCTTCTGGAGCATCTTTTTCGGCTCTTAAGGGCGGGGGCGTAGCAATTTGTTTCTCAATCTTTTCAATTAAAGCAACTTTCTCTTCTGTCCATTGTCGCGGCAAGTTTAGGGTCAATTTTGAATAAAAATCTAATATTTCTGACCAGAAAAAAATCCCCCCAAAGACAATCATTAAAATTATAAACAGGATAAATTTCTTCATCTTTTATAAAAATTTTGCTATAAGAAATACTTCAATGGCGGCCGCTATCGCCAATAAAGGAAGTACAAATCTTAAAAAGAAAGTTAGGGCAATATTCAATTCTGTTTTAATACTAACTTCTCTTTTGAAAACTTTCTCCAGAGCAACCTTAGCTAATTTAAAACCTACGGCACAAGCAAGAATTATTGCCAGAATCTCAAAAATTCCATGAGGAAGGATAAGGGCTAAAATAGTTGACCAGTCATTGTCGATTTGGATGAAGTAAACTATGATCCCCAAAACCGAACCGTTAGAAAGCAAAACTAAAAAAGGAAGAATGCCGAAAATTATTCCCAGGATAACAGCAAAAAAAGCAGTAATACTGTTATTCAAAAAAATAATCAAAAACTGGCCGAAAAGTGGCATTTCGATTATGGGCTCTAACATTTCCTGGACTTGTTCCAGAACTATTTCCGCCTCCCTAGGTGAGCCTTGAGCGAAGAAATAACCCAAAAGGATGGCAAAGGCAAAAACCAAAAAAGCAACTAAAATAAACTTTCTCAGAGAAAAAATATATTCTTTAAAAAACATATATCACTTAAATTTTATTGATACTTCCAGGGCGTCGTCGTATTCTGGGAGAGCGGAAGGATTATCTTTCTGCAAGATTAAATATCCCCGGCGTGAAAAATGCTCTTCGTCCGCTCCCGGAAAAACTGGACTTTCAAACACAAGCACTGCCTCAAACGACACATAATCAGTTGTCATCCAGTTCTCTTGCGCCTGAGCAGAGCTTTCGGCAATTATTAAGCCATCCCAATCAGTAAGCAAAACCGGAAAATCAGCCTCAAAAAACCAAGAACCCCGGGCTTTACCAGTAACTATTAAAGGAGATTTTATTATTTCTCCATCTTGCAGAGAGAAGAGTTTGATTAGGTCCGTTTCTCCTCTGGTGGTTGTCCAAACTTTATCTTCTATGCCCTCAGTCAAAATAAAAATTGTTGTTCCTAAAAACAAAATAACGGCTATGAGGATCAATACCTTTTTCTTCATTCGGTAGTTTTGCCGTCAAATTCTATTTCATTAGCTTCGGCCTCTTCTTTTGTCGCTCTGACAATGCCATCTTTATGATGGGCCGGAGAATAAATTGTATAAAGCTTTAATCCTTCGTTTTCTGAAACGTTAACCACATTATGCTGGGCGCCAGCCGGCACGACTATCGCCGAACCATCTGAAACCTGGTATTCATTTCCGTCGATAATAACTTTCCCCTGACCCGATTCAAACCTAAAAAACTGGTCATTATCCGCATGAACCTCCATCCCAATTTCTTCATTCGGCCTTAAGCTCATTAAGACCAATTGAGAATGCTTGCTGGTATATAAAACTTTACGGAAATTCTCGTTTTCCAATGTCGCTTTTTCGATGTTTATACTATAGCCTTTCATATTAAATTAGAATAAATAAATTTTAAATTTTATACCTCGACCATTTATATGAATTTATTATAGCAAAAATTATTATAAACCAAATTTAAAATTGCTGGGCTAAAGACTTGTTACTCTTTTTAACCACTGGCCGTATTTGCAATCCGGACTATGCGGCGGCGGGACTGTTTCTCTTAGAAGCAAGACCGCTTCCTTAAAAAGCTCCGGAACGTCTGAAGGATTTGTGTCTATCTCGTGGATTTCTTTTCTAAAAGGCAACTTGTCGTTAAAGCCATTTTCTTTATCAACTATATAAAAAGCCAAATAACCTTTTTTAGGAGTTGAAAAACCGTTCTTTTCCAAAAGATAGGTGTAAACGTCCATTTGTATTTGAAAACGGTCGTAAATATTAGCTACCCGGCTACCAGTAGACTTGTAGTCCATGGGAGCTAATTTGCCGTCTTCAAATTCTAAAACATCGTCAACCGCGCCAAAAAGAGAGGCCTTAAGTCCCGGATCGTAAAATCTTATTCCTACAAAATTACTTCGCCATTGATTCAGTAGGTCTTGGTTCGGAAAAAGCTTGGCCGGAATATTATGAGCTAAAATCAAAGGATGAATCTCTCCCTTGGCCCGATAGCTGTCAAATTCTTGCTTTAAAAGAGTATCTACTGCCTGGTTAAGCGCATAAGGATAGGCCGGCGGTCTTTTGATACCCTGTTTTTTCTCCAGCCAAAAACAACATGGGCATTCCAAATATAAATTCAGAGAACTGGGAGAAAGCTGAATTGGTTGATTGTTAGCCATTACTTTATCTTAATTAAGCCCTAATTCTCGGTCAATCCCCTGCATTGCCTCAAGGCCTATTTTGACAAAGTCTTCTAATCTTAAACCGAGTAATTCCTGACATTTTATGATAATCTTTCTGTTGGCTCCTCGGGCAAAGGATTTTTCCTTGAAACGATTTAAGACATTTTCTAGGGTTAAATCTTTTATTTTCTTAGACGGCAAAACTAAAGTAGCCGCCACAATAAGTCCGGTTAAAGGATCTGTTACAAAAAGCGCTTTTTCCATTAAGGTTTCAGGCGCTATGCCATGGGCTTCGTTATGAACTTTAACTGCCTGGCAAATATCTTTGTCCAAGCCAAGATCCTCCAGCATTTTAGCGCCGACCAACGAATGCTGCGATAAGTCTTCTTTAACTTTTTCATAATCAATATCGTGCAAAAGCCCGGCTAAGCTCCATTTTTCCGGGTCTTCTCCAAAATGACGGGCTAACGCTCGCATTATCGCTTCCACAGCTAAACTATGCTTAATTAGATTTTGATTAGGTAAATTTTCTTTTAAAATTTCTAACGCATCTTCTCTGGTCATATAGTATATTCTATAAGTTTAATTATTCATTCAAAAAATCTTCTACCTTATTGAACAAATATCCGATTCGGCTTTCGGTTACCTGTTCTCCCTGTTGCTCTTTGACAGCCAAAAAACACTCAGCTGCCTTTCGAGATAAAACCCAGCTGCATTCTCCTTCTACGAGTTGACAGCTCATTTCTTCTGCTAAACACTCCATACCCGGAAGAAGTTCGCAGGTAGTTACCGCTTCAGGATCATCTGTGCAAAGCTCGCCGCTGCATCCTGCGATAAAACATTCTTTTACCGGTTCTTCTTCGGGTCGATCAGTAGCTGGCTCTTCTTCAGTTTCGGGAATCTCAAATTCAAGCATCTCAACTTCAGGAGTCTCAAGTTCAGGCGCCTCCGGTGGCTCAGTAACGCCTGAGGTCCTTTTTGAAAGATAATAAGATAAGCCGCCGGTCAATAAACCAACCACAACCAAAACGATAATTATTCCAATTAAACTCTGCCCCTTGCTTGAAAAAGAAGCCTTAGAAAAGATCATAATTTTATCTTTTATTAATTTACCCAACCCTTTAAAAGCCTATTTTTCCTTCTGGCGCAGTTTCTCTTTTTTCCGGAAGCTGCGCTTCTAGCGCACCGAATTTTTTCTCATATTCTTCAAGATATTTTCCCAGAAGTAAATAAATTCGCTTAGCATGTTTTGGCGAAGCCCGAAATTGGCGTGCCTGATTGCCGGAAATAAACAGAAAATCAAAAAATTCTTCGTTAAAACCCATATTAACATTGGAGAGGGCATAAAGGGTCGGGTCAAGATTTATTTTGATTTGTTTTTGTTCTTCTGCCATAGTTTTAAAAAAGTTATTATTTATTACATTATAGCAAAAAAACCTCTGACAAGACATGAATAAGGCGCGGCCTTTAAAGGACCGCGCCCAACATTCTCCGAGGAAAAATTGGGAAGTAGCATCTTGCTAAGAGACGAGAATTCTAGCTATCTCATTTTGCTGTTTTTGCAACACTTTGCTGTTTCTGCTGCAAATTACACAGAAAAGCTGAGGCACTCTACAGTTACACGTCTCTTTGCCACCACCATATGTGCAATACTGCTCACGTTCCTCAATCTCTTTACTATCATGCTCTTTACTATCATGCCGCTTACGTCCCTCAATCATAAAGAACTCACAGACGCCCAGGTTAATCTCAAGATTCTTCTGGATATGAAAGAACAGTTGATTTTGTATAGAGGGGAAGAATTCCCGGATCTCTGGAAGAAACTCCACCAGCTTTTGATATCTTTCTTTTAGTGTCCGACACCCTTGCAAATCCTTAGCCCATCCATTGTCAGAAATCTCTGCTATCGCTCCTTCTACTCTCTTCCTCAATTTTTATACCTCCTTAAAGTACTTCATCCCGGCATCTTAAATTTACCGAGATTTTTAAATTATACTGCCCTCAACAATCCCCGTCAATAGAATTTATCCACATAAAACAAAAAACCAACTGATTAGCGATTTTTTCAGGCTTGATCTAATTTTTAGTTATTTTTCTTCTGGTTTTTTGGGAACAATAAAGAGAGCGGCTATGTAGACGATTATTCCCGGCGCAATTCCGGTAGCCAAAACTAGAAAAATAAAAATCAGTCTTAAAACAGTCGGGTCAACGTCAAAATATTCGCCGATTCCGCCGATAATCCCGCCGAATATTTTATTTTCCCTGCTCCGATAAAGTTTTTTCATATTATTCAATTATATAAAAAGTCAATCTTCTTCCCGGAGTAAACGAAGAGCTTTAAGGATAATGAGCATAACAATGGCATAACCTACCATGGCGGAAATCGTGGACATTTCTATCAAAAGGTCCCATAGATAGACGTCATCGAAAATAAGATTGAAGGGAGAAACCAAAACATCGCTGTATTTGTAAATAACACTAACGACCAAAGTTTCCGGATTGGCTCCCAAAAACTTAAGTAACAGCCTTAAAAACAAAAAGGACTGCAAAAATATAAAAAACTTTGAAAGCAGAGACAAAAATACGGAATAAACCTTAGATAAAATTGTCGTAATTAACTTCATATTTCTTCTTTAAATTATCGCACCCTTTTAAAAACTTGTCTATAAGACAAACTAATACAAGCTATTGACATAATTCAGGGATGGCGTATAATACCCTTAGACGATAAGTCAGCGTAGCTTAAATAAGTTTTAAGTTTTCAATTTAAAGCGTAGATAAGTGTAGCGACTTAAAGTTTCAAGGTCGCTTTTTATTAAAATAAGACAAATGTAAAATGGCTTTCGATTCAGACAGAGGCTTTAGGCCTCGCGAAACCGTCAAGGGCAATTGGAAATGCTCTGAGTGCGGAGCTGAAATAACCGAGCTTCCTTTCGAGCCGGCACAAGACAGACCTATTTATTGTAAGGAATGCTGGCAGAAAAAGAGACCGCAAAGAGATTTCAGCAGATAATCGCAATAATAACCCCGCCAGAATACGTTCTGGCGGGGTTTTGTTTCTACAAATTTCCTTTTTTTATTCTTTCTCTTATTTTTTAATCCTGCCTCGGTGGCGTTCCAACTCCCTGACCTGTTTTTCGTTAAAACCAAAGTGATGAGCCACTTCATGCCAGACAACGCTTCTAACCAATTTCTTGATAGCTTCCGGCGTTCTGGCAAATTTTTGAACTGATTCCTTAAAAATAGTGATTTTATCGGGCAACACCATACCAAAACCCCGGCCGTAAGCTGTTTTCGGTACTCCTTCGTAAAGCCCGAGTAAAGAACCGGAATATCTTATACCAACTTTTTTTAACTGCTCAGTAGTCGGTCTTGTCTCAATACAAAGAGCAACGTTTTCTATTTTCTGGCGAATTTTCTCCGGTAATTCCAAGAGAGATTCCCTAACTAAATTGCTAAATATTGAATCCTTCATAAAAGGTTGAGATGGAAGATGAAAATAAAGTTTTCATCGCCCGCTGACTCTTCCATAAATAATCAATATCTAATTTCAAAATTTTTAAATTCACCATTATATTCTTGCCATTCCACATCAAGACCATCAATCCTGGCCGAGACCGGCCCTTTTTTTGTCCAGGCAGCCAATTTCTCCAATTTGTCTTTTTCTCCTTCGGCCAGTATCTCCACTCGGCCGTCTGCTAAATTTCTCACCCAGCCAAAAAGACCGATTTCCTCGGCCTTGTTTTTGGTTTGCGACCTGAAAAAAACTCCCTGTACCAAGCCAGAAACAAAAATTCGAACCCTTGATTTCTTAGACATAGCTTAGGTATGATTTAAAAACCAAAAAAAGACTGAATAACAGAGGCTATACTGGAAGTCAAAGCGGTAAATTCAGGCCCGAGAAAGTGAACCGCCAGTACCAAGACGACAATTACAAATAACCAATCAATAAAATACATATTTTGGTGGACGGTACAGGATTTGAACCTGTGACCTCTGCGATGTGAACGCAGCGCTCTACCACTGAGCCAACCGTCCAGATAATTTCAAGATAGCAGATTTTCGCGATATTGCAAACTAAAAGAGAGCGCCAAAGCGCTCCCTTTTAGTGTTTCTCAATTTTTTAACTCTCACATCCTTTGCTGAAAGAATTCTTTGGCTTTTGCTTGAGCGATTTTCAATCGAAGCATTTTATCTGACCTGTAAATCTGATATTGTTTTTTTCTTGCATCAAGCCACTCTTCAAATTTGAGAATGCGTGATTTGAAAAGCCAAATCATCAATAGAGTTGTCAGCAAGGGAAGAAAGAACGAGTCAAAAAAGAAATTATTGGTCAGTCCGGTGGGAACATTTGTGGCTATTCCGGCTACGGCCGATCTTGAGACAGAAACCTTAGCGTTATCAGAACGAGAGGTGTTTCCGCTGGAAACTAAAACCCTATTGGTTAACTCGGTCTGGCCGAAAGCAAAGTTTCCTGCTCCGGCAACATCTGCTCTGAAAGTAACTGTTTTTCTCTGGCCGGCTGCTAAATCACCGATATTAAGGCCAGTAAGAATGTTTCCTGCGGTTAATACGTTATCAATCCTTAAATCTCCTCGATAAACCAATCCGCTCGGTAAAGTATCCTTTACAACAACATTATCAAGAAAATAGTTTCCTGCATCTACCACTATCCCGAAAGTGAGCATTTCTCCCGGTTCAGCATAAACTGAGTCGGAAAAACTCGTTCCTCGGGAAAGGTTTCTGACCGTTTTTCTAATATCGAACTCAGAAGAAATTTCCGTATCAACGTTTACCGTAACGGAATCTGAAGTAGAACCACCAGAACCCGTACAGGTAAGAGTGTAAGTTCTTGAAGAAGTTAAGCTGCCGGTTGACTGAGAGCCTGAAAGGGATTTTGTTCCTGACCAGGCGCCGGAAGCATAACAAGAATCGGCATTGCTTGAGTTCCAGGTCAAACTGGCTGAATTGTTACGAGGAATGCTAATCGGCCCGTCAGAACCGTTGGCCTCAATGTCAACACTGGGAGCAGACCCGGAAGTGGTGGTAAAAGATTTATCCTCTCCATAAGAAGTGCCGGCGCTATTTCTGGCTACTGCCCGGTAATGGTAGGTTGTTGAAGGAATAAGGCCGGAAACAGTAATGCAGTAAAATTGAGCTTCGGTCAAAACCTTCTCTGATGTTGTCTGACCATAAGAGGTTGTTTGGCCGTATTGAAACCAAACATAAGTTGTTCCGTCTCCGCCCAAATCAGTTAATTCCCCGACAAATGTTACCGTGTTTCCGGTTACCGTAGTTTTAGATGGACAACTTTCAGCCAAGACAAGATTCGGCAGAAGAAAGCTGCCGACCAAACCAATCACAATTCCGGAAATCAACAGAGATTTCAGAATTAAATTTTTTTTCATTTTTTTCCAAGTCATAATAGTAATCATTTTAAATTTAATAAGTAACAATTGCCGGCAGGGTGATTACAGTTGGCGGAATAGGCGTCACGTTTACCGTAACGGAATCCGTTGCCGTCTTGGTGCCACTGGAATCATGGCAGGTTAAGGTAAAAGTATGAGTTTTTACCTGGTTCATCTGGACTGTCTGAGTGCCGGAAACAGCTTTTGTTCCGGACCAGTCGCCCGAAGCTTCGCAGTAAGCTGCGTTGCTTGACTCCCAATCTAATACAACATTGCTCTTGTAAGAAACGGTAATCGGTCCCTCAGAGCTGTTGGCTTCAAGATTGACGGAAACCGGACAGTTGGTAGTAAAGGTCTTATTCTCTCCGTAAGAGGTGGCAGCGCTGTTCTTGGCTACTGCCCGGTAATTATAAGTGGTACAAGGCGTTAAGTCGTAAACAGTGGCACAGAAAAAACCTGTTCCGTATTGAGAAGAATGATTGGTTTCCGACCCGTAACTTGTGGTTTCTCCGTATTGGAACCAAACCTGTAAATTAGGGTCTCCCCCATCGTCGGTCACTTCACCAACTAAAGTGGCTTGCGTTTCTCCAACGGTAGTTTTTGCCGGACAGCTTGTTTCGGCCGACATAAAAGAAGCCAAAGCTAAACCTGCTCCCAAAAAGACACTTAAGAATAATATTTTTTTCAACATAGTTTTTTATTTTATTTTTAATTATTATTTTGCTGACCTTTTTTTAATTAATGATTTCCCCCTTTAATGAAAACTTCTTTAAAGTTTGCATTAAAGGATGAAGGATTGACATACAATTAAATTGTACATCAATCCTCCTTGATTTGGCTGTCAACCGTTCGGGTCAGTATGAACCTCTGGCGGTATAATCTCGGGTTTTTCACTTCCGCCACCTCCTGATGGCGGCGTGCAATGTATGTCAATCATTATCCGCACCACCTCCGACGCTGCAGTTTCAAAACCGCAGTCTCCGGTTTCTACCAAGTTCTCCAAGACGTTTTCTCCGCAAGAGTACCTATAAGTACTCTTGCTTAAGAGCGCCTTGAATGTAATTTCTCTGGCTTCATCCGTTAACTTCCCCAGAGAAATCCTTTCGGCGATGTCCCCGGAAACAGGTATGCCGTCTACTTGCAGACCCTGAACCTTCGTCCAGGGATCGCGAGCTAACGCCGCGTCTCTCACCCAAACATTATTCATCGTCCCATTAAGAGAGACCACAACCCTGAATTCTACCCAGTCGCCTTTCTCGGCAGAAATTTCTTTCTGCCAACCACAGTCACCGTCAACTTTGAGCCATTTCTCCACGCTGATATTTGGAGAAGTAGTCAGCTTAATAATCTCTTGTTGAAGCGCAGCTATTAGTTGACGGTCTTCAGCACGTTGCTCCTGACACACCGCTAACTCCTGCTGACACGATTCGTCTTCCACGATGACAACCCTTTCAGGTCTCAATACTGTGGACAAAAGAATTACGGCCACGACAAGAGCCACGGTAATCCAGTTCCTCAACTTATCTTTCATAACTCTATTCCTCCTTTCTTCGATTTTTTCCTGACAGCCTAAATTTTTAATATACCATTACAATATAGAAAGAGGTCTCCCTCCTTTATATCGTTTAATATTTTTTCAGCTCTGCCTCCACGGCAATCCTTCTGGTGCCGGTTTCTGGAGGCCAGCAACTTATTAATAATAACACATTTGTATTATCTGTCAAGGGGTCTTGGGAAATTTCCTCTCCTCTCTCCAGGAAAAACTTGCGGGCCACGGTATATCGGTATTCTCTATTATTAAAAAAAACAAAAATCTCATCCCCTTCAGCCAATTCGCTTATCCGCACGAACACCCAGTAATATTTTATATTAGGCCAACTGGGAGGGGCTGAATGGCCCAAGATTATGGTTTGGCCAATCTCACCCGGCAAAACGGAGTCGGGAAAATGAACCACCCCAAGATCCAAGCCATTTTCAATCTCTTTTATCACCGCGCTTTCAACAAAAACCAAGGGAGCGGCAAGTTCAATTTTAGGAATCTCTAGGCTATCCTCTTTTTCAGAATATTCGTAATTTTTGTCATCTTGGGTGTTGCTAGAGTCATCGGGATGACTAATTGTTTGGATTACTTCTTGGCTCGACTTGAAAAAACCTGAAAAAAAACCGGAAATCACGCGGTAATTAAAAATCCAGGAAACTTCGCTCCAGTTGAAAATTATAAGAGTTAATAATAATAAAGCAATAAAATATTTCCCGAGTCTTTTGGTCTCCATTAAATCATGAAGTTTTGAGGGTTGATGAGCTCAATCATTATCATTTTGTCCAAAAAGAGCAAAACGAGCCATAAAACGGAGAAACTGACCGTCTTTAAAACAGCATCCCGATAGTCAATTGTAAATTTACGATAGATGAAAATGTCGCAAAAAACGGTAACAAACAAGGTAAGTATAATCAATACCAAAGAGCCGTAGATGATTCCTTGAATCAAGTCATAATAATCGCTCATCATAAATTGGAATAAAGCAAAGGTGGGGGTTTTAGGCGTTTTGTCTGTGGCGGCGAGAGTAAGGGCTTCTTCTTTTTCTTCCTCAGATACAATCAAATTCTCGGGTTCTTCCTCAGAAACAATCGGGGCCTCGGACTCTTTTTCTTCTTCTCCCGCAATTTCAATAACTTCCTCGGTCGGCGCCGTCTCTTCCTCTTCCACCGTCTCCGTCTCTTCGGTCGTTGCAACAAGAGGTTGGACCGTCTCTTCTCTTGGAATTTCCGGAATTATTGTTTTTTGAGTCCCAAAAAATTGAACGACTAAGGTGGTTTCCTTGCCCTGAAAATTATCTCTTAACACCGCGATTCCCATCTCCTGAAAATTCGGATTCAAAATATTTTTCTTGTGAGAACTCGAATTCATCCAGGCTGAATGAACTTGTCCTGATTCTACAAAACCGATGGCTAAATTTTCTCCGGCCATCCTGTAACCGTAGCCGCTTACCTGCAACCAGTACCAGGGCGTAATTCCTTCAGGACTATAATGGGCAAAATAGCCGTTTTCCATCATATCTTTTGCTTTCAAGTATGCGGCCGTATCCAGTACCGGGTTTTCATTCAGGGGGTTGAGGCCGAGCTGTTCTCTGGCCGTGTTGGCAAGCCCAAACAGGCCGGTTTTTGTCAAATCGGCGAAAAAGCCAGTTTCGGGAAAGTAAAAGAGAAAGGGAATAATAACAAGCTTTAAAATCAATAAAGCAAGGCCGTAATAAATCAAGAAACTCCCGTTTAAAAGCTTGGGCCGGTATTGATTAACCTTACAAGGAATAAGTATTAATTTTATTTTACATAAAGACTCTTTGTTCATATTTCGCCTCTATTATACCAAAAAAAGCGCAAAAAGTAAAGCCCTTTGTGCTTTTCTTCAAAAAAATGTAAAATTAAAGAATGCGGGTACTTGAGTTTCATTTTAATCCTGAATTAAGACCGGGTTTGATTTTTGACAGTTTTTGCTACGAGCCGGCAAATGTCTACGAGAAAAGGATGGGAAATTTGTACTTGACGGGCGTCTTAAAAAATATTTTGCCCCAAAATGTCAACTTTTTAGATAAGCTGGCCAAGGTCATTCAAAAAGAGTTCTATCGATCAACTATCATCAAGCCGGAAAAATCAAAAAAAAGAGAGCTTGAAAGAAG
>Ga0307375_10002728_pt1 | contig 17841 bp, 21 predicted proteins | sample TR1MG_FD_202531 | JGI IMG/M metagenome (GOLD analysis project Ga0307375, IMG submission 202531) | Soil microbial communities from Risofladan, Vaasa, Finland - TR-1 | ecosystem: Environmental > Terrestrial > Soil > Coastal area > Acid sulfate soil | place: Finland: Risofladan, Vaasa | collected... | reverse complement strand
GCCATAGGTCACCACTCATAAACTTTTCTTTCGGATCCCTAACCATATTCTTAATAATATTCTCCCTTGTTTCGTATGGAATAACACTATCACCAGAACCAAGGAAGTCACATTCAATTTCCTGAGAAATTTTTCTTGGATCGTATTTAAGTTTCTTTGCCATTCCTTCAAACCATGGTGAATATGGTTTATACCCGTCATCTGAAACTTTTTGGTAATCCTCCTCCGCAACATCCGTTAATATAAAGTCCTCCTCATCGTCATCATATACACCTCTATTTAACATATAGTGAACCATGTCCTTAACTTTAATCCATCTTAAATCTTTTGAATAACGTGGATCTCTGTACCAGTTTAAATCTGTAATATGGAAATTATTAATACCCTTAACCGCCTGATCGAAAACAGTCCAATAAATTGGATCAAAACCATTGGGAGTTGAAATTAAAATAATCTTACCACCTGTTGAAAGTGACGCCATAGAGGCCGCCCAAAAATCGTCTCCTGCTTCAATATACGCCGCCTCGTCAAATATTAGAATGGTCGGTGTATAACCCCTCAATGCGTCTTTCGATGTTGCAACGGCTTTAACCTCGCATCCGTTATTTAATCTAAATCGACTTTCAGAGTTTTTATCTGGAGAGAATCCCACATTCATCCAATCGGGCCATTGAACTAGAAACGACCGGATCTTATTTGCCATTTCAATTGCGGTGTCCCGCTTGTTTGCAACAATCAGAATCTTTTCCGGTTTCTCTGGTTTTGCGGTTTGTAATACTTTAGAAACCCACGCAGCAGTTACCGTGGTAACGCCAGCCTGACGATATTTTCTTGTAATGTTTTCATTGTAGTTCTCATAATCATCCATCAACCTAATTTGATCGGGAAATAGATCCAACGGTACATTACGTGATTGGGTATTATCAAAAGTTTGGAGATATGTACGTAGTGCATATGGTGTATCTTTGATAATACGGGCGTATTCTTTTAACTGTTCAATGTTAGCTGCCATACCTATAAATACAAAAAAAGGTGGAATTCTCCACCTTTATATACTTTGGGTTAATGTAGTTGTAATAAATTACCCACGATTTCCTTGCTTACGGGCAATCATTTGCTCAATTTTCTGAGCCAATTCCCAATTCTCAGCATCAATCGCTTGATTTAGTTCGAAGTTTAATGCGTTAATTCCCATACTGGCGAGTTTCTTATCATCCAATCCTGGCTCAGCTTCTGGTTCATCTTTTTCCTGAGTAATTCCTAAATTTTGTAAAAAGGTTTCCATGTCTTGATCACTCGTTTCTTCAGCAGCCTCTCTTACCTCATTTTGTATCTGATCAACTTCAGGAGTATAGTCTTCTTGATTAAATGCCGCACGTACACCCTCCATCAATTGTTGCATCATTGATTGTCCACGCTCTGTCCCCTCTAGAACTTCTTTTACGAATACTAAAAATTCTCTGGCTTCCAATTTGAATATTGCAACTAACAAATAATTTTGTAACTCTTTTTGATTTTCATCAAGTAGAATCTCTTCAGGGAATTGACCTCTGATTCTATTCCATATTGATGGACCTAATCTGATGTCCCACACTTCCTTTTCTAAAGTGTCTTCTGATCTACTAATTTCCTCCCAACCAGTTTCTGGTTGTCCCTGAACAGCAAACATCTCCATAACACCTTTGATTAATTCATGAACTAAAACTGGAAAGTTTATTCCACGGGCAATAATTGTTGGGGGTTCTGTGTTTCTATCAACTTCTTCTTTACCAGCCATCGACTCACCACCCATTGCGGCACCAATCGATTCATCTGGGAATTGCCAATATAATGAATCATTAACTGACATCATTAGACCATAATCTCTAATAAGAGTATCTGATCCTGTTATATCTTGAAGTCTATCCGCAACATAATGGTACATATAATACCCTTTCATTGCTGAACCTTGAATTATACTGTTAATTAACCTTCTTTTTGCTTTTTCAAAATTGAGATGTTCGAGATTTTGTGCAATTTCTACTTCATTTTCAACCGCTTGTTCGTCGTTTTCTTCACCTTCTTCACCTTGCTGATCTCCTTCTCTGTTCATTCCTTCCATATCCATTTCACCCATTCCAACAATTTTTGCGTCATATTGGAACGCTCCTTCTGGAATTGCCATTTCTTTTTTCACCAATTCAATGGCCAATTCTTCTAATGCTTCTCTATGATTAGCTTCGGTTTGAATGATATTCTGTAATGCCCCCATTGTGAGACGCATTAAAGGTAAAAGACCACCTTGACCTTGTAATGAAACTTCCTGTCCTGTATATTCTGCCACGTTTGCGATAACATCCCTATATCTTTCAGAGGCAAGAAGTTCTTGAAAATTATTTTCGGGTTGTTCTTCGTTTGTATCTGGGAATTCAACCTTATCAAATGGTGTGTCACCTTGAGCCAACTTATCTTGTATTCCCGGGTCTGGGTTACTTCCAGGTGGAAGATCCATAGCCATCTCTCGAAGATTTTTTCTAACTGAACGAGATATACTTTTGTTAGTAAGTTTCATACTTTATTACTTTTTTTCAGCTTTAGGGGCTGGATTTATACCTGGGCCTGGTTGATATGGTGTTGCTGGCCTTTGGGGTTTTTGATCAGGATTTCCTGGTTTTGTTGTCGGTTTTGTTGTTGGTTTGGCAGGAGCAACTTCTGCATTTTTAATTTGGTCGAATGTTAAAAAATCTGGAAGAGCCTCAGTATCTACTTCTGGTTCCGCAACCTCCGCTTCTTGTTCATTCATTTTTTGTTCAATCAATGATAAGATTTCGTTTTTAGATGTAAATGGATATACCTTATTTCCTACTATTTGATCCACCCACTCGTTTAGATTAAGACCCATGGATTCTTTTGTCTCTTCTTTTTTGTCGTCGTCGTCATCATCTTTAATGATTCCAGCGCTTTTTAACCATTCTGTTTTAGTTTTAAATTTTGGTTTTTCTTCCTCATCAATTTCTTTCCCACTAGGATTTACCTCCCCATCTTTCATCCTTTTCAGTAATTCTTTATAGCTTTCTAATTTTTTCTTGTCCTTGCAATGTTTTATTTTGTATTCAATCTTTTTAATAACATCGAATTTTTCTTCACTTTTATCTTCGGTTACTTCACCTTCATATGTAATGAACTTTTCTTTCTTTTGTTTCGCTAGATTAATAGCGTTCATATCTGTTTTTGGAATGTGAACCGGATTAACCTCATTCGAATAATATTGCTCCCCTAAAACTCTTTCTGATAATACGGCGAGTTGTTTGTCGCTTAGACTGGCTAGTGTTTTATCGGAAAACCCCTCTTTGAGTAAATTTGCTACTATGTCTTTTCTTTTCATTTGCGTAGTTTGTATTGAATTTCGTCATTTATTAACCTAAGCCCCTTAGTCATTAATTTTTCGGTTACACTTTCTAAGGTGTCACCATAATGGAATGATACTCTTATCGGCCTCTCTTCCGCATCCATATCAAATGGTTCCCACGCCAACGCTATAATTCCGTCTGCGGCGTCTACTACGCCAAAAAAATCGGAATTTTGAACCACTTCAAGTTGCAAATCCGAGTTTTTTAATAGTCCCACTAAATCAATGGATTTGAGTTCTGGTGGTACTGACCTTCCTGATGAAGGGATTTCATACCAGTCATCTTCCATTACATCATTCTTCTTACTAAAAATGAACTCATATTGGTTCTGACCCTTATAGTCTTTCCCCAGTTCGTTAATGTATACTAAGTACATTATTCAAAATATTTTCCTAACGTTTCTTTAACACTACCACTAACCATATCAGTTAATTCATCTAGGTCGAATTCTTTCACACCTTCGTCGTCAGAAGACTCCCTCGGAACATCATTCACATTACTATCAATTGCGTCACCTAATTTTAATTCATCCAACTCCCCATCATCTGAGAACTCATCAACCTTATTTACATCAGAGTCTAGAGGATCTTCTAATTCACTATCACCAGTATATAATGGATATTCATCTTTGGTCATATCTGCCTTAGCTAATTTTCCAGCCTTTTTAATTTCAGGATCATTTAAAAATTCATCTTCAGGACCAAATCCCACCATATCTTCTTCATCATCAAATTCATCATACTCATCTAAAGGGGTATTAATTAACTCATCCAACGATGCCACTCCGTCAATGGACATCCCATCTATTTCCGCAGTTTCTTGTGGAGGTAGTGGAACATCTTCGGCTGGAACGTCTGCTGCCGCAGTGTCTACCGCTTCTTCAGCACCAAGTTGGTCAAGAATTGATTCTTTGTCAACATCCTCCATTGTCTCAAAATCAACACCGCTTAAAACTTGATTAACAATCTCAGCGTAATCCGCACTTTCGAGTTGTTCAGCATATTTGTTTAAGTTTTGTTGAAGTTTTCCAGCGTCTTTTTTAAGAACCGCCATGAAATCATTTGGATCTTCAGCACCTTCATCAGGTAGAGGAGCTTCCATTGATGGGTCGCCCTCCTCTGGTGGTAATGCAACTGGTTCTTCTGGTACTGGCGCAGGGGCAGCTTTAGGTTGTTTTAGGACATATTTTGTGGCTTCCTGAAGGGTTTCTTGTTCGGTAAGAAACTCCATTTTTTTCAATGCCTCACCATATGACGAAAATCTGTTCTTGTTTTTCATGAACATACCTCCGATATAATCTAAGGAATTTTCATTAAGTCCCTTTTTAACGTAATAACCATCTTTTTCTTTTACGATGCCATAAACGCCGGATTTTGCTTCTTTGACAATCTCTGAAGATTCTTTTAGAACCTTATCTGATTGATAATATGTGAGATCAAGGATTCGTTGGATTTTCGCATCCCCTTTTAGCTTCTCACTACCTACTGGTTTTAACTCTCCCATTTGTGTAATGTTAAATGTGTTTTATTCTTATCAATAAATACAAGTATATCCATAAAAAATTATTGAAAACGCTTAATGTACTGATAATTTATTATCTACCGCCTCTTTTTTCAGATCGATTAATTTCTTAATGTACCCGTTTCTTCTGAGTAATTTGAAGGTGAGATTTTCATATGAATATTCACCACCCTTGTCTAAACCGCTTTGTCTAAACCGCTTTAGCTTCTTTTTGATCGATTCTACTTCAGATGTAACATCAATACCCAATTTGTTTTTCACCTCCAAAGAATCAATTAAATTGGCGTACTCTTCACCCTTCTCAAGTATACCTCTATCGTCGACATATTTTTTCGATTTTTGGGGTTCGACGATCCATTTGTCATTTAATATAGAATATACCCCACTAGAAATGTGTGGTTCTTTTACGTCCTGAACGTACATCTCAACCTCAAATCCTTTGATGGTGATATCATGTAATGAGTTCCAAACATTTTTCTTAGCAGCAAAAAATTCCGCAAGAAGGACATTACTGTGATTACTTTCGTCATAGTCTATCAAGACATGAAGGTCAACGTCGGAATATTCTGACCAGTTATAGTTTGCTAATGAACCCGTTAGGACTGCATCATAAACGAAGAATTCTACTCCTAAGAACTCAATAAATTTATCTGTAATGATTAATAACCGATCTCTGACAGAATCCAGCATTTTATAGGTATCGCCAGATTTTTCAAAAATCTCTAAAGACAAAGTTGGTTTTGAATAAAAAGATTTAATTATCTTCTCGTCATGTTCCCTGTCTTCTGATAATTCATCAACTAGCGATCGTGTACTCATGTAACCTTTTTATACTTGTATACTTTATTTATATTGCTATTAAGGAATTTACCCTGAGACTCCGACATTCTTAATTTTGTGAAGACCTCCCAAGGCACACCATAATACTCATAAATACTTCCATTTTTGAAAGTAACCGCTAAGGTTTTAGATTCTGTTTGATAAGATGCGAATTTTAAGTTAGTTGAATGGATAACAACATTAATTGTTTTTCCGGAGATTTGTTCTGATATGATTCCCATGGTCGTAATTTTTAGTATAATATACAAAAATTGGACAAAAAAAGAAACCCTTGACTTTCGATCAAGGGTTGTAATTTATCCTGGGAAGGGTGGTTCCCCACCACTTGCTAGATTTGTAGGCTCGTATTCGTTATTTTCTTTTCTGTCTGGGACTTCAGGCTTCGGTATTTCTGAAAGTTTGTCAATCAAATCACCAATTGTTTTCCCCGAATCAAGTAATTTTCGACCACACATTAAAAAATTCCCAAAGTCAGGACCTGGTTCTTCTGCTTTGAATGTTTCTTCGCCCCCGGGGGCAACAAACCCACCTACAAGCTGTTCTTTAATAAGATGATCCATTTGGGATTCTGTAATTCGAATTATCTTTTTCATAACCCCATTACTTGTTTTATTCTTGTAATTTCAGGTATGGTCTTTTTGTAATATAAATTTTGGGCTTCAGCAACCATATTTTCAGTTTCACCATCCATCCATTCGCTATCGATATAGTCTTTTATGAATTCAACGTCATGTGCTAACTTTTGAATATCTTCATTTGATTCTGCGTTTGTTATACGATCAATAAGATCGGTAAGAAAATCTTTTACTTCCTCTTTTGATGTAACTTTTGTTACAGAAGGAATCTCATCGGGAACTGGATCTGCGGGAACAGAAGAAATTAATTTAAACCTACTTGGATCATCGATACCCTTTTTTCGTAGAGCATCCATCCGTTCCTTTTCAATCTCATCTCGTTTACTCCCTATTTCACCACCGATCTGTTTTTTTGTAACAGCTTCGGGAGGATTTTCAAGTCTTTTTTCCACAATACCCCTTACAATTTTTATGAAGTCATACAAGGTAACTTTCTTATATTCTTCATATACTGCGGATTGTAATGGATGGGGTCTATCTAAACCTTCACCTGTCCGTAGGTAATCGAAATTAGACGATTGTTGATTGAGAGAAGCGAGACTAGTTCCAATTATATTATTTGCAAGTTGTTGTTTGGACATTCCCAAATGTTCGATTCCAAATGTGGCATTAAACATCGCAAGAATTTGGTCTTCTTTATCCCATTCCTCCTTCCATCGACCCTTCTGACCATACTCAATTAACATTCGTTGGGCCACGACGGATTTGAGTTGTGATTCGGTTACCCTTATTTTTTTACCCATATCTGAGTTTGTTTTAGGCCATTGGAATCTCAGGTTCAATCCCACCGTCAACCTCTGGGTTTGGCGCAATTGGTTCCTCGACATCTTCTGGCTCAGATTCTTGAGCTTCTAAGAGTTGATCTACTAACTCACCAACGGTAACCCCTTGGTCAAGTAGTTCTTTAGCACAACCAATAAATTGTTCAAAATCTGGACCCTCAGTTGCCATGTCTTCACCACCAGCATCGGGAGTACCTGTTACTTGTTCTGGACTTGGTCCTGTGTTCATAACTTGGCCTTCTTGTTCCTTAATCACTTTTTTAATGATATCATTAAGTTGTGATTCTTTAATTTTTACGACTCTTTTCATATTTCAATTGTATATTATTCTTTATTACATTCCATATAATGATAAATACCTGAATGATTCCTATAAATATGTGAAAGCCAAAAAAAACCCCCGAAATTGTCGGGGGCCTTATCTAAACGATTTCAATGACACGTTCTTTAATTTTTTTCTTGTCTTTGGGGATCGTTGCGGCTAGGATCCCATTTTCTACTGTGGCAGTGATTCCTTTCACATCAGAGTCGTCTGGGAGTGTGTATTCTTTAGTAAATGAATTGGTGAAGTAAAATGTTTTGTCATCAGTTTCTTCCTTTTCATGTGAAATGGTAAGAATGTTATCTTTCACCTTAATCTCGATGTCCTCTTTATCAAGTCCAGGGACTGCGAGTTCAACACGATATTCATTATCACCATTGATAATGTTAGTTCTTTTAACGCTTCTTTCGATGAAGCTCGGTGTCTCATAAAAGAGATCAACAACATCCGTAAAAAACGGATCACTAAATAATTTTAATTTGTTCATGTTTCAATATTTTTTTAAATGGTTTATTATCAACCTAACATTTACAATTTTTTTGCCAATCTTAATATCACGACATTTTGTCAGTTATCCGTTGATTATCAATGACATATTGTCTAAAACCCCACCATTTGTATTTCTCAAAAATTTATCTTATATTTGTAGTGTAAAAAAAAACACATTAAACTATGGGAAATTTTTCTAAATTATTTACCGGACTAGTTATGGGATTAGGCAGTATTGTACTGATTGGATTTGTGGCTTTGTTCGGAGGGACTCTCGTTTATTGGCTTTGGCCAGTAGCAATTCCCGCAGCCTTACCGGGGTTAGTTGAAAACGGGGTATTAGCGAGCGAAATTATGTGGTGGCCAGCAGTGTGCCTCACATGGTTATGTGGAATCCTAATTAAATCCACACAAACAAATAATAATAAGTAAAAACACGAAATGTTATGTTGATCGTTGAAATTTTGCTAACCTTTTTTGCATATCGAAATGGTTGGAAATGGTTGGGACTTCTCCCATTGGGAATAGCTTTTGGGATTGGCCTGATTCTTGGTGCTAGTGGAATGGATCCTAGTGATTTGGGAAATCTCATTTGGATTGACGTTTTGGCTATCATCGCCCTCGTTGTGATGTTGATCAAAAAAGGTCCGAATGCGAAGAAAACAACTGATGACACATCAGAATCCTCTAAAAATGACTAATAACTAAAACTTAAATTATGGGCGTAGATTTTTTTGAAGAACCACAGAAACCAACTCGAACAAAAAAAACGGGATCAACAACCCCAATACTTGACAATTTTTCAAGAGATTTGAATAAATTGGCAGATGAAGGGAAAATAGATCCGATTGTTGGAAGAGATAAAGAAGTACAGAGAATTGCACAAATATTATCTCGAAAGAAAAAGAACAACGCTGTTATAGTTGGTGACGCTGGCGTAGGTAAAACTGCACTGGTTGAAAAACTAGCGTTGTTAATTAACAAGGGTGAATGTCCTACGAGTTTATTGGATAAACGATTAGTTTCTCTCGATTTAACATCGTTAGTTGCAGGAACAAAATATCGTGGTCAATTCGAAGAAAGGATAAAAGGGATCTTAGTTGAATTACAGGAAAACCGTGATGTGATCATATTCATTGATGAATTACATATGATAGTTGGAGCGGGTAACGCAAGTGGATCTATGGACGCATCAAATATCTTCAAACCCGCGCTCGCCCGAGGTGAGCTACAATGTATCGGTTCAACAACATTTGACGAATATAAGAAACACATTGAGAAGGATGCAGCTCTAACCCGAAGATTTCAAAAAATCACATTGAAAGAACCGACTCCAGAAGAAACGGTTCAAATTCTCTATACCCTCAAAAAATCATATGAGGACTTCCATAAAGTATCATACGGAGAAAATATAATGGAAACTATCGTTTTACTTGCGGGTAAATTTATAACAGATAGATATTTTCCTGATAAAGCCATTGATATATTAGATGAATTGGGTGCAGAGAAAAAGGTAACAACTAAAATTCCACAGTCAATTGAAAAGTTAAGATCTGAAATCGAAAAGATTAATGAGAAGAAAAAAGAGGTCGTAAAAAGCCAGAAATATGAATTGGCAGCCCAATTGAGAGATGAAGAAAAGAAATTGGTTAAAAAACTCAATGATGAAAAACGGTCATGGGAAGTGGATAAAGACCATAACAAAGATCCGGTTTCTATCGATGATGTATATAGTATAGTCACAAATATTACAGGTGTACCCATTGCAAAACTCGACGATAAAGAAACATCGAATCTTTTAACACTTGAAAAACAACTTGGAGTAAAAATTATTGGACAGGAAAAGGCTATATCAACCATTTCCAAAGCAATCAGAAGAAATCGTGTTGGTATCAAAGGGAATAATAAACCTATCGGATCGTTTATGTTCTTGGGTTCAACTGGTGTTGGAAAAACATACCTGGCAAAGACAATTGCTGAGATTCTATTTGGATCTCCAGAAAATATCATTAGAATTGATATGAGTGAATATATGGAAAAACATAATGTTTCTCGACTTATTGGTTCACCCCCAGGCTACGTAGGGTATGATGAAGGAGGACAATTAACCGAAGCGGTGAAAAATAATCCATTCTCAGTGATTCTATTCGACGAGATTGAAAAGGCTCACAAGGATGTTTATAATATGTTACTTCAGATTTTAGATGAGGGGCGATTAACCGATTCATTCGGAAGGAATGTAAACTTCACCAACTGTCTTATTATTATGACATCCAATATCGGAGCACAGAAAGTTGTTGATTTTGGTAGAGGGTTGGGATTTGAAATTAAAAGCGATGCTGGCAAAGAACACGAGAAAAAAGCATCCATAATTTTAAAAGAACTCAAAAAACATTTCAATCCCGAATTCTTAAATCGTCTTGATGGACACATTATGTTCAATCCATTGGGTGATGAAGAAATTAAGAAAATTATTACAATTGAAATCTCAAACCTTAGAAAGAGATTATTGGAAAAAGAATATAAAGTAGATTTTAATGTGTCTGTTAAGAATAGAATCTTCGAATTAAATACTGAGGAAAATTACGGAGCAAGACCAATCAAACGAATTATTCAAAATCTTTGTGAGGATTTTCTTAGTGATGAAATTTTGAAAGGCACTATTAAACAAAACGTTCCAGTAAAAATCAAATGTAACAAAAAGGGCGAATTAGTTTTATCGTAAACTATCTTTTTGGATAATCACAGATATTTATTATCTTGTAGGTTCTCTTTGTCGATTACCTTTTCGTTTAATGAAAACTGATGGTGTTGAACCCATCATGACCTAAACCCCGACTGATTGTTGGGGTTTTTTTTGGCATCCTCACAAATTTTCTTTATATTTTATCTACACTAAATAATGTTCCATGGAGAAAAACCTTACAGCATCTGGGCTCACACTAAATTTTGATACGATTTATGATGATTATGAAACCTTTATGAATGAATCGAGGGATCCCATTTATCGAACAATTTTAAAGGCTTTTGAAAAGTTAAAAGATCGGGAAAAGGTCTCAGTTAATGTATTTGCCAATGTTGAGATGACAGAGTTTGAATCTGAGTTAGAGTTCACTAAATCGAATTTAGATATCCTCACAGACGTGATCAATCCATATTTTGAAGAACGGGAAGAGTATGAGCTGTGTGCTAAGGTTATGAAAATATTGTCTGAATTAAAAAACTAATCAGTCAATAACCTTTTTTTATTTTTCTTTCTTGTACCCCCTAACATTGTGTCGTCAGTCATTCCAGGTTCTATTGGTGGATCTTCATCAGGTTTAGTTCCCCATAATTTTACCCTCTCATAACCTCGAATTCCAAGTAACGCCCCGATGAATATTAATATATCGTAATATTCTTTATCTGTGAAAATTACCATATAAACCACCAGCGCCGAAAAAATGTATGTAAGGATCTTTTTAATCGAATATTCACAATTCTCATGAAGTAAACATGATAGAAAGTCGCCTATTTTTCTGAAGAAATTCATTATTGTTTAATTTTTTCTACTTTTATTACTGGTCTTATTGTATCCTTTTTTATTTTTACCGTATCCTCATCTAGTGGGATCTGGTTTCCGAGAGAATCAAGTTTAAATAATGCGTTTCCGTTTTCGTCGATCGCAATCACCTCAATTTCATGTTTTATGGGTCTAACCCCAATAGAGAAAAAGTCTTTTTTTACTTCGACGCTGTCGGATCTAACATCAAAGGGGGTCTCGCCTCCAACTGTCCGCTCAAAGAGTTTTTTTTTGTGTCAAAACTTAAGCCTTCCATATATTCTAGGAAATCTTGTTTAGTTAAGGTCTTATCATTACTAAGACGTTTGACATATGAATTTTCCAGAGCCTCTGTCGTCCCTTGAATTTCATTTAACTGTTCCTTCATAATTTCCTGTTGTTTCAATAACAAGGAATCGGTTTTAGCGGCTGAAGACTGAGCTTTAATTATTGTATTCACATTAGTTTGTAGAATTTTATTATTATCCCTCCAACCATCATACAGAGCGAACGCACCCCATACCACACCTAATACAGAGATAATAGCAAAGTAATACGAGCTATATAATTTAATATTCCCTAATAGTTTCAAAAAGTTCTGTTTCATTTTAGTTTTGTCCTTTAATATAAATATTGAATTTATAGTTTTATACCAATAATTATTATGTCATCCGTCTGTTCTTCGTCCCCCTGCCAGTTCTTTAATTTTTGTTCAAGTAGTTCGCCCTGGTAGGTTAAACTTAAATGTTTAAATGACATCAACATTTCGATAAATCTTTCTTTCATTAATTTTTTATTTTTCGGCCCGCCAAATTGGTCTACAACACCGTCGCTAAACATATAAATAACGTCCCCAACCCTATATGGTATTTCCTGTGTTGCAAATGTTTTTTTCACACGTTCATCATTACCTCCGATTAGATATGGTTCGCCCTTATATTCCGCCATTTTTTGATCACCTCTATTATAAATTAATAAGGGTCGCCTACACCCTGAAAAATATATTTTTTTGTGTGATTTATCAATAGTCACAAAGGCGATGTCAATTCCATCCTGATATCCACTTGTCTCATCCTGTTTTAATAATGATCGTAAATTTAAATCAAGTAAGGATAGAATATCTGATGGGTGTGTAAAATTATTTTTATCTTCCGAAATCTCATTTAAAAAGTTAGTACCGATTATCGATAGTAACGCCCCTGGTACCCCATGACCCGTGCAATCCGCAGCGGATATCATAATGTTACCATCCTTTTTATTGAACCAATAGAAGTCACCACTAACAATATCTTTCGGTTTATATAAGATAAACGCTTCCCTAAAGTCTTTTAATAATACATCAAGTTTTGGTAAGATTAGAGTTTGAATCCTCTCAGCAAACACAATACTTTGTGTCATAGATCGATTTTTCTCGGTGATAGAACTATATGCTGAACTTAACTCTTTATTTGCCTGAGCCAACTTTTTCGTCTCTTTAACATATTCACGTTTCATATATGCGTTCTCAATTGCATATGGTAAACGAATTAAATGATTCTTAAACACATAATCGTCGACCCCCTCTTTGAGTAATTCTATTGCGAATTCTTCTGGAACATCATCAGTCACTAATATAAAGATAACGTCCGGGTTATCCTTCCTACTATCTTCCAACGCCCTAAATGAATTATAATTAGGAATTGTGTGTTCTGCAACAACCACATCAGGGTTGAACACATTTAAATGGGTTAAAAACGAATCACTATCGGTACATGTCATAATCGGATACTCAAACCCATCGTCCAACAAAGTTCGCTTTATTTTCTGAGCATCATCCTCCGAATCATCAAGTATTAATATTTTTATAGTTTTTTTCACAGTTAATGTCGCTATCAAATTTTTTTATTTTACTACCATTATAAATACCGATAGCGACATCAAACCTGTTAAAGATTTAAATTAATCTTTATCTTTTTTTACCACCACTCGAACCTGAACTTCTACTTGCCGATCCACTTGAATAACTTCTTCCAGAACTGCTTGAACTCGAAGGTCTACTATAACTTGAACCACTACTTCTTGACGGAGTACTGTAACTACGTGTTTGACTTGAAGAAGGTCTGGTGTACGTAGAGCTACTACGATTCTGAGTACTGCTTGGTCTACTATATGTACTTCTCTGTGTACTTACAGGTGTACGTACAGTCGTACTTCGTTGCTGTGTTGATCTTTGCTGTTGTACGCTTCTTGAAGGTATTGCTGTAGTTGTTCTAGTACGAGTAGATGAGTTATTATAAGAAGGACGAGTATTCATTCTTGGATTTTGATATGTTGGTGTATATGTCCTTTTACTGTTATTATAGGTTTGTTTTGTTGTCGCTCTAGTTGTTTGCGTTCTTTGAACAGGGACATTTTTCTTCGCTGCGGTCGGAGCACTTACATATCCATCTCGATAGGTTTTATTATATGGTGTATAATATTGTCGATTCCAACCCAAGGCGTTTGAACTTGCATAATGTCTTCCTCTTGGTCTTGAGTAATACCCATAATAGTAGTTGTGTCCATAATACCTATTATAATATGGGTTATATCCCCAATATGGGTAATAAGACCCATAATAGTATGGGTTATATCCGTACCAACTGTCATAGTAATATGGGTAGTAATATGGGTAGTAATTGTAATGATACCCAAAATATAATGAATGTCTTAGATCCCTATCATAGTCAACATAGTAGTTGTTGATAACTGTGGGTTCTTGAACAATATCTTCATTCCCGTCTAAAACAAAATTAATTGGGAATGTAAATTGAACGGATACGTTTTGACCTCGTTGTTTTCCGGGTGTCCACTTAGGAGACGCATTTACAACTCGAAGGGCTTCAGCATCTAAATATGGATCTATACTCTTTTCAATCTTTGCCTTAGTTATGTTTCCATGTGAATTCACAACAAAACTAACGATTACCTTACCAGTGATATTATTCTGTATGGCTTCTTTAGGGTACTCCACATTTAAAGCAATCCATTTTCTGAATTCCTTAGCATCTTCCCCGTTGAATTTTGGCATATCTTCAACAATGAAAAATACTTCTTCCTTTGGTGGGTGTTCTTGATTTTCTTTTTCCAACCTATATTTTTCGTAATCGGAAAGCTCTCTTTCCTGTGAAAACGATGTTATGGTGAAAAAAACGAGTGTAATTAAAAATAGTAATTTTTTCATGATAGGTAACTTTAGAAGTTTATTACACGTATAAGTACTATTATCATGCCAAAGAGTGGGTTTATTTTAAAATGATAAATATTTATTAAAAAATAGATACATTTGAAAACCCTTAGAGAAGAAAGAAATAGGATTTTAGAGATCATGGGATACAACAAAAAAACGGTTGAATCCATTTTAATGGAATCAGAAATTTCTCGACAGAAATTTGAGAATACTAGATCTTTCGTTATTAGTAATCGTGTTCAGATATTCGGTACACCAAATTCAGATGATTGGGATGAACAAATTTACGCGATCTCTGCAACCGCAGGTAATAGTGTTGAAACGTTAAATGATTTTTTTGAGAAGTTTGATTTTAATCTTCTTATTAGTCAAAAGATTGTTCCCGTATTTTACGAGGAAGATGACCGATGTAATTTAGAATATTTTATGTCTTTCGACGAGTCCACAATAAATGGAGAGAAAACGATTACATGGCAAGGTGAAGAATATGAAATGACATTTGAGGTCGATAACATCTCAAGATCATCTTGTAGAGACAATTTAAAAATTCGTGATAAGGCTGATCAAATATTGGATCGGCTTGAATATGATACAAGTTTATAGAAACAAGTAAATCTTATGAAAAAAACATTAATTGAGCAAAGAAAAAGAATCTTGGAAATAATGGGTAATGTTAACGAAGAATTATTATCGGAGTTAAATGTACAATACCTTAATATGCTACTTGATAAAATTAATGATACAGGGATGGAATCATTAAGTAATTATGAAAAAGAAGCTCTTCAAAAATTAGCAAATGACCAAGATGTGAATCCACCAGAAGTCCAGTCTCTTGGACAAACCAAAAGTACATTAAGATTTACCGCATTAGATCCGGAAACAGGAGCTCCATTGATTACCCCAGATGAAGTCCTCCAAACATTTGGTGACGCAAAACTTAAAGATTCTTATATTCAAGGAGAAGCCGAACAATTAGCGGGGTTTGATGTTCCTGTATTTCTTGAAGGAGACTTAGGACAGTTAGATAAACCAGAAGAAGAACAAGACATCAGAATGGTTTTACCACAAGGAGAATATGAATGTGTGTCACGAACAGTTGATGAGGGCGGTAGCGAAGTAAATGCTTATATATTAACTCTCAAAGTTGAAGAAGACGCTGACGATTACGATCCTGACTTGGGTATGATGAACGAGACATCGTCTGACTTTGAGTTAGGTGAAATGGAAGATTATAAGGTTTATAAAGATGAAAAAGATTTTTCACCAGAACAAAAGGAAAAAATCACTAACTTTGTGAACAATTATAAAGGAGATTTTGAGGATGAGGATATTCATAAGTTAGCCGATGAGATGGGATTAGACACCCCTGAAGTTGAAGAGTTCATATACAATATGGCTCGTAAATAGATAAATGATGACAGGAGACACACAACTACAACTTTTGATTTGGGATTATTTATACACCAATTATGACAATGAAGGTTTAGAATATTTACTAGCTAGCACAGGAAAAGATTCGTTAGACAATCAACTAAATTGGAATCACACTATAATCCCTAAAATTAATGAAGGTAGTGAAACTATATATCAACAAATAGTAGATGATGGTGACATTCCTCCACGTAGAGAGTTATATTTAAATAATGATATTTTAACTATATTAATAACAACAGGTTATTATAATGATGTTGATGAAACTTATTGTGATAAATATGATGTGATTATTGATGATGGTATTGTTGAAGATCTAATATATATTACAGCTAATCAATATTATGTTCAATTAGACATATTGAATAGGTAAGTATTTATATAAAAAAATAATTTGAAGTTTTTTTCTGAAATGTTTGGTATTTATAAAAATAAAGTTTACATTTGTACTCTGAAATGAAGAAAAGATTAATTTAATAAAAGAAAAATGAAAAGATTACTTGACATATTATTGGTGGCGTTACTCGCAGAAGTCCTATTATGGGCTGATGAGGATGCGCAAATATATGTCGGGTGTAAAAGATAACTATTTACATACACGTTCCACTTGAAGAACCCGACATCTTAACAGAGTCGGGTTTTTTGTTTTTGGGCGTGTACGGTTCTTTGACATGATGGAAATTTAGCGGCGTAGTTCAGTTGGTTAGAATGCCTGCCTGTCACGCAGGAGGTCGCCGGTTCGAGCCCGGTCGTCGCTGCAAATTCCCAATTTGGGAACTTTGGTCTCTGGGGCTGCTGGGTGTGGCCGCCGGCCTGTCACGTCGGAGCCAGAAATGGGCAGACGGGTTCGAATCCCGTAGGGACCGCTTATGTTGCGTTGGACGAGTGGTTTATGTCGTCAGGCTTTCAACCTGATATGTTGGGGTTAACTGACATCAGGGGTTCGAATCCCCTACGCAATACAATTATTTGCAAATAATTCTTAACAGGTTCGATTCCTGCTCCTTGATGGTAATTGATCAAAGGGGATGGTGTGAAGTGGCACGGCACAAATGGCCCGTTCGTCTAGGGGTTAGGACGCCAGGTTTTCATCCTGGTAACGCGAGTTCGAGTCTCGCACGGGCTACAATGAATGAAATATCGTACAACGATTTCAAAACTGTTGACTTTTAGGGTTATTTTATGTATCAATGTATTAAATATAATACATTATGACAAATATAATTTACGGATTACGAGACCCAAGAAACGATGTTTACCAATATATAGGTAAATCAACAGTTGGAACAAAAAGATCGCTACAGCATCTAACACTATCTCATTCAGAAAAAGTGAATGTGTGGATAAAAAAATTAGAAGAAGATTGGTTATATCCAATAGTGGATGTGATTGAAGAAATTGAAAATCTTGAAGATCTTTCAGAACGGGAAAAATATTGGATTAGTTTTTATCATAATATCAATCCAGATTTACTTAACATTTTTTTAATAGATTATCCTTTACAGAATATACGTAGTGAAGAAGATGAAAATAAATTTAATTTTCTTTCCAACGTAATACAGGACATTCCAAGAATATTAAAAAAAGAAAGATTATGTAGAAATTTAACACAAGATGAATTGGCAAAAGAAATGAAAGTGGCAAGAAGTACAATTTCATTATGTGAGCGTGGAGAGAACGTAA
>Ga0307375_10002725_pt1 | contig 17848 bp, 16 predicted proteins | sample TR1MG_FD_202531 | JGI IMG/M metagenome (GOLD analysis project Ga0307375, IMG submission 202531) | Soil microbial communities from Risofladan, Vaasa, Finland - TR-1 | ecosystem: Environmental > Terrestrial > Soil > Coastal area > Acid sulfate soil | place: Finland: Risofladan, Vaasa | collected... | reverse complement strand
GACGATCTTGTCGATTCCCTGATCCGGGACGTGAAGTCTTCCGACGGTTTCGTTGAGACCAGTCTTGGAGATGTTCTTCTTCTTTGTGGGGTGGAGTTGAGCGGGCACACGGAGGGACTCCTTGCGCAGGTCTTCAGAGGCGAGCTTCGTGCGGCGAATCGTCAAGTCCATGGCGGGTCCGATCTCGATCAAGTTGATGTTGGGCACTTGGGTGCCAGACTTCTTTAGCTTCACAGAGTAATGAGAGAAGTGAATGACGCCATCGTTGACAGTGAGTTGAATGACATGGTCCAAGCCTTGGATGTTGATCTTGTCCACGACCGTTCCTCGGAAGAAGTCGACGAACAAGTTGGCCGCAGTGCGGTACACTTCTTCGGTTTGGAACGCTTCACCAGCCAACACGAACATGGGCTTGCTTCCGACACTCTGACAACCTTGGTTGAACTCTTGGCTCGAGACAAAGTTCGTGACTCCGAATTCTAGCATATCCAACAACTTCCAGTCAAACATACGCCCAAGAATCAGATTGTTGGGACGCTTTTTCGTATTGCTTCCAAACATGAAGAGACTGGCATCAGAGCGATTCGAGTAAAACTCAATGGGAGTCACGTCCTCAAAGGGCAAGATTTGGTTCGATGCCTTACGTCGGTACCACATCGCATCGGGCTTTTTCATGTCGTACTAGATAAACAGGATCATGATACAGCATAGGAAGGTGTCAGATACTGGAAAAGGGGCACAGGAATTGGATAGGAACAAGTTTGCTGGTGGAACAGCTCACGCACGAATTCTGTCATAACGTCGGTCATATGCTGCGACGTAGAGGGTCCTTTGATGAACATAGCCGTCTTCACATTCTCCACCAACTTGGAAGATCGGTCCTCAAGGGCACGGCGTCCCCTACGGGTAGTCGGCTCACGTTCCATCAAAGATGAGCTCGCCATGACAGTCCTATGGCTTCCGGATCACAATTACTCGAAGAAAGGACAGAGTAAGGGATGTCAAATACAACAACCAGGACTTTGCACTCAATCAGGGACAGAGCGAACTGGGAATTGCCAACCAGAAGGGTGACGGAATCGAAACAGCTCTCGGACAGCAAATGTAGCTCGATGCGGATGTTGACCCTCTAATTCACAACCTTTAGACATTCCCATGGACGTTCATAGGAGGAGGCACCCCTGATTGAGAGTAGCGAGGGTCTCATATTCTCCAACTCTCCTCACATACCAAGGGAGCGAAGAGCTGTTTTGTCTCCAATATGCGTATTCCATACTTGTTTAAGTGGTTTTTTGTATGGGGAGTACATCCAGAGCGGGAGTAACATTGCATCCCTGGACAGGTCGGAGCGCGTCCTGTCCAGCTCTTGCGTGTTTAACAGATACGAAATAGGTCAAGATTGGACAGAAGGATGGTAAATTACATTTCTAATACAAAGACAGTTTGAATGTAACCACATCACACTGGAAGATGGGTCAGATGCAGGGCAGTTAGTATTGCGGGTGCTGAACAGCTCTTGCATGCCACTCACGCATGACATACGCTGCGTAATCAGCGCCGTCCTGTTCAGTTTTGAGTGTGTGAAGGTTTGCATCCCTTGGGAGGCCAATCATGGTGTTTGCAGCTTTGAGGTAGGCAAAGTGTAGCTCGTGGAGCGGTTGCATGTGTTCAGGGTGGTTCTCCTTGAGCTTCATGTATCGTTCGAGCTCCGTCCAGTTGACAGAAGGAAGATGCATTGGGCAATCAGTGCGAGGCGAAGTTCGGGAGAAGAGGTAGTCGAAAGGAGCCGCCCAAGCGTCGCGTCTGGTGAGTGGTCCGTTCAATCCGAGTTGGCGGGAGAGTGTGGCAATGAACGAAGAGTGCTCAAACTTAGAGGATGGATGCGGCATGAATCCCTTGGGAGAGTGGACGACGTCGTGATCGACCCAAGGAGAGATGAGGAGGGTGGGGATTCGGAGTCCGAGTCTGCTGAAGTCAAAAGTCACCGGATGAGTGCAAATCTTGCCGTCAGGGTTAGGCACATTGTTCAATGGCGTGGAAAAGTGATCGTAGAAGCCTCCGTGCTCATCGTAGGTGATGATGAGAACGCTCTTGTCCCAAGAAGGAGAAGCCCTCAGTTCCTCGTAGACCGTCTTCATGAGCGATTCTCCCAAGGACACCGCATGTGCCGGGTGTTGATCGGTAGATGGGCGTTCTAATTCGCCAAAGAAGTTGGGAAGGATGAAGGAGACGGTCGGGAGAGTCTGCGCATTCACATCTTGCTGGAACTGCTTGAGGCGTCGCAGGCGGTTGGAGAAGCGAGGAGCACGCGTGTAGTTGAAAAACGAAGCATCTTGGACTTGGTCGAAGTAGAAAGCCCAGTTGTAGCCAGACTCGTCGAGCAACTCGTACAGGGTCTTCACCTGGAAACCATCGTCGGGCACATCATTAGTGCAATATCCATCAGAAGTGGCGGCATGCCAATACATGCGATTGCCGTACGTGGGACCTGGAATGGAAGCGTGCCATTCGTCGAAGAGCACAAAGTTCTTGGCAAGGGAGGTGATGATGGGGATCTTGGCTGGGTCCCAACATTCCATGATGCGCGGCGCCATTTCATCTCCAAGCTACAGTTCGCCCAATTTCCATTCACAGGACATTAGCCAGCAAAAGGAAGCCCTAAGAGGTCAGCAAGAGGCTAAGAAGGTCCGAACGGTCGAGGGAGAAGTGGAGCGGGGGCAGTTCAAACGCGAAACGACAAACGTACCTGATAGCGCGCACTCCTGACAAAACCACCCATCGTAACCGGGCTTCCAGAAGAGGGGTATGAAGTGCCAAAGATTTGAAGGGTAGTGCCGTTCACGCTGTGATCAGGGTCGGGAGAAATCTAGGGGGGATGGGAGAGGATGTGACACACTGCGTTAGCGGTTCATGCCGGTGCAACATGGTTATTCTTGTCGAAATGAGATGGACAATGAGCGTGGAGCGAGAATACAGGAGACGTACATCCTGAGCATCCTTGTTGACGGGAAACACCTTGGAAGAAGGGTCTTGAGGATCCCAAAGGTTGTATTCGGCCCCAGTGAGGCCTTGGAGATGCGCGTCTTCCATCTGAAACCATCCAAGCATATGATCGTAAGCCCTATTCTCCATCATGAGTACGATGTAGTGCTTTACCGGACCAGAAGGCGATCGAAGAGCCACACAACAGTTTCTAACGAGTAGGATGGCCAGCACAGCCAACAAGACCTTCATTTCAGCCAACCAGAGCGGAATGCCTATAACTACACAAGTGGTAACAGAAACGAGGGGCAAGTCAGACGTTACTTGCCAGATACACTCCCAAGAGTGCGATTGTTCCGGGCGGTTCGTGCATTCCAAGATGTTCGTCTCCGCTGTGCGATAAGTTGAAGTGGTTGTAATACATGAGGTACATTTACATGCTGGATCTGTGGAAATACTCATCGATGATCGAGTCGGTCTTGATGGGCGCTGAGTTCCACAAGCTAGTCACTGACGAGTTCGATACTCGGAAGAACTCGAGTCTGGGTGGCAAATTTGGAATGCAGTCACGTGTTATGGTGGGATTTTGGATGAGGTCCAGAGACGTCAGCATACGAGGGAAGTGAGGCATGGCAGCATCGGTGAAGCCTTTGCATCTGTCCAGATACAACCTTGTGAGAGTCCTTGGGAAATGCTTTGCAGATTCGTCAGTGAGGAGGTGAGCATGCTCCATTCGGCAGTCCCGTAGGTGACGTGGAAGGTGTGGGATTCCACCGTCGGTGAAGTGCGTGCTGGCGTTTGCGACGAAGATGCACAGAGTTCTCGGCAACCATGCTAGTGCTTTGTCAGTAATGAGGGTGCTGTAGGTGAGGAATAGTTCGGTGAGTTTCGGGGGCAGGAAGCGCACGAATTCGTCGCTCAGGTGGTTGCTGTCGAGGACTTGCAGATACTTGAGCCCTCGAGGCAGCAGTGTCGAGCATGTGTCGCTCAAACTGTACTCACCATTCATCGAAAGGTGCTCCAAAGATTGAGGGAGTGCGGAAATGAAGGAATCGGAGATGGTGAAGCTGCCATCGATCGTGAGGTGAGTGAGTCGAGATAGAGTAGTCAGGTAATGGTGGTGTGGCTTGCCTTTGAAGGTCTCTACTACAAGTTTTCGAAGATGAGGGAGTGTCAGAAGCAGGTCGAAGGTGGCAGTGCGGCAGGTGAGTACTTCAATGGTGTTGGGGAGCGGCGAAGTTGCGTCCAGATCGAGATGTTGGAGTGTCTTGATGCGCCTCATCTTTGGAGGAAGATCTTTTAAGCATGCGTTGGTGAGGAGAACCGATTTGCGCAGGTCCAACTTGGTCATGGTGCGCGGAAGGTTTGGAATGGCCGCGTCAGTGAGTTCGGTGGCGTCGCGCATCACGAGCGTCTCCAAACAGGGTGGAAGGTAGGGTACTGCTTCATCGGTGATGAGGCTTTGGTAATCTGCTCGAATGTGATGCATGCCGCGAGGAAGCTCGCCCCAATAGCCGCTAATCGAGCTGTTCCAGGGCAGTTTCAAAGTCGTCAAGGCAGGTGGCAAGTCCTTCCACATCTCTCCGAAATCGTGATCACAACGCGATAGATCTAGATACGTCAGATCCCTAGGAAGATCTAACAAGAAGTCAGGATGCGTTTGGACCGCACAGCTAATCGAAAGATACGTCAGAGTAGACGGGACGTGATGAATGCCATCCAGTTGACTGTTGTTATCCAGCGCCAAATGAGTCAGGTTTGGGGGGAGCATTCCCAAACCCAATAGTGTGAGGTGAGTATTGGACTCCAAATACAGCTCAGTGAGCGACGTGGGGAGAGAAGTCAGGAACGGATTTCCGAGCGCCGGATTGCCATTGATGTGGAGCTTCAGAAGATTTGGTAGGCGCTCTGATACGGGAAAGGGCACGATATGTATATCTCCATCGGTGCGAGGGGACCAAATAGGATCTGGATACGGATCTGCGACAATCAGTTCGGCGCCCAAGAAGGCGTACTCTGCGTTCTCGAATGACACATGTAGCGACTCTAAAGACGACGGCAAGCTGTACAAGTCCACATTCTTCACTTCAATACCTGAATCATTTGTGCCAGTCTCCAACTTGAACCGCTTCAACGTGGGGAAGAGCGAAATCATCTTCGGCCAACAAATGCGCTTCTCTCGGCTAAAGACCAACTCGAATACACTAACGCCGCCATTGGTAAGACGCCTGATGAGGTTTCTATCACCAGAGAAGACCAAATTAGCAGTATCATAAGCCGTAAGACGCTCTGTGATGAGGCTCAGGATTTCAGGTGGAAAGACACCGATTTGACCCATCTGCCCAATCGTTCCGAAAGGGGGACACATGCACCCTAACGATATCCTAGCGCAGAGAAGAGACGAAGGGAGAACGCACTTCACCAGTGCGACATACAGCCTAGAATGGTTTGACCTGACGAGCGTTCGGCGGATGGGCCCAAACCAGGTCCAGATCTCTTGGAAGGGACCTCCATGATGTTCTCATCATAGGTATAACATGAATAACCTTCTTCGCCGAGGTCCTTTCAGATGTTTGGGTCCGGGAAACAGCCCAGGGCTCTGAAACAGCCTCTGACTTCTTGGCCACCAATTCGTTCACTCTTCTCTGGGATCGGCTACTGTTGCTATCATCACAAGATCGTTTCATCGCTTCCATCATTCACGGAGATCACATGGCCTCTATGTTGACTCGACTACCCCTGGAGGTGCTCCGCATCGTCACTTCGTTCCTCGATGGTCCATCCGCACTGTTGCTTTACGTTACTGGAGACTCTAGCCTTCGATTTGGCCTTTCACATGCCTCTGGAATTGATTCTTTCACTGTAAATGGCTCCTCGCAACATTTGAAGAGACGGACTCGCAGACCTACGGCGACAAAGGTTCCAACCCTTCTTTCTCGAATGCATGGCCTTAAAACGCTTCGGCTTGCTGGAAGACTAGATGTCATGGGTAGTTTTCATCCATCGTTGACTCTGTCTTGCACATACCTTCAATCTGCGCCTGTTACATTGACGTCTTTCTCGTTCTACGGACTCTTCCCTTTGCGCTGCTTTTTCAATGCGCGCGTGATCCACATCCCCAACTGCGACTTGATGGGCGACATTGATGTACTAGAATCTATAGCATCCCGATCTTCGTCTACGCTCCTCTTTGACCCGTGGTTGCCGTTGCGCGAATTGGCGCCGAATCTTCTCCATCTCACCCTGAGGACACCTCACCCTGGCACATCGTCGTCCCAAAATTCCATCTGGGAAGCACTTGAGGCAGCATTCTTCGGGCAGCTGCCACCGAATTTGCTGGAATTCAAGACCAATGTGTTCTGCGCGCCGACCGCTCGACTATCTCGACTCCTGCCGGCTTCTCTCGAAACGTGGACGGTTATGAACCCTGAAAGCGTCTATTGGAGATGGCAGCAACTTCCTTCTGTTCCACTAGAGCCTGCTGCTCTGGAAGAGCTACCACGGAACCTGACTCGCCTGCGCCTCTCTTCGGCAACCGCAACACTCATTCATTCTATCACGACACATCTCATCCATCTGCAAAAGATGAGAATTGAACATCAGGTTGACCTTCTTGATGCAACACTGTTATCAAGGGCGCTTGTCAGCCTTAGGATTGATGAAACGCTACACGGCGCATACGAGGAGGCTCGCCTTTGGACATCTGCCCACGAGATTCAACACCTGCCAACTTCCCTAACTTCCCTCCATCTCTCGTTCAAACTCGATGTTAAAGTGATATCCGCTCTTCCAGAATCAATGCGCAGGCTCCACATCCACTTGGGAGGTGAAACTTGGAAACCGATCGTTTGGCCGCGTTCTCTCACTAGACTCTGGATCTCAGTGCCTACTTTCGCTTTGGAGTCCTTAACGTGTCTTCCGCATCAATTGACTGAACTGGACCTGGAAGTTTACGAATGGACCGGCATGAACGCGCTCTCGTATCACCTCGGCGATGAAGGTCCTACTCCCCACACCAATTCCAAACCCGACTCTGAGCTGCCTCTTCCTCTTCCTCTGCTCCAATCGCATAAGAGTCTGGTCTCTCTCGTGATTTCCAAGGGAAACTTCACCATCACTACAGAGATACTCCTGGCCTACCCGGCTCTCACTTCTCTGGAACTTCCCACCTGCACCCTGTTGGAATCCACCTTCTTACACCCTCGCTTCACTCAGCTACGACACGCAGTCATCAACACCGTTCTTCTGACCGGACATGCACTTGCAAGACATCCTGAAGCCATCGGAGAGGACGGGGAAGTCACTCGCCTCACCCTCATCGATGCCATCACATACTGGACCCCACGCACCTCCTTGAACACCGTCCAGCGCTGGGAGTTTGGCCTAGAAACCCTCCCGGAAGGCGCGAAACACACACGCAACCTCCCTTGGCTCATCTCTCGCATCGCCAACCTTCCCTCCACACTCACCTCACTCGGCGGAGGCTTCCACTTGTCATATCAAGATCTCTTCCGCATCCCTCCAAGTATCACGTTACTAGAAGATGTATCTATCACGATCGACGAAAGTGGCGCTGAGGCCATCATGATCAACCTTCGGCAACTTAAACTACCTCATCTCCACATTACAGACTCCTTCCTGAAGCATCTCCACCCCAACATCAAGGTCGGGAGTAATACCCCCACTCTCGAATTGGAGTTATCGGACAAGGCGCTGAGTTACCTCTGGCCAGAATTGGAAGAGCTCGTCATCACTGAGTCCTTCTCGTTGCCCTCCTCTTGGCTTCCATACGTTCCTCGCTCTCTGAGAAAGCTTCGTATTGCTGATACCTCGTTAGGTTCCAGATTCTGGGCTCTTGCACCCGAACTGACCTCACTCGAAGACCTCTCTCTCGCCCTCCCTCATCTGGCTGTTCTATCGCGTCTCCCATCGCTACCGCGCACTCTCAAAGCTCTTACTCTAGAAACACAAGACGAGTTTGCGCCTGCACAGTATCAGACCCTCACTCACATCCCCATAGATGACTTCCAAGCGCTTCCTGAGGGTCTAACCGCCCTGAACATCTCCATCCCTAATGACCTACCTAACTCGTGCATTTGTCTTCTTCCGAGATCTTTGAAGACGCTCACACTTGAATCTCGGCACATCCTCAACCCTCCGTGGCATGAATTCCCCATCAATCTGGTGCACATTCATCTTCCCTCTTGCAAGACTGCTTCATTGCTCACCTATCTCGAAAGGAAGAGAAAGAGTTGACATTCAAGATTGTAACAGAACTCATTGTGGTAATTGTACAGCGGTATGATACATTCGAAGTAGAGCAAAGGTTTCTGTACGCTCTCCAGAGAGGGTGGGTAATGTCGGTGGGCTCAGTAGAGTTTGCGAAGTCTCTCATTCTCGTCACGCAACTCTTTGATGGTGTCCAATAGTTTGTTAGTAGTGTCAGCATGTTGCTGAAGCATGTTGCTGATCTCCATCTGTTGGATGTGGAACTGCCGGATCATCTCCATATGCATGCTTTGCAGTTGAACTTGGACTTCCGAACGGAATCCCTCCATCATATCACCTAAAATGGATTGAATGAGTTGCCATTGAATGCCCTCATGATGTGAGCCGTCTGAAGTCGTCGTGTGGTGGGAAGGAGCGGCTCCCAAGTTGGCAGCGCCTCTGGGTTCGGTAGGCGAGCCAGGTTCAGCCCTTGGGGTTTTCATGCCAGATGATGAGAGTGTTATCGGGGTGAGAGTAAGTGAAGGAAGGGAGAGGCCGTGTAGAGGGGTGAGAGAGACGGAGCCAATGATGGAGTCGTCCGTCGTGGTAGTGCGTCTTGGCGTTGTTGCGGTTGCTGTTGGATTCACAGATTGCGCCAGTGGATCGGATCTCAGTGGGGAGAATGCGAGATGGTCAATACTTGAGGATGAGGCAGCGAAGGAGGAAGAGGATGCTTTGGTGGGGGTGCCGTCGCCATTGCTTCCAAGTGCTAGTGGTGAGAAGAGAGTAGAAGAGAGTCGGGATGATGTTTTGTGATATGATGAGGGAGTGGGCGGGGTGGGAGAGAAGAGTGAGAGAGGTGCGCCAGAGGGAGCAAGCGAGGAGGATGACGATGGCATGGAGGCAGTGACGCCGAGCGATTCCAGTTGCATCGGGCTTAGAACGTTTAGGTTGAGAGAAAGTTGTGGGTTCGAAACAGAGGGAGGTGTGAAGGGGAGGTTGAGAGCAGAGGAAGACGAAGATTGACGTGTCAGATGGAGATTGGGAGTGCTGGACATGTGAGATTCCGAGTCAAACGACTTCAGTGGCGAGAAGAGATCCATCGGTTGGACAGTTGCTCTTGGGCCCAGTGAGGATCGAGCAGAGTTTGGTGCAGTCAGGGGAGCATCGGTGGAGGGGTCGCTGGCAGAGGCGGAGTGTGGAGAGGGCGCGAAGAACTTGTCCGCCGCTTGCGCAACAGCCACACTTGAACTAAGCTCTTTTGGAGTCTTGAGGTTCGTATTAGATAAAGATGTCGAAGAAGAGGACGATGACAGAGAGTGAGACGATTGGGTGGGGAGGTGCGTGTGCTGGAAGGTGAGGAACTCAATCTCAGCGGGATTTGACTGTGCCGTCGTCAGTGTTTGCAGTGGGGTATTGCTTTTCTGCAAATTGTAGATGTATATCATTCCAGAAGCGGTACCAACAGCGAGGGTAGTGCCGTCAGCTGCCATGTCGAGAGATGTGGCAGGAGAATCGATCTGCAGCGTCGAGACGCTCTTCCGGGCGCGAACGTCGTGCAACTTGACGGTTTTGTCCAAACTTGCAGAGAGAAGTAAGGCGGAGTTGACGTAGGAGTAGCAGATGGCCGAGCAAGGGGCAATGTGGGCAGTAATGGATGCAAGAATCTTCGCGCGAGAGGAGTCCCAAACCAACACTTTCCCGGTATCCGTACAGACTGTAATGCGGCTTCGTTCAAACGGCGAGTACTGAATCATCTTGATAGCATCCTTGGATTCGTTGCCTCGCTGTTGGAGCTTGGTGACAGTCTTACCATTGCGTAGATTGTGGACGTAAAGCATGCCCGCGACGTCCGCACTTGCAACATGATCTTCATCCGGACAACACCTAACTGATACGACTGATGCCTCATGCGGCTTCCATGTCATCGCCACCTTCTTGTCTTTCAGATCCCAGACCCTCACGATGCTATCTTCACCTCCAGTCACAAGAATACGAGATTTCGGATGAAAGTCCAAACTGTACGTCGTCTATATCAACAAACCCAGATTCAACTCATTAACAAGATTGAAAACATCGTGGCAGAGACGATGAGGGGGATAAAAGGGTGATGACGCACAGTAGAAACAGTAGAGAGCGAACCCATGTAATCGCCGTTGGGTCGATTGAAGGTGACCCTGCCATCTTCGCCAGAGGATGCAAATGTGATATCTACAAAGGAAACCAGATTCCGGTCAGTATTTACGAGGTATTAAGTAGACCATAAAAGATGAACGCAGCAGGAGAAACGTACTCTGGGGAGCCCAAACCACTTCGAACTGCTTCGCTCGAGCCTCACCGACTGCAGGACTGGACTTGGCCAACCAAACGGGAGGCATTGGCTCATCGCCACCTAAACAACCATCCTGAACGTTCCAAGCGAAAACGGACTCTGAGCAAGCAAGCAGGGTCGTCGACGACATGCGAACAGAGGACTGCTGCCCTGGGCGGCTGCACTGCGGAGCAGAGGTCGTGCCCTTCTCACGGATCCCCTCCCCACAGTCTCTTCTCCCTCCTTCGTTGGGCCACGTCCCTCGCCTACATTGTAAACACCATGGCAGATCATTTGGCTCGTATACATGGAACTGAACAGGATCGGTGCGTCTCATTTCGCCGTTGCAAAGGTGCCCCGCTCTCCATCCCTCTTCTCTGTTGCTTTCTTCACTCTAACCTCCCAATACATGTCTAGTGTAAATTGCTCCTTTTTCACGAAGATGGGTGCATGCAGACATGGCGAAAAGTGCGACCGAAGACACAATCGACCGACAGAATCGCCGACTGTTCTCTTCCCGAACATGTACACTGCTCCTCCTCAATTCCGCCCTGGACCACATGGAGACATCGTAGTGAGTGAACGCGAAATGGACGAGGCGTTCGAGGAGTTCTACGTCGACGCCTTTGTGGAGTTCTCGAAGGTTGGTGGCATCGAAGAGTTGAACGTCTGCGCCAACCCTGGTGCGCATCTGGCCGGCAACTTGTACTTGAAATTCACTAATGAAGCACAGGCGTCTGAGGCTTTGAAGCGTTTTAATGGTCGATTGTATGATGGAAAGCCGCTTCGGGGTGAACTTTGTCCGGTCACGGATTTCGGTGAGGCTCGTTGTCGTCAGTTCTCAAGTGGATCATGCGATCGCCGAATGTGTAACTTTTTGCATCTCAAAGAACCTGCTAGCAGATTGCAGGACCAGCTGTTCCGTTGGCAGTTGGAAGAGTGGAAGAAGAACAGACACCTCGAACGTCCTCCTCCTGGCGCTCCACCGACCTTGCGTGAACGACAAGGGTATGGAGACCGATTTGACGATAGAAGAGGTGGCTTCCGCAGGGACGATCGCCGCGATAATAGGCGATACGACGAACACAGGCGATTCCATGATGAACGAGGCCCCCCTTCTCCTCGCATGCATCGTGGCGAGCCCTTCGGCTCAGATCCGTTTGGAAGAGATGTCCGTGCTGGTAGCAGTGGTGGCCAGAAGGGAGATCATCATGAGGAAAGAGGCTCGCGTTACGATATGGATCCATCGGAGAGAGAGATCGAAGCGAAGCTCGCACAGGTGCGAAATGCACTCGCTTCACACCAAGATGAACCGCGCGCCCACGAGCATTCGCGAAAGCGAGAACGACCTGAGTATGGATTTGACCACGAAGGACCCGAAGCGAAGTTTGGCAAGTATGAGGAGCGACGCTAACCATGCCTCCTCCCAGCACGATTTCACAAGCAACCATCTTGTCTCTCTCAATACAACAGTGCCATCACACCAAATCCGATGTATTTCTAGTCCGTATATTGACGTATCTGAACTGGGGAAGCGACAGTGGCCATCACAACGTCGCAGAGTTTCAGCAACGAGCAAGCTTCCGAGTTCAAAAAAACAGTCTCTTACGGCCATATTCATACTTCTATTAGAAATCTGTACATGTTGTTTGTATCGGACATTCCAGTGGAGTGTTAGAGAGACGTCTACGTGACCTTGTGTCCAGCATCGCGAGCCATCTGGCGCAGTGTCGCCATTGTTGCATCCTCCTTCGCCTGTGCCGCAGTCCTTCGTTCCGATAATGCAGAATCCTTCTCGGCCCTTCGTTTAGCAGCAATCGCCTGTTGGTGAGCCTCGTGGGACAGTGTGGCCTTGGTCTCGGAGTCGTCGTAGGGATCCACGGCTCGATCATCATGTCGCTCCGATTCATACGTTCTCCTGACATAGTTGCCTTCTCTCTTCTTCTCGTACACACGATCTCTTCCACTAGCACGGGGCGCCATGTCTTCTTCGGCATCACGAAGCGTTCTGTGGTAATCTCGGCGCGACTTCTTCTCTCGATCGTATTCTCGCTCTCTATCCTCTCGTTCTGCTGGCCAATCCCTGCTTCTTGAAGAATTGGTTGGTTTTGACAAAGTGGGGGGCGGTAGTAGGGATTTTGGGGTGGCTGAAGGTCCAAATGGCTCCAGTAAGTCATCGTCGCTGTGATCGACCACAATTGATGATTTCCCTGCTGTGGTCGCTCGGTTCACCTCGTTTCGAATGGTAGATAGTTGACCAGAATCGATTCCAGTGAATGACCACCGATGATCGGTTCGTGAAGAGGACGCAACCGAGGTGGGTTCGATTCCAGCGTAATACCGCGCTGATAGCTTACCCTTGTTCCATGCACTCGCGAAATCGCCAAACATTGCTCGAGCCTCGTCTGTAGTCAATGAAGATGTGTGAATTCCCTTGTGAGACAGAAGCCATTCTCGGTACTCGCTCGCGTAGCGGAAGAAGTCATCAACTCCCAATTCTGGAGCCCCTGGAGGTCTTCGGGATCGGCTAGATCGTCCATGCTTGTGTCGCTTAGATTTTCGATGCTTATGACGGCGGTAGGAATCGGAGGAAGAAGAAGAGGTCGAGGAATCAGAGTCGCTAGAACGAGAGGAGCTGGAGTGACTTCGTCGGCGCTTTTTACGATCAGAATTGGACTTGTCACGTGAAGAACTCTCTTTCCCTGTGTAATATCAATGTTAGTAACTGGATACTCGATTAGAAAGAGGAAGAAGAAGGCAAAAGGCAGGGAAACGGACCATGGTCAGTTGGCAAAGCGGGACCCACTGAATGGGACTTTGACATGTTGGGGACGATCAAATGAGCCACGAGCCGATGAGTAACGACTTTGCAGTGTGCGGCAGAACGGTATATCAGCGAATCTCTGCGATACGACCACAGAGCAGGTAGGATGAAGCAGAAGTGAGATGGGCGGCTGCGCTCTGAAGATGGAAGAGCGGCGCTCGAGGGAGCTTGGGGACGTATCCTGCTCCCAAGATTCCATACAGAAGTCACGCATAAACCCCTTCCAATGAGTGTTTGGATCAGGAAAACAATGCCACACCTTACAGCATATCTGATCATGGCACATAGACTCCTTCTGAGCGGCATTGAAGGGTGGAATGCATGGAAATCTGAAACCGGCCTCGCTGCTCCACGGTCCCAGACATCACTCTTCCTTTCCCTGGAAGAGGGAGCGAATCTCATCGAAGCTGAAAAGTTAGAGCCATTGGCAATGGGAGAAAGGAATGAGACATCAGGGTGAACACAAGATGGCGCCTTTCGAGGAGAACGACCGATTTGATCGGCTCCACCTGAGAGTCTACCCTCATCCTTATGCATCGCACTTGAAGGGGCACCACAATACACCTGCAGCTATCAACAATCCGGGTGGGGACTCCTCAGGGGGGGGGGGGGTTTGATCACCGATCACGAGGACTACCTCAACATCGCTGAGCTGCCCTCTGCTGCTCTTCCTGTGACTTTCACAGCACTCGCTGCTCTCGCGTGTTCTCCTTCTTCGTCATTCGCAATCGATTCTTTGTGCTGTGTTTCTGGCTTTTCCGCCCACTTGTACAACGAGCACGAGCACACCACCTGGGACGACATGGCAGCCCGAAAGCGCGCCCACGACCAAATGACGCCTGACAGTCATTCCCCCTCCTCTTCTGGCTCAAATGCCCTTGATTCGATGATAAACGATGTTCATGAACCTGTTGCCAAGAAATTCAAGCCTGCAGAAGTCGTCTCAAGTCCGGTAATTCAAACGATAGATTTGGTCCTGTCTAGTGTCGTTGTGGAACCATGTGTTGCATTGAATGGTTCTGAATCGTCTGCTACATCTCCCTTTATACCCATCCCTGGTCGAGAATCTGAATTCAAGCTGATTGAAGACCATTATGCTCGATGTTTGGATAGGCAACAACCTCAGCCACTGTTCATCTGTGGTGCCCCTGGATGTGGCAAAACTGCGAGTATCAGCAAGATCATATCCTCTAATTCTCGATTACCAGCAGATAACTGGACTCGCTCTATGCTGGCGCCGTACACAGCGCGTGTGAATTGCGCTACCGACTTGGTGGGTTCTAAGCCGTCTGCGCTGTATTCCCTCCTATATGATCGTTTGGTTGAGTCATTTGACGCGAGTTCTATCTCATCGGCGTTGAACCTGAAGCTACAAGGTATGCGGCCACCACACTCGAGCGATCAAGAACTTCTGCCCTTCCTACTCAAGCGCATCAATCAACATCACATAGAGTACTCTAAACAGAGAGAAAATAAGAAACCCTACTTCATTATGGTATTGATAGACGAAATCGATCACGTCCTGCTCTCGAAAGGTGGTTTGAATGCGGAGCTTCACTTCCTCTTCTCCTCTTGGCTCGAGTCTTGGGGTATAATCTCGATTGTGGCCATTTCCAATGACCGTGATCTCTTTGACCGCAATTTGCCGCTTCTTGCGGATCTTTCGGGCTCAACTATCGCCGGTGGCTCGCAATCGAAAAAGGCAGGCGTTCTTACCGTCCCCTTCAAGCCCTATACCTCCGAACAGTTGGAATCCATCCTTCGCACTAGGATATCGCAGCCACAGTTGGAATGCGGTAAGGAGCCTGTGACATTGGAAGCAATCTTCGATCCAAAGACTCTCAAATTCATCTGTGGAAAGATTGCCAAGATCGCTGGAGATCAAGCTGGAGACGTGCGGGTATTGATAGATCTATGTAAGGCGATGCTTTTGGAGGCTCGGACTAGCAACAAGTTGCCAATCACTATCGATGTGGCTGCAAAGACCTGGAAGCTCAAAATGGGTCCTCCTCCCTCTGATCCCATCTCACAACTGTCGCGATCTCAAAAATGCGCCCTCCTTTGCATGTTACATGCGTCAATTAGGTCTGAGATTGTGAGACCACCTGAACTGGACACAAATTGGAAGATGAACGCCGCTCGCCTCTTTCCATCAGCACCTGACCTCTCTGAGCTTTGGAGCTCGATCGCCCTCCTCGAAAGCACTGGAAACGTTCGAATACAAAAAGAAAAGGGGAATCGCGTCACATACAAGCTCGTCTCAAAGGACCAAATACGCGATTCTCTCTCCAAAGATCCTCTCTTCAAAGATCTCCTCCCATAACCTACTTCACATCCCTCATTCACATAAAATCACATGTAATCTATGTACATAGCAGATGCAAAAGGCAAGGAGCTCGCTAACGTTGCTTCTATCAAATCGAGAGGGAAACGGAAGTTGGAGAGCCTATGCACAACTTGTAGTCAACACATTGAGATCAAATTCCGTCTCCTGGCTCGAGTTGGATACTAAGATTTCTGAGGATTGGCTTGGAACTAAATCCGAGCTCCTAGACCTCAGGAAACCAGACAGTAGTTGATTTTCCATTCGCTGCCTACTGAATCTACACATGCACAGATCCGAGCTCCTAGACCTCAGGAAACCAGACAGTAGTTGATTTTCCATTCGCTGCCTACTGAATCTACACATGCACAGAACAGGTAGTGATGATCCCAAAGTTCACAAATGTAATGCCACACATGCGTTGCTTCGTATCAGAGGGCCACCGGGACATTCGAAAGGTTAGTCAGGAGTCCGCAGGCTGCTACCGGCTCTGTCTACCTAGTACCTACGGCGCTCTGATCGGACGTCGTGAATGTTCCCGATATGGAATGCATGCTATGCCCCCATGTCTACCTGGTCCTATCTTCCGTTATCATAAGGGCAATTGTCGGAAATATTACGAGAAGTCTGCCTTGAACAGGTGAGGGCACCGATTGGGTATGACCGATTGAAGCTGGACTCTCGATCACCAACGAGATTGCTGTGTTTCACCTTATCCTCTCCTCCTCCAATTGACTAGCATCGGCACATTCCCTATTCTGCAAGCGCATCTTAATCATCCATTGGTGATTGGCCACAATTTGAACGAATGGATGGTACGGAACGTTTGTGCAAGTCTGTTCTGCTACACATGGACTCTGGGATGTGGATGCTGTCTGGAACCAGGGAAAGGTAGATTACATAACGTCATGCGCGTTTTCGGCCAAGAGAATGTGACCAGGATCGTGTGGATGTCAGACCAGCGCTGACATTGTAGGGGTTCGGTTATCGCTGGAGCCGCCATCAGTCAACACACTTCTTTAGCGGTGTTTGTTCACCCAAACGCAGTTTTCCTCTAGAAAAGTCACCAGATTGGCAAACTAGGAGAGAAATAACTGAGAGAGAGTGTGGGGAATAGCGTCCGGTCGTTCCTCAAGTGTGAATCGGTAAAGTGCATCTCAATGGCTTCTTTGGCAAACACTAGTGATTTCATCGGTAAATCGAGTGGTTTGAATGGTTTCTATTACAAATATGACAGAATACGGGATGAATAAGAAACCCGGTCTGGATTGAGTGGTCTCGGATGTGCGGCCTGCGAGTGCGACTGCGCTCTTCAAACTTCGGAGGAAGTTGGATCGTCTCACTTGATGATCCTCAAACCGCATTCCTCCAAAACACAGGAAATTAGCATATAGATCTTCCAAGATCATATTATTCAAATCTAGACTCATTCGAAACGGATGTGATGACGGGATACGAATCTTCAGACGAGAAGAACGGCACCACAGCACAGTCTGGCTCCTCAGCACAAGATTGGGACATGATATGATTCAAAGATGTAGGCACATGAAATAGCGGTAAACAGAACCGAGAAGAAGCAATGTGATGCACAAGTCAGAGAGACCGACGACAGCAGCGGTGTTCGAAACGAGGTCTCATGGTAGAGTGTGACAGGTCATTGCCAGATATTTACTTATGACGCCCGTTGTGATAGGAAAATCGCCTTGTGGGGACCAAGAGAAGAGAGACAATCGAAGCAGAGTCACTTGAAGATGGACCGGGGAACATTCGAGCACCATTCAGCACCAACTCTCATAATGACGCCAATTCTCTGAAAATCTCACTCTAGATACAATTTAATACTCAAAATCGCGAATTTCAATGGGAACGAGTCCGAACCAGCACCATTCAGGAGGACAGATTGCCAGCGGATCGATCTACGGACCTTTTCTCGCTCTCCAGGAACGATGCAGCTCCTTCCCTGCAGTAGGACACATGCATGGAGTCCAAATTACACATTACATGGCGATGCGGTCAGTTGAAGTACTCCAGAGCAGCAAAGAATGGCTGAAGAATGGCTCTGCCGTGATTGAGTGCCTTCGTCTACCAGCTGCTGTGCTGGCCACCCCTTTTTCAGGGTACCCTTCCATGGCTTTCGTCCTTGCGCAGTTTGGCCATTTCAGTCTTGGTTTCTCTTTATTCCGCATCAATGTACTTTTTT
>Ga0307375_10002724_pt1 | contig 17860 bp, 25 predicted proteins | sample TR1MG_FD_202531 | JGI IMG/M metagenome (GOLD analysis project Ga0307375, IMG submission 202531) | Soil microbial communities from Risofladan, Vaasa, Finland - TR-1 | ecosystem: Environmental > Terrestrial > Soil > Coastal area > Acid sulfate soil | place: Finland: Risofladan, Vaasa | collected... | reverse complement strand
CGCCCCGATGTCCTGCGCGGCGTCCCCCGGACGCCGCTGGTCGAACCGGAGGGTTCTCGAAGTACCCACCGTCTTAGCCAAATAAAAAACGGGCCGTTGGCCCGTTTTTTATTTGGCGGAGAGGGAGTCCGCGCCACATCCATAATCCATGCGGGTCTACAGAGCTTTATATTCTATACCCCCATTCTTACCCGCCACTCGATTCTCCCTTGGCGTGGCGTCTGCAGCGCCAGCAAGAGCAGCAGGCCGCATTGTACGTGTCAGCGATATCTATCGCCAATCGTTAATGGTTAATGCACCGATGGACCAATCCCCGCCGCGCTACCCCGTAAGCAGCCACAACATCGTGCCTTGTGCAGCCTAACGTAAAAGTAAGGGGCTGCGCGCTTTTACGCAGTCCCGCTTGACTGCCGATTAGGCATTTGCTTTGGGCATGAAAGCCCTCTGAATGGTTGCCAAATCGGGGATTGCCTTGGCCTGCCACCGCACAACCTGAACACCCGCAGTCCCCAACGCCTTGGCTTTTTTTGCATCTGCGGCTTGGCGGTCTTCTCTTTCGTGGGTGGCCGTCAGGCCTACTACGTCCCCTACCGTGAATTCCCCTCCCTCACCGCCTGTCCATTCGATATCTTCGTCCAAATCAAGCGCCATTAAAGCTTCCTCTGGAGGGTCCTCCGCGTCCTTCAGACTTTCCAGCCATTTCTTTTGGCCCAGGGCAACAAGAACAAAGGCAACGTGATTTGCAAATGGCAGCTCATATAACGAGGACCACGGTTTACCCGTGCCAAGAATTTCACGCAGCTTTTCCTTGTTTGCGCTCCGGAGCAATTCCTTTATCTCGCCGTCAGCAGCCCTAAATTCCGGAAGCCTTTCCACTAATCGCCGAAACTGATCCTCGGAGATTTTTCCGTATTCTTTTTCCATTAGGTCATTCCTCCACCGTACGTGCAGATTTATTCGCAGGAGTATGATTGTAGCTGTAAGGCCGCATAACCCCACAGGCACCCCCCACCCTTTGGCGTAGGGCGCCAGGGCGGGTCCCTCCTGTGGATTTATGCTAGGGTGTAATGTATCCGTACGCCCCGTGTTACTCGACTGGGGGCGGCGCATAGTGCTGGATTCCACGGCCGTTAGGTTTTTTGAGGAGAGTAAACATGACAATGAAGCAATACACCTGTGATGTCTCGATTCAAAACAAAGGTATCGCAAAGGGCGTCGTCGTTTGGCTGAACAGCCCTAACCAAAGCGAAGCAAAAAAAGCCGCCGAAGGCCAATTTCCCGGGCAGAAAATTAATTCAGTTACGAACGTCAAAGAGAAGAAGTGAGCATTCTAGAGAGACTAGCTTCTATTCTCTTGGAGGCCAAAAATGTCTAACATTGCTCTTAGGTGCCTATTGCTCGCCCTCGTCATGCAGCCATATCCCGCATTCGCGCAAAACCCCTTGGACCAGATGCGAGGGATGATTGAACAACTGAAGAATTCCGTTAACCTGACACTAGGGGCACAACAACCTGCACAACAATCGACTGGGCAACCGAGTGCGCCAGCACCGTCAGTTGCTCCAACTGGTCCTGTTCCCAACCAGCCGCAGCCAAACGCCCGTTCAGAATCCGACTCCCTACCATCTTGCAGTCAGATCAAGGCTAATCCGTGGGGGCGAGACAACACTAAAGCCGCGTTGGACCAAGAACAATGGTACTTCGGAAAACGTGTTACAGATTACTCAACTGCTGAGTTGCAGGCGTACATAGACAAGGCATTTGCCTGCGCGTCCAGTGCACCTGCCGACCGTGGTGTGTACCAAATGGCGATTAACAAGGCGAACGGTTTGATTGATAGAGTGAAGGAGTATGCGAAACGACAAGCCGATGAAGCGAACTCGAAGGCGCTTATCGAGGCGCAGAAGACTGCCGAAGCTCAAAGGAGGGCGCAGCAAGCACAGGAGAAGGCTGCTGAAGAGGCAAAGGAAGCGGCTGATTCGAAAACCCTTGCTGAGCGGCAGCAAAAGTTGAAAACCGGCGCGGCCAAGATTACAAGCATCGATGACGCTAAGTTGTTTTATGCACCCGTTAAGGATTTGTTACCAGTAATGGAATCACCGCTTCTTACACCGGACGGAGCGATCTATAGTGGAAACGTGATATTGGATTTGCAGGAGAAACCCGGCGTCATCAGAGGTAAAACAGTATATGTACTTGCATATCCTCACAATCTCCAAATCGCGTACGTATTATTGCAGACAACAAAAGCTACCGTCAATTTTTCGCCTGAAAGCATGAGAATAGGTGGAATCGTTCAGGTACTCGGCCGATATATCCAGAATGCGCAATACCAAACGGTTGCCGGCGAAACCAAGACCGCACCAATTCTGGACGTTCTGTATTTTGGCAAACGGTACTCTCAATAGCCAAGAGTTCTCAGTTTTGACAGGCTCGGGGAGGCAAAACCTATGGGACGAAAAAAGACCACTCAAAAAAAGATTGGGAAAAACGAAGCAAGTCAATTCGCAACGCTTCTCAAGGCTGTTAAGGGCTTCAAAATCTACACACATCAAAAGAAACTCGGCGAAACGAAGCTGAACGCCTTTCTCATCAACCATCTCAGGTGGCTTAATATCGAAGTGGAAAACAAGAACATCACGCCGGCAAAATTTGTCGGTGAAACCTTTCGGCCTGAATGCATGCTGCGAGGTACAGGACAATATCCGTAGCCGTCCCCGAATCCCCGTACTACCGTAGCTGAGCGGAATATGTCAGCGTTCGTCCTTTTGACGATAGGGGCGGACGATGAGCGAGACAGAGCAAGCCGGGCAAAGCGCGGTGGCGACAAAGCGCGTGTACTGGGGGCAACGAATCCTTGAGTGGGAGCAGTCTGGGCAATCGCGTAAGGCGTTCTGCGCCGAACACGGCCTGGTGCTCTCGACGTTTCAGTGGTGGTGTGCGCAGCGCAAGCGGCACGCGGTGGCAAAGCCGGTGACGCCATTTCTGCCGATCGCAATGCATCCGGTGAGCGTGGTCGAGGTGGAGCTGCGCTCGCGCACGCGGATACGCTTTGAGGGCGAAGCGGCGCTGCGGGCGGTAGCGCAGTTGACGGCGCGGGTGAAGTGATTCTCGGTGGCGGAGTAAAGGCGTACGTGTGCGTCGAGCCCGTGGATATGCGCAAATCAATTGATGGATTGTCGCAACTGGTGGCGCCGCTGCTATCAGGCGATGCATTCTCGGGCAGCGTCTTCGTGTTCCTGTCGCGTCGGCGCGAGAAGGTGAAACTTCTGTGGTGGGATCGGCACGGATTCTGGCTCGCGTATAAGCGTCTTGAGCGTGGTCGCTTTCCGCGGCCTGAGGAGTTGGCGCGCCGGGGGCTGTCGTTGGCCGAACTCACCGCATTTCTGGAAGGCATCGATCTCACGCGCACTCGACGTCTTGCGAGTGTGCCGGCGACGCGAATTGCATAGCGAATGTCGTAGACGATTGTGTCAACGGCAGAGGGCGAGAATCGTTAATCATGCATGCCCGCACTTGCCCTAAACGACATCGCTTTGATCAGCAACATCGGTGTGTTGAAAGAGCTCATCACCGAGCGCGATTCAGTCATCGCGAATTTGAGCGCGCAGCTTGAATCGCTCAAACAACAATTCCTCAATCTGCGCCGGATGCACTTCGGCGCCACCAGCGAGAAGTTCTGCGGACAGGCCGAGCTGTTCCAAGAGAAGGTGGGTGTTCCGGTGCCTCCTGAGGAGAATATTCGCGTCACCTATGAGCGCAAACGGCGTGGCCGTCCTGCGCTGCCAAAGAACCTGCCGCGTGAGCGCGTGGACTACGATCTGTCGGACGCCGAGAAGGCCGAATTCGATAGCGTCGAGCGTATCGGCGAGGAAGTCTCCGAGACGCTGGAGTACACCCCGCCGAAGCTGATCGTCGTTGAGCATGCACGGGCGAAGTACGCTTGCCGCAAGGACGGCGAATCGACCGTGCGCACGGCATTTGCGCAACCCTCGCCGCTGCCAAAGAGCAACGCCGGCGCGGGGCTGCTGGCGCAAATCCTTGTCTCGACGTTTGCTGACCATCTGCCGTTGAACCGCCAGGAATCGATCTTCAAGCGCCACGGCGTGGACTTGCCCCGCTCGACGCTGTGCGAATGGAAGCTTGGCGCAGGCGAATTGCTCGCAGTCCTGCGTCGGGCCTTGATCGCGCACACGCTCGCGGCGCCGCGGCTGCATTCGGATGACACCACGATGCCGCTGATCGTTGGTGGACGAAGTAGCACTAAAACGGCGCGGCTCTGGGGTTACCTCGGAGCCGGATCGCGCCAGGCCGAAGATGGCACCTGGGTCGAGCATGCGCCCGCAGTGGTGTTTGAGTTCACCGATTCGCGCGAATCGCTGCACCCGATCGCATTTCTCAAGGGCTACCAAGGCTATCTGCAAGCCGACGCCTACTCGGGTTACGACGCCGTCTACAAGACTGGACGCGTCATCGAAGTGGGGTGCTGGGCGCATTGTCGTAGGAAGTTCTTTGAGATTGCCAAGGCTCCGCTGCCACCGGGACTGGCTACAGAGGCGATCAGATGGATCGGCAAACTCTATGAGATCGAATCGCGCATCAAGGAACATCCGCCGGACATCAAGCTCCAGGTTCGCCAAGCTGAAGCTATACCAGTGCTTGCCGATTTTAAGCGCTGGCTCGATGGTCATTACCCGACGCTCTTGCCACAGGCCCCGCTTGGTCTCGCCTTCGGCTACGCGCTGCGTAACTGGCAGGCGCTGACGCGCTATTGCGAATCGGGCATCCTCGCACCGGACAACAATATGCTCGAGCGCCAGATGCGCCCGATCGCCAAGGGACGGGATGCCTACTTGTTCGTGGCAGCCGAGCGCGGCGGGCATGTCGCCGCCACCCTGTATTCACTCATTGGTACCTGCAAGCTAAATGGCATCGAGCCCTACGCGTATCTGAAAGATGTGCTGCAGCGCTTGCCGCAGCATCCCATCAACCGGGTCGCCGAACTGCTACCGTTCAACTGGCAACCAGCGGCGCGCTGATCGAGTGCTTTGGCGATACCATACAAGCTGGTATTCAGCCTCCTTTAGGATCATGCCAAAGACCAATCGCACGCGCGAACAACGCATCGAAATGGAGATCGTTGTCGATGCCTACAACTCCGACGAACGTGCGCTGGGCTGGTACTACTATCTCGAAGAGAAGCTCGCCGTACTGTTCCAGGCGCGTGTGCACCACGAGCTACCTATCTCACCTCTCACAAAGGGCGATGAGGTCGAGGTGCTGGGCATGGCACCCTATGAGGTTTGCAGCGCCGACATGTATGTTTGGGTGCGACAGCCCAAGCGCAATCTGGCCGTGCCGCTTTCCCAGTTGGTGCCGCTGGGTGACGACAAAACAATCAACGAAGCCGTCGCCGACTGGCATTACTGGTTGAACCAGGGCTACCAGTTCTGAATTCAACGCGTCGTGCATACACGCACGACGTCCGTCGCTCAAGACGGGTTGTGGGGACGGCTACCAATATCCACTGTGCGCAATCGAGTGTAAAAAGCTCACTGACCAATCCGCAAAACTTCGATGGAAGGAAGGGTTGAGCCAATGCCTGCTGTATGCGCACTATTACAAGGCCGTCGTCTACCTATTATTCGATTACTCGAAGAAAGCTGCATATGCAGACGCATTTGGTCGCGGTAACCGGGCAGAGAGCGTTTTTGCGAAGGAACTCCGTAAAAGTGCTAACGTTCACATCGTTATACTCAAGCCGCAAGGCGGCTAGGCGCACTTGTTGGGGAGCTAAGACGAGATGGTCAAATGGTATAAAATCGTAGCTCCGGACTTTTGGAAGGCATTCAGGATCCCGGCAATCGCGTTTGCGGTACTCGCGCTACTGTTGTTAATGCGAAATGTGAATGAGGGTCTTGAGTTTTGTTACATTCGACAGGTCGCGAATTATACGATTGGGGCAAGTATCATCTCGTATGGTCATTTCTTGTTTCATGCCACTTGGAGAAAACGCAAGAACGAACCTGATCTTCCTTTTTGGGCGCAGGCTCTTGCAATGGCATTTCACGTAGCTTGGTTCATTTTTTCCTTATTCAGCAAATCATGAGATTGACCGTTCGGGGAGCCAAGCTGATCTGAGAACGTAGGGAAAACGTAGGGAACTCGGCGAGTCTTGCCGAACTTCTACGAGTGAGGGCGGGCCGTTAGTACAGCGATTTACACCGTAAATAACAACTGAAAATCCGTGTGTCGGTGGTTCAGGTCCGATATCACCTTGTCCCATACCGTTGCCGCTATGGGCAGCCGAGGCGCTTGCTTTTAACCTGTCCCTGGGGAAGGCGGCGAAGGCGCTCTAAGATTCATACCCTTCATCTCACGAACCCAATCGCGCGAACCTGCTCACCGTCAAGATGCGCTGGCCCATCGAGCGCGACTACCCGGAACTCAAGCAGGAGCCCTCGTTGCGTGACAGCACGCTAACTCGCATAATGAACTTCTTGAGCAAATAAGGAGGTTTGGTCGTGCCCGATAGTCGTCCGCAGCTAAGCAACCAAACCATAACTCCCAGCGAATTCATCGCGAAATGGCGTGACAACCAGCTTTCGGAGAGTGCCGGCGCGCAGGCGTTCTTCCTCGACCTGTGCGAAGTGCTGGGGGTGGAGAAGCCCCACGACCCGGACAACTACTGCTTCGAGCGCGGCGCAACCCGTACCGGCGCCGGGCGCGGTTGGGCCGACGTGTGGAAGCGCAACTGCTTCGCGTGGGAGAACAAAGGCCCGAATGGGGACCTGTCGAAGGCGCTGAAGCAACTCATGACTTACACGCTGGCGCTGGACAATCCCCCGCTGCTGATCGTCTGTAACCGGGCGTTGATCGAGATTCACACCCACTTCACGGGAACCCCGTCCGAAATCCACACGATCCGGTTGGAAGACGTTGGCGCGCAGGAAAACCTGCAAAAACTGCACTGGGTTTTCGACGCTCCAGAGAAGTTCCGACCCAACCGCACGGTGCTCGATGTCACACGCGAGGCCGCGGGCCGCTTTGCCGACATCGCACAGTCCATGCAGGCGCGTGGGCACCCACCGGACAAGATCGCCCACTTCCTGATCCAGTGCTTATTTTCCATGTTCGCCGAGGACGCCGGGTTGTTGCCCGAGAAGCTTTTCGACCGAGTGGTCGGCAAGAGCGCCGGGAGTCCGGATAAGCTGACCGCGCGACTGGGCGAGCTGTTCAAGTCGATGCAGGCCGGCGGCGATTTCATGCTGGAGGACATTGCATGGTTCAACGGCGGCCTGTTCCAAGTTATTGAGCCAATTCCGTTGGACGAGTCCGAGGCCAAAGCCCTGCTCGCAGCCTCGAACATGAACTGGAGCCACATCGAGCCGTCGATCTTCGGCACCATGTTCGAGCGCGGACTTGACCCGGCTATGCGCTCGCAGTTGGGAGCGAACTACACGGACCCCGGCACTATCGGCAAAATCATCGACCCGGTAATCGTTCGGCCGCTCGCCGCCGAGTGGGAGGCTGCCAAGGTAATCATTGCTGAGGCCATGGCCAAGTACCATGCCGGCGGCAAAGGCTCACAGGTGGCCCATAAGACGGCACAGGATACCTTCCTGCGATTCATCGAGCGGCTGAAGAAGTTCCGCGTGCTCGATCCCGCCTGCGGGTCCGGCAACTTCCTGTACCTTGCCCTACGGGCGTTGAAGGACTTGGAGCACCGCGCCAATCTCGACGCCGAGATGCTCGGCCTGCACCGTCAAATCACCATCGAGACCAGCCCCGCCAACGTGCTGGGCATCGAGATCAATGCCTATGCCGCCGAGTTGGCGCGCGTCACGGTTTGGATCGGCGAGATTCAATGGATGCTGAAAAACGGCTACGAGATTCAGCGCAAGCCGATATTGGCACCTCTTGACCACATTCAATGTCGCGACGCCGTGCTGAATGCGGATGGCACCGAGGCGGATTGGCCTGAGGCCGATGTGATTATCGGCAACCCGCCATTTCTCGGCGGCAACAAGATGCGCAACGAATTGGGCGACGAATACACCGAAGCCCTGCGCAAGTGCTACGCAGACCGCGTGCCTGGCGGTGCGGACTTGGTGACATATTGGTTCGAGAAGGCGCGTGCACAGATTGAAACGGACAGGTGCAAGCGTGTCGGGTTGGTTGCGACCAACTCCTTACGCGGTGGCGCGAACCAACAAGTACTGGCGCGTATATGTGATACCACTCGCATCTTCAATGCGTGGAGCGATGAGGAATGGATTAACGAAGGCGCAGCGGTGCGAGTATCGCTAGTCTCCTTCGGCAATGTCGAAGGTTCGAAATTGGACGGCAACACCGTTGAGGCCATCCACGCCGACCTGACCGCGGGCGAGGGCCTGAATCTCACGCAGGCCAAGCCGTTGAAAGAGAATGCTGGTGTGTCGTTTCAAGGTCCGGTGCTGGTTGGACCCTTCGACGCGGAGGGCGATGTTGCGCGGGATTGGCTGAACCAGCCTAATCCAAATGGGAGGCCGAATAGCGACGTGCTGCGACCTTTCACCAATGGCAAGGACATCACAAGCCGCTTGCGTGGCCTTTGGGTCGTCGATTTCGGCACAATGAGCGAACAGGAGGCGAGTTTCTACGAGCGTCCGTTTGAGCATGTTCGAGAGCACGTCAAACCGTTGCGCGACAAGAACCGCGACGCCTCGCGGCGCGAGCGCTGGTGGCTGCACGGACGGTTAGGGACCGACTGGCGTGCCGCGATTGCGGAATTGCCCCGCTACATAGCAACAACGCGCGTTGCTAAACATCGCACGTTTATTTGGTTGCCGACGATATGCTGGCCTTCGGATGCCGTCGTGGGAATCGCCCGATCCGACGATACTACCTTCGGCATTCTCCATTCGCGTTTTCACGAACTATGGGCATTGCGTCTCGGCACCAGTCTGGAAGACCGGCCACGCTACACACCAACCACCACCTTTGAGACTTTCCCCTTCCCCGAAGGAGTGACACCCAACCTCGCACCAGCCGATTACAGCAATCCCGCAGCCGCCGAGATTGCCACCGCCGCGCAAGAGTTGAACAAGCTGCGCGAGCACTGGCTTAACCCGCCAGAGTGGGTGGATTGGGCGCGCACACCCGAAAAAGAAAAAGCAGACTACCCAGTGCGCCCCGTTGTCAAACCCGGACACGAGGCCGACCTGAAAAAACGCACCCTCACCAACCTCTACAACGCTCGCCCCGCGTGGCTGGATAACGCCCACAAGACGCTGGACGCGGGAGTCGCCAAGGCTTACGGCTGGACCGACTACACACCAGAGATGTCGGACGAGGAAATTCTGCGTCGGTTGCTGGAACTCAATCAGAGGCGGGCGTCTTCCGCCCCTTTTCCCGGTCGAGATATGTCCTCCTGTCAAGTCTAGGGGTGCCAATCTGCCAAGTTGGCAGTAAACGGCGTAGTGATACTAGCCATTGCCCCCTTAGCCCCCCATAGCGGCAGCGACCTCGCACTTGAAAATACGAAAAAGGGCGATAATGTTCCCCAAAAAGGGGAGAAGCCATGTTCTGGGCATTTGGTTGGCTGGGCTGCGGGATCATAGCGGCGCTCATCGCTTCGAAGAAGGGCGAAGGATGCCTCGGGCTAATTGTCGGCGTGCTGTTCGGTCCCCTTGGAATTATCATCGCAATCTTTTCGAAAGGTGATCGCATCTCCTGCCCGTTTTGCGCTGAACCAATTCGCAATGTGGCAAAAGTTTGTCCGCATTGCCAACGCATCGTTAAACAATAACGGCAACGCTAGTGCGTCAGTCCTCGTTCGCGCTGCGGGCGGAGAGTATTCCGAATCCGAGGTGTACCTATTCAGCGACAAGAAGCTTGCGATCGTTGTGGCGTTGATAGAAGCGCGGGAGCGGGGCTACTATTCTGAGGATGAGTGGCGGGGGCATTTGCAGGCGGCGCGTACCGGGCCGGATGGTAAAACTTGGGGTGCCTAGGCTGGATTCGGCCCGCATTGCGCGGTTTGTTTCGGCAGAGGCCGACAGATAATAAACCAGTGCGGCCCGTCGGCGTGGCACAAGGAAAAATCGAGGCCATGGCCGCTGACGCCTTCCGCGTCGTCTCGGCTGGTAGATAGTTGTTAGGAGGGCGGGTCGATATGGATCTTTTCTTGATCATAATAATAGCGGCTCTGATCGGGCTTATCCCAGCGAACATCGCGAAGAACAAAGGCAGATCGTTCGGGGATTGGTGGATTTATGGCACCGCGTTATTCATCGTCGCTCTGCCCCACGCGCTCATAATGAACAGCAACGTGAAAGCGATCGAACAAAAACAGTTGGCCGAAGGCATGAAAAAATGCCCATTCTGCGCAGAGATGATCAAGGCAGAGGCAATCGTCTGCCGCTTTTGCGGGAAGGACCTGCCTACCACGGACGCTAAGCCTAAAGCCACACCTACTGAGGAATTCAATTCCGATGGCGTTTTTCACAAGAATAGGGCGCAGCAAGAGAGACAGATAGAAGGCCAATACAGGGTGGTCTTTCGCAGCCTTAAGCCCAACAGTTCAGAGAGTGAAGCTATTGCCAATCTCAGCAAACTTTTTAATCTTCCGCAAGAAAGGGTTCAAGCGACATTTTCAAAGCCGGGACAGTGGGTGGTATCCGGTGGAACGCAATACGACGCGGTTCGCTTACAGAAGTCTATTGATACGGCAGGCATCATATGTACCGTTGAGCTAGAGCGAAGCAATGTGCAACTGCCAGGTAGCGCATCATCTCCAAGAGCGACACAATCTGTTAGGACAAAGGCACTTTGGTTTCTTGGAACCTTATTTGCCTTATGTGTGGCGCTCGTGGTTTTGGGAAATCTTCTGCCTAGCGCTTCCAAACAGCAGGATGCGAGTGCTAACTGGAAAGTTATTGGCGGATCAATTGGTGGACTGTACATTAAATTTGTCCAAATGGACCCTCTGTATGCAAAGGATCGAAGCGAGTACGACTACGCCGTTAAGACTCTTTGTCGCGAACAATCCTTTTGCGAGGTTGCGTTCTTCCTGCCGGGCGACCGCGTGCCAGCGAACCAAGATAGCCGGGACTTCTTCCGCGCAGGCGGATGGACTCACTACCCTCTCTTGGCGATGTGGTTGCAAAACCGAAACAGTGGCTCATATACGGTCTGGGATTGCGACCGAGCCGGTACGGAAGGTGCACCGTTGAGCGCACTCTGCGGGGCAGGAGTCAGCGACGCTTATGATGCCATCTTATCCCTCGCTGGCAGGGCGGGCACGGCGGAAGGCTGCGGTTGGCCAAAGAACGGAGATGCAAGGGCGGCTCTGGCCTACATAGCGAACATCAAGGAGGCGGGGCGTCGGGAGCAATTCAAGAAAGAGTTCGACGAAATGTATCAGAGCAGCAGGAAAGGGCCGGATGATCGGGCTGACTGTTCAAGGCTACGTTCCAAAATCGAGCAATCGGCAAAGGCTGCTCGGAAAACAATAGGCTTCTGACGATTTCTTTTTCCTAGCCGGTTTTGCGCCGTTTTTCGCAAGGCCGGGTTGATGGGTACAGGAGGCAGCCAAGACGGCAAAGCGCGGGTCATGGGCAGATAATGAACCTGTGCCGTCGTAGGGGTGGACAAGGGGCAATCTATGAGAAAGCGTCCCACGAATATTGACGGGCTGTGCGATACGCTAAACGCGATGGGCATCCGGACCACGATGCTGGGGTGCACAGAAGCGAAGCCAAACGAGACGCAAATCAGCCGCTCAGTTAAAAAAACACGCCGACGCGCGTTGAAAGAGATTTCGCGAATCTCCGCTAATGCCAAGCGACTGACTTCAAGGTAGGCACATGAACGCACGTTGGACTGTTGTAGTAGCCATCGCCGGCTATGCCACGATGCTAGCCAGTCTCACCCTGATTTTCCCGAGCCAAGCGTGGGCCAAGAAAAGCTCGGTGGAGCGTGTCGTAGAACAAGGCTACGCCACCCTCACCGCCGGTCACCCGGTCATGGTTCCAAGCGCCGGGGAACTGGAGGTTGCATTCTCTCCCAACGGCGGGGCTACCGATCTGGTCATCAAAGTCATCCGGTCGGCCAAAACCTCAATTCGGGTGCTGGCGTATTCCTTTACGTCCTCACCCATTGCCAAGGCACTCGTCGAAGCCCACAAGCGCGGCGTGGACGTGGAGGTAGTCGTCGATAAGAGCCAGAAAAGCGTGAAGTACACCTCCGCGACGTTTATCGCCAATGCCGGCATCCCTACTCGGATTGATTCCATGCACGCCATTGCGCACAATAAGGTCATCATTGTGGATAGCCGTATCGTGGAGCAGGGAAGCTTTAACTACACCAAAGCCGCCGAGGAAAGGAACGCTGAAAATGTGCTGGTGAACTGGGACAACCCAAAACTTGCTGAAGTGTATCTAAAGGACTGGAAACGTCACTGGGATCACAGTGACCCGGTAGCCGCGCGCTACTAAGCAGTGGTATCTTCAACCTGATCGCGCCGACGTACAGGGCGTAGTACGGCGATGGCATTACCTTTTTTCGGGCAGGTGGCGCGGGAACCGCAGCATCCGATGAAGTCGTGAACTACATCACCTACAGCGAAAACAGATCTTGGCGCGGATACCTCGTGCGGGTGCCCGGCGGTACGCAGCGGCTCTTTTCCGTTGGGAAGCTCGGCGCGTCTGCCGAGCGGGCCGCAATAGCCGAGCGCGATACTCAGATGCGCCGACTGGGGATCAGCGGTCCGAAGCATTACCGGGAAAAGTTCAGCCGGAACACGAGCGGAACTGTCGGCGTGAAACGCGTGCGCTACATCAGCCGCCAGCGGTACAACGGCACCGTCTATGAATACCAGCGGGATATATGGGTCGCGGAGTGGTGGCGGCGCAATGGCACGCTCAAGCGGCGCACGTTCTCGGTGAACAAGTACGGAGCTGTGCGCGCCAAGGCGCTGGCCATCAAGGCTCGCCAGAAAGGGATCGGTGTATATAACGTATAGCGAAGCGGGCACGTGGCGCGGCTACTATGTCCGCGTGCCAGGCACACCTAAAAAGCTGTTTTCAGTTCGGGTGCTTGGCGAGGCCGCGGCCCGGCGAGGGGCGGTGCGATACCGCAATACCCAGGTGCGATTGCTCGGCTTCAAGAGCGTGAAGGCGCTCGCGCGCTCCCGCGCGCCACAAACCAGCGGTATTGTCGGCGTGCGGCTGGAGCGTGTGATGTCGCACTACACGTACAAGGGCGACCTGTACGAATACGAAGCCGTTCGATGGGTCGCGGCCTGGCGCGCGAAGGGAAAGCGGGTGAAAAGGTACTTTTCAGTCCTCAAGCACGGCTATAGACGTGCCAGGGCGCTTGCAATCAGGGCGCGAGCCAAACGCGCGTAGCGCCCGCGCACGCCCTCCACGCGCTCCCCCTCACTACCCCCTTGCCTCCTGTCCGATCGCCTGCGCTTGCCCTATAACGGGAGCCCGATTTTCTTTTTGGAGTTCCTGGTGGATGCTCGGGCGCGTAAACGCAAAAAAGCGCCCCGATCCGGCCAGAAAAGGCCGAATCAGGGGCGTTGCCGTGGTCTGCTCAGCTCACTCGCACTTCTGGGCGGCGGCCTTCAGTTGGTTTTCATAATCGCGCCTCTGCTCGATCTCTGCCAGTATCGCCTTCGATTTATCGAAAGCTGACGCATCTGGCGCGACCTCATCGACTGCCCACCGCGGTTCCGGCACGGCCTCAACATGGCATTCCTCCCTGACAGGCACGGAAACCTGAGTGGCAACGAAGATTGGATCGGCCGGCTTTTGATTTACGGGAGCGGACGCGCAGGCCGCAAGCGCGCAGGCGACGCAAAGTACCACGATGATTTTCATTTTGCCTGCCTCATCGCGGTGTAGTCCGTCACCATATTGCCCCAGGTCTTGCACCAATCGACGCCAGCGGCCTGCGCGAGAATGGCGGCGCTTCGGCTCTTGAACACAAGGCTTTGCTTAGCGGCGTCGCCCTTGGCCTTTCTCGCCTCGGCGGCCTTGGCGTCGCGCTGCGCCACCAGCGCGGCCACGGCCCTGTTCTGCACGCTCACCTGATCGGCGAACTGTCCGTTGGCCGCGGTCAGTCCGGCGTTGGCTTCCAGGCAGGTCGCCTTCTCCTGCCCCATCGCGATAATGGTCTTGCCCTTGGCGACATTGTCGGCCGTGAGCGCGCTCATCTGCGTGTGGTAGTACGCCCACAGTCCCGCGAACGTGGCAGCCACGACCGCCAGCGCGAATAGTTCGAGAATAATCCCCCGCTGCTTGTTCATTGGGTCGCCGCCGCAACCGGAGGTGCTGCTGCGACCGCTGCTGCCACATCCGGCGAAGCGGCGACGGCCTCGACTGCTGCAGGCGTTGCCGCCACCTGCACGGCCACGACAACCGCCGAGGCCGGTGTCGTCGGCTTCAGACCGAGCAGGCTCTTGATCGAGGCGAGCGCGGCGTGCAGCTCGGCGGCAAGCCGCTGCTCGAAGCCGACGGCCTTGGCTTCGGCTGCGACAAAGGAAACCGTCGCGCCGGCAAACATGGAGTGCGCCCGCGCGAGCAAGGTCTGCACTTCGGCTTCGGTCTGGCTGGCCAGGTTGACGTTTTTGACTGTGATGTCCATGAGGTTTTCTCCGAAAATTATGAGGTTTGTCGCCCGTTGCAATTGACCGCCGCTCCCCATTGGGCGAATCGAGGTGCGTGTTTGAAAATGATCCAGCGCGGATATTGCTGGCTGTATTCGAAGTTTTTGGCGCTCTGGCCAGCGTTGATTTTCTCGGTTGCGCCGAACCACTCGCCCGGCGACCTCGAGCGTTTCTGCGCGCGCAGCACGAAGCCCAGGCCCGCGTTGTACGCCTTGAGCGCGGCACCCCACCCGTCACACGGGGTCGCTGCGGCAACGCGACCCAGGTTGTAGGCATCCAGGCGCGTCATGGCGCGGATGGCCCAAAGCGGGTTGTACGGCTGCGGCTTGCCGAGATCCTTGAACTGTTGCGACGCCCAGGCCGCTGTCGGGTCCATGAATTGCGCGAGTCCGCGGCCGTTGTCCCACGCGGTGATCCCGGGGCGCCAGGCCGACTCCTGCTGGATCTGCCCGGCGAGGTAGTCGATGGGCGCCGCGAGCCCGAAAACGAAATGCGCCTCGCGCGTCAGATCGGCGCGGTATTTGAGCGCGGCCGGGGGAACCTGGGCCAACGTAAGCGTCGAGAACGCCAGCAGCACCAGGGCTGCAATTTTCACAGCCCCATCGCTACTGCCAACATGGCTGCGGCCATCACGATCGCGCGCCGGATGTGATAGATCGGACTCGTGACTGCGTCCGGCCGCGTGTCGTAGAACACGGTGCGGTCCAGCCAATAGCCCATGAAACTCGCGACGGTGAGGTTGCCGAGCTTCCAGCACAGGGTTTGCAGTTGCGGCTGGCCGCCGAACACATAGAGCGCCAGCGCGTAGAAAACGATCGCGAGCGCGAGCCATTCGACCATGCGCAGCCGGTCGCCCACCGCGGCGACGACCACGGGCTGGATGGGAGTCATAGCCGCCCCATCAACAGCAACACCACCAGGATGATGGCGATGAGCCCGATGCCCCCGCTCGGATAGTAGCCGTAGCTGTGCTGCCAAGGCCCGATGCCGGGCGCGCCGACAAGCGCGCAAATAATTAGGACGACAACGATCAACCACAAAAGATTCATGGTGAAATGTCCCTATAGAAGGATTATCGGCGCCGCGGTCCCGGCGCCGCGGATTGATTCAATGTCGACCAAGCAATCGGCCTTATCTGGCAACGCGCGCAAACATTTTGCGATGATCGTGCCGTCGGGGCTGCGTATCCACCATTGCCATTTGCCGAACGCGGGGAAGATTTCAAACTGCGCGACCGCCCCCGGCCTAATTGGCCCGCGCCGACTAGGCCGCGACACGTTATTTCGCCGGCGTGGTCGCCGAAGGCGGCGGGAGATATTCCATCGGCGCAGCCTTCATGCGGTCGGTCGTCGTCAGAATCAACGCCAGCACCGCAAGCACAATGCCAGCGGCACCGACAAGCGCGGCCCATAGCGCCGAAATTCCATTGTCCCGGCCTATGAATTTGTCGCGCGATGTCGTCAACAAATCAACCTTGTCGCCCAACGATTTGAAAAGCGCCGTTGCTTCAAGGCGCGGCATCAGGTTTATTTGTTGATCGGCCAGCGTTTGCCGAAATTCGTTGACGCTATCGAACCGCTTTTCGCTCGCGGTTTCGGCTTTCGCCACGGCGCGTTCGGCGGCGTTCAACGCCATGTCGGTTGCCGTTTTCGCGGCGTCAATTTGAATCTGCAAACGATCCAAGCCCGCCGCAAACATTTCGCCGAGGTGCGCCATTTGTTCGGTATAGCGGCGGTCGCGTTCTGCGATCAAGGTGCGCAAAGCGGCGCACGTTTCGGCGCCTTCGTGCCCGGTTTCGTCACTCATTGTCGGTTCCTTTTTACCGCCCGCGCCGCCGCGCCGGTTACACCGCAAATGCCGCCGTCGGCGGTGTAAAGGGCGCCGTGTAGCGCGCGACGCCCTTGGTGATGCGCAGGTCGTCGATGTAGCCGTGAAAATATGCCGCAGCTGGCTGGCCAGCCTGATAGCCCACATAGAGCGGTTTGCCGCCCTCATACATCGCCGGCGCGGCGCCCGACCATTGTTGCACCCCGTCCAAAAATCCCAGGCACGTTGAACCACTTTTCACCAGCGCGAAATGGTGCCATGCGTTCAACGTGATCGTCGTCGTGCCGTTGTACCCGGTGCCGGGATGCGAAGTACCATCACCGCCTCCTAAATACGCGTACAGCTTTCCCGTCGGCGCGACCGAAATATCGTATTGCGCATAGGATGTACCGGCGACGCCATCCTTATCAACCATGGACATATTGCCCGAGGTCAGGCTAGTGGTATAAAACCACCCTTCGATGGTGAAATCTCCGCTGGTCAAATTCAGCGGCGCGGCAGCGGGTGCCGTGAGATAGCTGGATCCGTCGAAAACGCCGCTGGCTCCGAACTTCGAGTGCGCCGTGCTGATCTGCACAGCGCCATGCGCCGTGACAGTGTTGGGCGATGCGCACGAATCGGTGAATGTCGTGGACCCGGCGGCACCATCGAAATGCAACAGGGCCACCACATCGGCAAAATACGGGTCGGATGTTGCCGGCGCCGGCGCCGGATACCGAATAATGACCACACCACTGCCGCCACTCCACCCGGCTCCGCCGCCGCCGCCGCCGCCGAGACCGTTCGTGCCACTCGAATGCGAACCGCCGCCGCCGACGCCGCCCGTCCCGGAATAATTCGCACCGGCCGCGGTTATGCCTTCGCCAGCCCCGCCGCCGGCATACGTCACCGACGCGCCGCTAATTGAGTTGGCCATGCCGGCGCCACCGTCGCCAGGCGTTTGTTGGGTGGACGGCGCGTTGCTACCGGATGCGTCGGTGCCATTGCCGGATGCGCCGCCACCACCACCACCGGCCACCCAACCCCCGGTGCCGACGCCGTTGACAGATTTACCGCCGTTCCCGCCTTGGCTACCGGCGCCTCCTAATGCCTGCCCCGCGGGGATTCCCTGTGTGCCGCCACCGCCACCGCAACCGCCGGCGGCACCGTTGTCGATGTAACTCGTATATGCGCCACCGCGCCCGCCGCCATACGCGGTGATGGCGTCGAACACCGAATTGCCGCCGTTTGTGTGCGGCGCGCCGCCTGCACCGACCGTGACGGCATAGGCGCCAGCGGCGACCGGGTGCGCCGTGACATATTGGAAACCGCCGCCACCACCCCCGCCGTCACGAAGATTCCCACCGCCACCGCCACCGCCGCCAACCGCCAGCACGT
>Ga0307375_10002722_pt1 | contig 17886 bp, 13 predicted proteins | sample TR1MG_FD_202531 | JGI IMG/M metagenome (GOLD analysis project Ga0307375, IMG submission 202531) | Soil microbial communities from Risofladan, Vaasa, Finland - TR-1 | ecosystem: Environmental > Terrestrial > Soil > Coastal area > Acid sulfate soil | place: Finland: Risofladan, Vaasa | collected... | reverse complement strand
GGCGCCCGACCTGCCAGCCATCCGGCAGGACGAAGACGTGACCGGGCAAGAGATCGGCGCGCCGGGCCAGGGCGTCGGCCAATGAGGTGGCGGGATGACGCGCCTGCTGCCAGTCCGCCAACCAGGGACTCAGCTCGGGCGACAGCGGGGCGAATTCGGTACTCGATGGGGAAATCGCTGCGTCAGCGGCGCCGGGCGCGACCCACCAGCCCGAGGTCGGGATCTGCCCGCTACCCGCCCATTCGGCATGCAGGGCGTCCAGATTCGGCACACAGTCGGCGGCGATCTGTGCGCCCAGTACATGACCCCACCAGGGATCGGCTTGGGCGGCCGCCAGGCGTTGCATCAGGGGATCGGTCGGCGTGTCGGTTTTGGCCGTGGCGGTTTTTTTTGTATGGCTCAGCAGGCGTTCCAGTCCGTTTCGCTCTGCCAGCAAGCCATCCCGTGTGCGTATCCGGTCATGGGCGGCGTGCTGGGCCTGTTCGGCCTGTTCAGCGTGCCGCTCGGCATCGGTAACGGCCTGTTGGTGCGCGTCACGCTGTTGATCGCAGGCGGTTTGCTGTTCGTGGATTTGTTGGTTCAGCGCGGCGATCTGCTGTTCGAACCGGTGGCGTTGTTCGTCATGGTTGGCTGGGGCAGGCACCGCTTCGGCCGAGGTGAGTCGTTGCCGCTGCCGTTGCAGCGACGCCTGTTCCGCCCGGCGGGCCGCCAGATGCTGCTGTGGTGCGGACAACGCCTCGTTGGCCTGCAGCCAACCGGTGCGGAGTCGAGCCAGCTGTTCATCCGCCACCCGTAACTCGGCTTGAGCGGTGGCGCGCTGTTCCTGCGCCTGCTGGCGTTCGCTCTCCAGGGTCTGTTGCCGACTCAGGAGTTGATCCCGTTCCGCCTGCTGCTGTTCGATCCGGGTGGTGAGCCGGGTTTGCTGGCTGCGATCGTCCTGGCGTTGCTGTTCGATGGCTTCCTGGCGCGCCGCCAGTTCACCCAGTCGGCCATTGATCCGGGCGCGTTCCGCCGCCACGTGATACAGCTGCGACTGTGCCTGTCTGAGCTCTTCCTGCACGGCATTGCGCTGCTGTTCCCGTTCGGCAATCTGGTGGTTGATCCGCTGGCTTTCGCTACTCATCCGGTCCAGATCGGCCTGTTCCAGCGCCAGGCGTTCGGCCAGTTGCTGATGGGTACGTGTTGCGAGGATGTGCTGGACCGCAGCCTGTTCGGCCACCTGGCGTCGCCATTTCTTTTGCAGTTGCCGATAGCGTTCGGCCGTTTTGGCCTGACGTTCAAGCTGGTTTTGCTGGCGGCCCAGTTCATCGGCCAGATCGCTCAGTCGGGCGAGATTTTCCTGGGTCTGATTGATACGGGACTCGGTCTCGCGTCGGCGTTCCCGATAAAGGGAGATGCCGGCTGCTTCCTCCAGATAGGCCCGGAGTTCTTCCGGGCGGGCGTCGACGATGCGGTTGATCTGCCCCTGCTCGATCACGGAGTAGGATCGCGCGCCGACACCGGTGCCGAGAAACAGGTCGATCACATCACGGCGGCGTACCTTGGTCTGGTTGATGCTGTAGCGCGACTGGCCATCGCGTCCCAGGCTGCGGCGAACCACGATCTGATCGTAGGCGGAGAACGGCCCGCTCAGGCGCCGTTCACTGTTGTCGAAACCGAGTTCCACTACGGCCTGACTGGCAGGTGGTCGTTGCCCGCTTCCGGCGAAGATGACATCGTCGAGCGCCTGACCGCGCAGCTGCTTGGCCGAAGATTCCCCCAAGACCCAGCGGACGGCATCGATCAGATTGGATTTGCCGCAGCCGTTGGGACCGACGATGGCGACGAGCGGGGTGGGCAAGGAAATCTCGGTCGGGGTCGCAAAGGATTTGAAACCGGCAAGATACAGGCGACTCAGGCGCATGGCGGCTGTTTCCTACGGGGCGGGTTTTTCCCCGGCAGGGTTGGCGGCTTGCCTCTATAATGTCGGCCAGAATTCATTCCCATCCTTTATCGTTGACCTGAAGGCGACCCCATGAGCACGCAACCGAGCAAAACACTGGAAACCTTTCCCAATCCCTACCCGAACCGGGACTATACCATCCACATGCGGGTGCCAGAATTCACCTGTTTGTGCCCAAAGACCGGTCAGCCGGATTTTGCCACGATTCTGATCGATTTCGTGCCCGACCAGCTGTGTGTCGAACTGAAATCGCTGAAGATGTACATGTGGTCGTTCCGGGAGGAAGGCGGGTTCCACGAAGCAGTGACCAACGGGATTCTGGACGATATTGTGACGGCCATTTCCCCACGCTTTATCCGGGTGACCGGTGAATGGAACGTGCGCGGCGGGGTGTATACCAATGTCGTGGTGGAGCATCGGAAGCCCGGCTGGCAGCCCACCCCGCGCGTCGAGTTGCCCTGAGTCATCTTGGGCCGTCGTGGCCATGTCCCGCGATAACGACTGAGAAGTCGTTGCTGAAAATGCGAATGGGCATACTTGCCGGTTGCATATTCTTCGAGATTGCGGGAAGGTAGCGTTCCAATGCACCAAAAAGGTGGTTTGCGGCCGTGGGATGGATTGCCCCGGCCGTGGACCGGACGTAAATAGGCCATATATCGTGCCCCATTTTGCGTCCGGGTTTGCCGGAGTTCCGGTATTCAAGAGTAGAGAGGACGGTCTATGGAAAGCCCACGGCACAGCGTGAATACCCGCTCGGGTGGCACGCATGGCACCATGCTGGTTCCCAAGGATGATGCGCGCACTGCCGCGTTCATGGAAACCGAATCACAACACGTCAATCTTGATCAACCTGCGCTGATCGGGCTCACGGTGCCCTATCAGGGGTTTCGATTCCCCTTGCATATCGGAAAAACAACGGTCGGGCGTCGAGCCGACAACGATCTGGTTCTGACGGACGGTAGCGTGTCGGCCATGCATGCCTGGGTCATCGAGGACCAGGGGCGCTACCGGGTGATGAACATCCTGTCGACCAATGGCACTTTCGTGAATGATCAACGCATCACCGAAATGGAGGTCAAGCACGGTGATCTGATCCGGTTCGGTGGCCTGAGTTTTCAGCTTCATACCGGCAAGACCACAACGCCTTTGAATCCGGTTGTCTTGCAATGGGTTGTCGGCGTCATCGCGGTGATCGGAGTGCTGGCGGCGCTGAGCTGGTTTGCCGGCATCTGGCATTAACGGGTTGGCGGCGTCGTCCGCCACTGTCTGGATCTACGGCGTCGATAAATCAGGGCGGAAACTTATTTTCTTCCCCTTGTAGGCGCCATTTCCCCCACCCGTTTTCACCTTTTTTCCTGGGTAGTGAGCCAAGGGGAATGAGGTGTCAGACGTTCTGTCTTTTTGCGCAGAGGTTTCATGATGAACCAATTTGGCCGCTATCAAATTCTGGGCGAGCTTGGCCGCGGCGCGATGGCCATTATTTATCGTGGCTACGATCCCAAGATCGCGCGCACACTGGCCATCAAGACCCTGCGCCCAGAGTTTTCGGCCCACCCCGAATATCGCGAGCGTTTTTTGACCGAGGCAAAAGCGGCGGGCACGCTGAATCACCCCAATATCGTGACGGTGTTCGACGTCGGCGAAGTGGCGGGGATTCCCTTTATCGCCATGGAACTGCTGTCCGGCTATACGCTGGATCAGTTTGCTGCCCGGTTTCCCGAAGGCATTCCGGTGCCTGTTCTGCTTCGCATCGCGACCGCGATTGCCGATGCCCTGGATTTTGCGCATCAGAATGGTGTGGTGCATCAGGATTTGAAACCGGAAAATATCGCCCTGCTCAACGATCAGGGCGATGCCAAAATGATGGATTTCGGTATTGCCCGCATCCTGCTGAAAGCCGATCTCCCGTCTACCGAGGGCGCACGGGCTTTTCTTTCCGGCACGCCCGAATACATGTCTCCGGAGCAGATCAGTGATCAACCCGTCGACGGTCGTAGCGATCTCTATACCCTGGGTGTGGTGTTATTCGAGTTGATCACTGGGCAGTTGCCGTTTCAGGGGGATGATCCCTGGGCGATCTGGAAGCAGGTCATGAATCAACCGACGCCGCCGGTTCGCCCGCTCGATCCGCAGACGCCGTCGGAATTGATCGACCTCGTCCGCACGTTGCTTGCCAAGGATCCGGGACAACGGTACCAGTCGGCAGCGGGCGTGGCGGCCGATTTGCGGTCGATGGCGAGACGGCAGACGGAGATGACGCAGCACTGGCTGGCCCGACGGATCATCCCCCTGCGGGTGCGCTGGCCGTTGTTGATGGCTGCAATTGTTGCCGTGACCATGATCCTGGGCCTGATCTGGGTACATCAACGGCAGAATCAGGTGATTTCGAATCTCGCGTTCGATTACGGTTTCAGTCTGTCCGAATGGGTGGCAATGCAGACCGCAGAAGACCTCCTGTTGCAAGACCGACTTGCGCTCCAGTCATGGGTCGACAGCATGAGCAAAAATCACGATATCGTGTACATGGCGATTCAGGGGGTGGGTGATGAGCCATCCATTCACAGCAGTGGTACGGGCTTGACGAGTTTGATGCGTACGCAACTCAATGCGGATCATGTGGCGCGGGACCGGGGTGCTCAGCGGGTGTACTCGGTACACCAGACGGACGGTTCGACATTTTTTGTCTTTGAATCACCCATCGACTATCAAGGGCGTGTGATCGGGCAGTTGCGTATCGGCTTGACCACAGATGCGTTGGCGGCCGCGAACCATGCAACCTTGTGGACGTTGCTGATCTGGATCTCGGTGATTTTCCTGGTGGTCATGATCGGGACATATTGGCTTGCGCGCCGAATCCAGATTCCACTGGATATTCTGCTCAACGCCCAGGAACAGGTCCGGGCGGGACGTCTGGATCATCGAATTCGAACCCGTCGACAGGATGAATTTGCGCAGATTTTTGCCGCATACAACGCCATGGTCGATGCATTGGAGGCTCGGCAACTGCAGGCACAAGCCCGCGATTCCGGGTCAGCTGGATCATCAGGCTTGAATGCGCCGCCATGTGCCCCCACCAAGCGGGCCACCGTGCGGATTCCTAACCCGACCGCCAACCCGTAATCGTCGCCAAGGCCCCGGTCTTAACGGGCTTTGAGGTATCCCGATTTTCATGCGCCGTACGTCGTGATCGGGGTGCTGGATCTCAGGATGAGTTCCCTGCGGCAAAGCTCAGTGTGCACCGCCTTCCAGCTGGTTCAGTCGTTTCTTGAGTTCCATGGCCCGTGCCCGATAACCCAGTGCAGGCTCGTAATTCGGGTCGATGGCTAATGCCTTATCCCAGAGGGCGATGGCCTGATCCAGGTTCTGTTTGCGGTAGGCGGCCAGTGCCTGTTTGTGATATTTCTGCACCAGAAGCAAGGACTTCGCACCGGGTTTTCCCGTTTGTTCGTGTGCAGGGGGCTGGGTTCCGCCCGTATCAACCGGGTTGAGGTCCTGCGCCGGTTTTTCATTGAGCGTGCTCGGATGATCCGTGGGCGGTGATGCGTCGCTGGGGCCGGCCCCGGACTCTTCCTGAGGGACGGGTGCCTCGGTTGGCGTGGCGCTGGCGGGGAGTTTGATCACCTGACCGACGCGCAGATCCTTGCTGCGGGCAATATGGTTGTATCGGGCCAGAATTACAAACTTGGACGAACTCCCCAGGAAGCGTTCTGCCAGCCCGCCCAGGGTATCCCCGGGCTGTACGGTATAGGTCGTCGCCGGTTTTCCGAGCATTTCGATGGGATTAGCGTCCAGTTGTTCCTGCAGGCTGAGGGCCAGGGGATTTTTTGGATCTTTGGCGCGATAGGCTTTCAACGCGACGCGCGCCTGATCCTGCCGTCCATCCGCAAGCATGCGCATGATCTGACTGAGATCGGCTTTCGGGGGGGCTTTTTCAGCTTCGTCGCTTGTTGCTGGCTGTGGTTTGGTTTCTGCTGCCGGCCCTTTGGCGCCGGTAGTGTCCGACGGGGAGAAAACCGTTTTCAGGTTGGCAGGAATCTGGCTGCAGGCTGAGAGCCCCGTCAGAGCCAGAGCCCAGAGAATTCGACGAAATAACCGCATGTGACACCTGTTTCCGTGTGATGTTCTGAACTGATCGTCCGTTTCAGCGAAACAGCGACCAGCCTTTTTGTGTTCGGGTGGGCGGTCGCCATAACGCCAAGGCAATGTTATCACTCTGCGATCCGCCGCGCCGCGCCGCCTGACGCACCCAAACAGAGGCAGCAAAGTCCAGGTCTGCTGCCGAGAGTATGGCCGGCATCTCCGGCACGCCGACCTGCGTCCAGAAGCCGTCGGTGCACAGCAGGAATTTGAGGTCGGGCGTCAGCGTCATTTCACCGAGCGTCGGTTGAACACCGTTCGCCATGCCGAGCGCGAAGAGCACCTTGTTTCGATCCGGGTGTGTGGCGCGCTCTTCGGCCGTGATTTGGCCCTGTTCGAACAGGCTCTGTACCAGCGAGTGATCCTGGGTTTGATGGAGCAGGACATCGTCGCGAAAACAGTACAGGCGACTATCGCCCACATGAGCCCAGTAGGCTCGCGCACCGTCTGTCAGGAGGGCGACGACGGTGGCGTAGGCCTGCTCGCCTTCCTGGGCGGCGCGTAGCTGGATTTCAAGTCCGGCTTGCGTGCAGAAAGCACGCAGAAATTCCGCGGGACGTCCTAACTCATCGAGTGAAGCAGGAAACATTTTTTTGGCCGTTTCGATGACAGCTTGCGCGGCCATCTCTCCGCCCCAGTGTCCGCCCACGCCATCGGCGACGACCAGGAACTGGCGGCGCATATCCGGCGTGGTCAGGCAGGCGAGGTTATCCTGCTGGTTGGCGCGGCCGCCGACGTGTCGATCGCCGCCCATGAAGTCGCGTGTTATCTTTGATTGGCTTGCGTGATCCTGATCCAATGGTTGCGTCCTGTTTATGGCTAGATCGGCGGCCGAGCTTTGATGGGGCTTTCTCGTTTGGGCTTTGATTTTATGACACAATAACCCGCTAAAGTGTGTGTGGCGAGCGCCCGATTTTTACTTGAGCGGATTCCGTCGCCATACACCGTTTTCTGATCCGGTCAGCTGTGCCGGATTGTCGTGCAGGGCGCCGGTTGGCCTCGTCAGACCGGCAGCGTTCAGGATGGCCATTTTTTCCAAGGATTGATGAGATGCTGCGAAACCTCCGTATCGGAACCAAGCTGACTGCATTTTTGATTATCGCCTTCTTGATCAGTATTGCCGTGTCGGGTTTTTTCCTGTCCCGTGCGATGAATCAGAAGGCGGAAGCCGAAATCGAAATGCGCGCTGAGATGTTGACCGGTGTGATGAATTCCGTTCGCAATTACACCAGCACTTATGTCACGCCCAAGCTACGTCAGCAGCTCATGACCGAACCTGAATTCATTCCCGAGACGGTGCCCGCATTTTCGGCACGAACCGTGTTCGAGGCCTTTCGCAAAAATCCCCAGTTCGCCGATTACTTCTACAAGGAAGCCACCCTGAACCCCACCAATCCACGGGATCTGGCCGATGCGTTTGAACAGGGTCTGGTCGCCAAGTTTCGCGCCGATCCCTCCGTGAAGATTTTGTCCGGCTATCGCAAGCTCAAGGGGGAAAGCCTCTTTTATACGGCCCGCCCCTTATCCATCTCCAAGGGGTCCTGCCTGCAGTGCCACTCCACCCCGGAGGCGGCACCGAAAAGCCTGATTGCCACCTATGGCAGCGAGCACGGCTTTGGCTGGAAAATCGGCGAGATTGTCGCAGCGCAGACCATGTATGTGCCCTCGGATGAAATTTTCGCGCGCGGGCATCGCTATCTGATGATGGCCATGGGTATCTTCTTCGGTGTGTTTGCTGTGGGAACGACCCTGCTCATCTGGCAGATCCGGCGTACCGTGGTTCGCCCCATTCAACGACTGACTTCCGCCGCGCGGGCCATCGGTTCGGGCGAGGCGACGGTCGAACAGCTGTCCGTGTTCGATCAACCCGAGATGCAGCAGTTGGCCAGCCAGCGCGACGAACCCGGTGAACTGGCGCGCAGCTTCCAGTTGATGGCGCATGAGGTGGCGGATCGCGAGCAGAATCTGAATGTGGCCGTTCGGGAACGGACCCAGAAGTTGGAGCAGGTACTCGAAGAGGCGCGCCAGGCGCGCCGGGATGCCGAGGAAGCCAACCAGACCAAGAGTCAGTTCGTCGCGAACATGAGCCACGAATTGCGCACGCCGCTGAATGCGATCATCGGCTACAGCGAAATCCTGATCGAGGAGTCGGCAGATGACGGCAATACGCAGTACACCCCGGATCTCGATCGCATTCTGAGCAGCGGCAAGCATCTGCTGGCCCTGGTGAATGATATTCTCGATCTGTCCCGCATCGAAGCCGGAAAAATGGAGCTTTATCTCGAAAGTTTCCCCATCTGCCGTGAATTGCAGTCTGTGGTGGATACGGCACGGCCCGTGATCGAGAAAAATCAGAACCGGTTGACCCTGGTCTGCGACGAAGTCTTGGGCAACATGACTGGAGATCTGACCAAGTTCCGTCAGATCGTATTGAACCTGATCAGCAATGCGGCCAAATTCACGCATGACGGCACGCTGACGGTGACGGTTGCCCGTGCTGTGGGTGATGGATTCACGATTGCCGTTGCCGATACCGGCATCGGCATGAACGACGAGCAACTGGCAAGGCTGTTCCAGGTGTTCAGTCAGGCCGATGCCTCCACGACGCGCAAGTACGGTGGATCAGGTCTCGGGCTCTCGATTTCCCGGCATTTCGCCCGAATGATGGGCGGCGATATTACGGCGGACAGTACCGCGGATGTCGGCAGTACCTTTACCGTGACCTTGCCGTTTCAGGTGGTGATCGAAGAGCCGAAGCCGTTGATAGAGTCCGGTACGGTCGACGAAAGAGGCGAACACCGCACCGACGCAGCGGGCGATGTGGCCACTGGCGCGGAAACCATCCTGGTGATCGATGATGACCCGGCGGTGCATGACCTGCTCCAGCGTTCGCTCAGCCGGGCAGGCTACCGGGTGATCGTGGCCGGTAGCGGTCAGGAAGGGCTGGCGCGCGCGCGTGCCGAGCATCCGGATTTCATCACCCTCGATATCATGATGCCGGGTATGGATGGTTGGTCGGTGCTCACCGCGCTCAAGTCTGATCCGGTGCTCAAGGATATTCCGGTGTTCGTGTTGACGATGACCAGCGAGAAGAGTCTTGGTTATGCGCTGGGCGCAGCCCAGTTCCTGACCAAGCCCGTGAATCGTGAGGCGCTCCTCGGCCTGCTGCGCCAATACGCGCGTCATCCGGCGTCCTGTCGGGTGCTGGTGATCGACGATGATGCGGACAACCGTGACCTCATGCGTCGCGTACTCGAGAGCGAGTCGATTGAAGCATTCGAGGCCACGGATGGCCAAGCCGGTCTCGACTGGCTGGCGGCGCATCCGCTCCCTGATCTCGTGATTCTCGATTTGATGATGCCGAACATGGATGGATTCTCGTTCGTCGATGCCTTGCGGAACAAACCGGAATTCGATCGTTTGCCGGTCGTGGTGCTGACCGCCAAGACGCTGACCGATGAAGATCGCCAGCGGTTGAGCCTTCGGGTGGAGCACATCATCGAGCGTAATGGCCAGAGTGAAGAGGACGTGATTGCACGACTGCATGAACAAATCTGTGCGCAAAGGGAAAAGAGGGTTTGATTGTCCGCAGGGCGATCGTGGATTTGCAGGAGACGAAGGAAATGGCCCGGATATTATTGGTGGAAGACAACGAAATGAATCGCGACATGCTCTCGCGGCGATTGGCGCGTCGTGGGTTTGACATGTTGCTCGCAGTCGATGGTGAGGTCGGGTTGGCCATGGCACGGGAACATCTGCCCGATCTGATCCTGATGGACATGAGCTTGCCGAAGATGGATGGCTGGGAGGCGACCCGTGCATTGCGGGCCGACGAGGTCACCTGCCGGATTCCGGTGATCGCCCTGACGGCGCATGCCATGGAAGGAGAGCGTACCAAGGCATTGGATGCCGGCTGTGACGATTTCGATACCAAACCGGTCGAATTGCCGCGATTGCTCGATAAGATCGATCGCCTCCTTGGTGAGGGCCAATAGTCATGGCTGAGATTCACCCTTGCGACGCCCACATTCGGCATGATTTGCGTACCCCGATCAATCACATGATCGGGTATACCGAGATGTTGATTGACGATCTGCCCAAGACTTGTGAGGGCCCACTGTCTTTGCGGCTCAAGAACCTGGTCGTCGACACGCATCGATTGCTGGATACCATCAATCGTCCCGCACCGGTCAGCCTTGGGCGATTCGATGCGCTATTTCCGGATTGGCGGGAGCGAATGGCCCTGGTCGAGGCGGATTTTCTGCAGCTCAGGGCAGCGGCGGATCAACATTGGCCGGAGGCTGCCAGCGATGTCGACAAGATCGCGGAAGCCATCGGCAATATGCGTGATTTGCTGGAAGATCTGAGTGCGCGGCCCGTGGTGGATCTCGGGGATCCGGCCCGTACTGAACGCGAGCATGTCGGGGGCGTGGTCGGCTCGGCGGACGGGCATTTGCTGATCATCGACGATCGTCCGGAAAATCTGGAATTGATGCAGCGTCGATTGATCCGCGAAGGATATCGCGTGACCGTCAGCGGCAGTGGTCAGGATGCGTTGCGGCGGCTGGAAACGGATAGCTTTGACGTGATTCTGCTGGACTGGCTGATGCCGCACATGAGTGGCGCTGACGTTCTGGCCAAGATTCGCAGCCGGTTCTCGGCGCATGAACTGCCGGTGATCGTCGTGACGGCGCGACATGGCTCCGAAACCATCGTGGATGCCCTCACGCAAGGTGCGAACGACTACCTGTCCAAACCGCTTGATTTCCCCGTGGCACTGGCGCGACTGGCTACCCAGGTGTATCTGCGCAAGGTGACGCAGCAACTGGCTGAAGCCAATCGCCAGCTCAAGCAGTTCTCCTACATTGATGGGCTCACCGCGATCGCGAACCGGCGGAAGTTCGACGAGTATCTCATGACGATCTGGCGGCGTTCGCAGCAGGAAGGGTCGCCGGTTTCCCTGATTCTGATCGATGTGGATTTCTTCAAGCGCTTCAACGATTCCCTGGGGCACGAAGCGGGCGACCATGCCCTGATGCGGGTGGCCAAGGCCGTCAGCTCCGGACTGTTTCGAACCAAGGATCTGGCCGCTCGCTACGGTGGGGAGGAGTTCGCGGTCATTCTGCCCGAAACGACACTGGCGGATGCCATCAGTGTTGCGGAACGGGTTCGCCTTGCCATTATGGACATGGCGTTGCCACATCCAGCCAGTTCGGTGATGCCGGTGGTGACCGCCAGCCTGGGCGTCGGTGAATGGCGCCCGACGGCATTTTGCGAACCCAGTGCGCTGATCAATCTGGCGGACAAGGGGTTGTATCAGGCCAAGGCGGCCGGTCGAAACCAGATCGGGACGCTCGGACCCCAATGATCACGGGATGATCCTCGGTGTTTTTCGTGCCCCCCCAAAAAAGCGCCTCCATATGAAGGCGCTTTTTTCATCGGCGGGATCGAGCCATGCTCAGGCTCGGCGATCAGCCGTTCAATTCAGGTCGGATGAGACATTGATCTTGCGAGGCTGAACCGCTTCTCGCTTCGGGATCGTGATATTGAGCACGCCGAGCGCACTATGCGCGGAAATATTCTCGGCATCGGCGGAATCAGGCAGGCTGAAGCGACGGTAGAACGAGCCGTAAGATCGCTCGATGCGCTTGTAACTCTTGTCCTCGGTGGTCGCCTCGGTGTGCTTTTCGCCCTTGATCGTCAGCACGCCCTTTTCCATGTAGACGTCGATGTCCTCCGGCTTGACGCCGGGGATGTCGGCATGAATGACGAACTTGTCGGCTTCTTCCTTGATATCCACCGTGGGGGCCCATTGGGCCGTCGCCGTCGAGCCTTCGGCGCCGCCTTTTTCAAATGAGTGTTCAAGCTCACGTTGCAGTTGAGTCAAAAGTCCAAAGGGTTCATAACGAATCAGTGACATGATGCATCTCCTCCAGTTGTATTTAACCCGTTGACGGGCATGCGTTGTTTTGCCAACGCCTCGCGCTCAACACTAGGGTCGGATCGGGTTATTTCAAGATTATGGGTGGGGATATTTTTTCGGGACATCGTTGACGGTCGTCGCTGGGTACGCAGTCGATCAGACCTGTCCATATTGTTGCGCGGAGCCGATCCAACGACGGATCAGGGCATCCTTGTGGGGATGGTCCTCGGCGATCAATTCGTCGGCAAGGCTGCGGGCGAGATCCAGCCAGCACTCGTCCAGAATCAGATCCGCTACCCGCAAACGAGCGAGGCCGGTTTGGCGGGTGCCCAGAATCTCGCCGGGGCCGCGTTGTTCGAGGTCGGCCTCGGCCAGCCGGAAGCCATCCTGGGTTTCCCGCATCAGGCTCAGCCGGGCTCTGGCCTTGTCCGAGACCGGGTCGTCGAACAGTAGGATGCAGAACGAGGCCGTGGCGCCGCGCCCGACCCGCCCGCGCAGCTGGTGCAATTGGGCGAGACCCATGCGATCGGCATTCTCGATAATCATCAGCGAGGCATTGGCGACGTCCACCCCCACTTCGATCACCGTGGTGGCGACCAGCAAATCATATTCGTGGGTCTTGAATCGGGCCATCTCCCGATTTTTGTCCGCCGAGGACATGCGCCCATGAACGAGGCCGATACGCAGGTGTGGTAGTGCCTCTCTCAAAGCCGTGGTAGTGGATTCGGCCGCTTGCGCCTCGATGCGTTCGGAGTCCTCGACCAGCGGGCATACCCAATAGGCTTGTCGACCGCTGTCGCATACCGCGCTGATGCGTGCAATGAGATCATCCCGGCGGTCGGCGCGGATCAGAGCCGTGGTGATCGGGCTGCGGCCGGGCGGGAGTTCGTCGATGATCGAGATGTCCAGGTCTGCATAGGCACTCATGGCGAGCGTTCGGGGAATCGGGGTCGCCGTCATGACGAGTTGGTGGGGCCGAATACTCGCGCCATCCCGACGGGTGCCTTTGTCGCTGAGCGCGAGGCGTTGGTGCACGCCGAACCGGTGTTGTTCGTCCACGATGACGAGTGCCAGCCGGTCAAACTGCACCTGTTCCTGAAACAGGGCATGCGTGCCGATTACCATCTGCGCCCGCCCATCGGCCAGTGCAGCCAGGTTGGCGCGGCGATCGGCGGCGGATTGCTGACCGGAGAGCAGATGCACCGAGACACCCAATGGCTCAAGCCATTGGGAAAAATTGCGATGGTGCTGTTCGGCCAGCAGGGCGGTCGGTGCCATGAGCGCCGCCTGATAGCCCTGTTCGATCGCCGTCAGCGCAGCACCAGCCGCGACGAGGGTCTTGCCCGAACCGACATCCCCCTGTACCAGGCGCAGCATGGGCGCGGTCCGATCGAGGTCGGCATGGATTTCCTGCAGCACCCGGGCCTGGGCACGGGTGGGTTCAAAACTCAGGTTGTGCAAAAGGCGTTGATACAACGAACCGCCAGAGGGGAGCTTGTGCGCACATTCCTGGGTGAGCTCATGATGTCTCAATCGCAGGGCCAGCAAATGGGCCAGCAGTTCTTCGACGATCAGGCGCACGAAAGCCGGGTCCGATCGTTGTGGAATCCCTTCCGAGAGGGTGGGGACATGGATGCGCTGCAGGGCGGCGAGCAGGCCGGGCCATCCTTCGCGCCGTCGTACCGTCGACGGGAGAAGATCGTCCAAATCCTGTAAGGCGATGGCCAGAGCCTGGCCGACCAAAGCGCGCAACTTGCTCTGATTCAAACCTTCGGTGCCTGGGTAGACGGCGAGAATCGCCTCGTGTTGGGCGCTTTGCATGATTTCGGGCTGGGCCATTTCCAGCCCACCGTGCGTACCGGCGCGGATCTCGCCGTACAAAAGGTATTGCTGACCCGGCTGAAGTGTCGGGCCAAATCGCCCGAACTGCCACAGGGTGATTTCACCCAAATCGTCATAGCCCTGCGCCACTTGTCTCGCCTTGCCCCGGCGAAGTGGTCGCGCATCATGGATGGTCACGTGAATCAGTGCAGACTGGCCAATCAGATGGGGGCCGAGGGGCAGGATCTGCCCGCGATTCTCATAGCGCAAGGGCAGGTGCCATAACAGGTCGCCAATGAGATGAATCGAAAGTCGGGCCAACTGGACCGCCACGCGGCTGCCTACGCCGGCGAGCCGATCCACGGGGTCCATGAGTGTGCCCGCTTTGGGCGGCGACCGGTGCGGTGTCATAGCCTTCACATGATGGATTATTGAGCGATTATATGCGCCAAGGGTGTTAAATCACTATATACTTTCCGGCTTATGGATATAGCTGATATCCCTGGATGTGCGTGAACATCGTCTGGGGTGTGTGCTTTATCGCCAATTTTTCCGAGATTGACGAAGTTTGTTTTTAGCATTTTAGATTCTGTATTGGAGGTTCCAGTGGCACAAGGTAACACCCCTAAGGTTGATTCCAGCGCGAAGCTGATCGGTTTCGCCGCAGCAATTTTATTGTTGGCACCGATTTTTTATTTGGTGAACTCGATGGTTAACGTGGTTGACCGTACTTCATTTGCGCCAACGAATGTCGATCACCCCACGACTCCGGCTGCGCCCGCCGCCGCAACAGCGAGTGGGTCAGCCCCTGCGGCGGCCCCAGCTCCTGCTCCTGCTGCCGAGAAAACGGCCTCTGCAGGCGGCGATGCCTCGGCCGGCAAAGCTAAATTTGCCTCATGTGCTGCCTGTCACGGTATGGATGGCAAGGGTAATGGCGGCGCCTTCCCTGATCTGACCAAACTGAATGCAGCTGATGCCGACACGATCCTCACCGCCTTCAAAAAAGGCGACATGGATACCCTGAAGAAGCACAACCTGGGTGGTGCGCGTTACGGCACCATGGCCCCTCAGGCGGCCAATCTGTCCGAAACTGATATCGCGGACCTCGCGGCGTACATCGCCGAATTGGGTGGCCACACAGCGGCCGCTGCCCCGGCAACGGCAACTGCAGCAGCTCCGACGACAGCTGCCGCACCCGCAGCCGCTCCGGCCAAAACGGCCGTGATCATCTCCAGTGAAACAATCGCACGGGGTCATGCCTTCTTCTCATCCTGCGCCGTTTGCCATGGTGCCGAGGGTGAAGGTGGGCACCTGCTGAACGCGCCGAAGCTGGCTGGTTTACCTGCAAACTCGGTTGTATCTCTGCTGGAGCTGTACCGCAAAGGCCAGCCGATGGGCCCGAATTCCTATGCGATGATTCCGCAGGCCAAATACCTCACGGACGATGAGATCCATGATTTGGCGGCTTTCATCTCCACGATCGGCATGAAGAAAATGCACGGCACTGAGACCGAATAATCCTTCGGGTCAGTACCATGAAAAACGTCGGGCAAGTCCCGGCGTTTTTTTATGGATGAGATTCCTCACTGCGCAGTTCAGGTGTTCTCACTGCCGCAAGCTACCGGGTGGTGTCCTTGCTTCCACTCCGGAAAGCCGTCCGCCAGCCGCCTTGCCCGGAATCCGTGCGCGCGAAGCCGCTCAATAGCCTCAAAGGACAGGGCGCAGTAGGCGCCCCGACAATAGGCCACGATTTCACGTTGTGGATCGAGTTCGGTCATCTTGATCTTGCGTTCCAAATCGGCCAGGGTGACGTTGATTGCCCCCGGAACGTGACCAGCCGCATATTCTTCCGCAGGCCGCACATCCAGCACCGTGACCAGACCGTCTCGGCAACGGGCGATCAATTCCTCGGCCGCCAAGGGCTCCAGACTATCCCTGTGCGTGAGGTGGCGATCGATGAGGTCACGTACTTCGTGGAGATGGCGTTCGGCGACACGTTTCAAAACCGCCAGCAACTCAATCACATCCTCATCCGCCAAGCGGTAGAAGATCTGTTTGCCCTGGCGTCGCGAGGCGACCAGGCCGATCTGATGCATGCGTTGCAAGTGCTGCGAGGTGTTGGCCACACTCAATCCGCTCAGGGTGGCGAGCTGGTCGACCGAACGCTCCGACTGTGCAAGGTATTCCAGGATTTCGAGCCTGGGGCCACTGGACAGTGCTTTGCCTAGACGCGCGAACTGATCGTTAAGTTGCTGTTTGAATCCCACGGGTACGGAGGCTCCTTAATGTCGAGGCTCCGGTATGGCGCCCGCTCTGTCAGGGTTTCCCCGTATTGTACAACCGCTTGATGCGCGTCTGGACAATCTTGCTTCCACATGCAAGGTGACCCAGGCGCCGGCCATGATGGCGGCGAGAGCCAGAAACGATCCCAATGCGAGCGTTGAGATTCCACTCAAACCATGGCCCACCGTGCAGCCCATGGCGAGCACGCTGCCGATGCCGACCATCAATGCGCCGATGATTGTGCGCGTCCATTCCTGCCAGGAACGAGGTATTGACCATTGAAACTCTCGTCGAACGAGCGCGCTGATCAGGCTGCCCAGCAGTAGTCCGGCCACCGCCACGACACCGAAGGTGATGGCGGCAAATGTGCTGGGACGTTGCAGGTAATAGACCACATCGCCCATCGGCGCGCTGAAGGTGAATGACTGCAAGCCCAGCCCCTGTTGTGGATTGTTCATCATCTCAGCCGCACCGGACGCTGCTTGTCCCAGGGAACCGCCTGTGACCCAAAAGGCGAGACCCACCACGACACCGATCGAAAGCGCCCCCAGCCATCCCAGCCAATTGGCCCGCAGGGGCAGCCAGCGCCAGGAAACAAAGAGCAACAGGGCGCTGATGCCCAGCGCCAGAGTCAAATAAAGCCCGCGGCCCCCACCCATAATGCTGGCCAGATCCTGATTTTGAATGCCAAATGAAGTCAGGTTGGTGCTCAAATGCCCCACCCAGGGCAAAAACGCCGTGGCATACAAGGTGGTCCGGGTCATGGCGTAAGCACCGAGCGCCATCACGATCACGGCAAGCAGCGCCTGCAGGTTGCCTTGCGTGACTTTGACGAGACTGCGTACCGGGCAGCCTCGGGCCAGAACCATGCCGACTCCAAAGACAAAACCGCCAATCAAATAACGTCCCCAGGCAAAATCGGGTGATCGGTACACGGGGCGCGTATTGTCCAGATCAATCCCGCTGACCGATTGCATCAGCGTGGTCGCCAGAATCGCAAGGCCAATGGCCGCCAGATAGATCGCAAGGCGCCGTCCGTCCCGTGATTGCCGGTAGTTGCTGAGCCCGCCCAGCAGGCAAAAACGAGAGAACTGGGCCGCCATACCGAAAACGATCGACAAGGCGAGTACCCAGGATAAATAACCGCTAATAGCTGGATCCACGATGGTTCTCCTGTCTGGATCAGAGGGATGTATTGGCTTTGATGATGGCTTGAATCTCATCGACCGGTGGGAGCACCGCCGCGCTGACTTCTTCAATGAACTGTTCGCGTGATTTGCTCAGTGTCGGGTTATGCCGCTTTTCAAATCCGATGGTGGAGCAGGGTTTGCCGCTGATTCCGCCCCCACAGACGCTGCCTGCCTGTGCGCCCGGCAGAATTTCCAGATAGTCGGGGAGCGGCAGCAATTGCGTAAACAACGAATCATAGAGGTGCTCGGCCATTTCCTGTGTGCGTCCGTGCAGGTCGGGCCGACCGACACTACCGACAAAAAGCGCATGCCCCGTCAGTACGAACCAGGGTTCTTCCCCCCGTGAGTGGTCGGTGACGAGCAGGCAAATATGATCATCGGTGTGTCCCGGGGTGTGTAGTACCTGGGCTGACACATTTCCGATCTTGAGCATCTGTCCATCGGTCAACGGAAGGAAGTTGACGGGCAGGCTGCGATCGCTTTCGTGCAGTGCGTACTGTGCCCCAGTCAGGGCGGCCAGGTGACGCCCCCCGGAGATGTGATCGGCATGAATGTGGGTATCCACGACATATTTTATTTTCACGCCCCGC
>Ga0307375_10002721_pt1 | contig 17888 bp, 15 predicted proteins | sample TR1MG_FD_202531 | JGI IMG/M metagenome (GOLD analysis project Ga0307375, IMG submission 202531) | Soil microbial communities from Risofladan, Vaasa, Finland - TR-1 | ecosystem: Environmental > Terrestrial > Soil > Coastal area > Acid sulfate soil | place: Finland: Risofladan, Vaasa | collected... | reverse complement strand
GCTGACGCATCAGGCCATTGGCCGTGGTGGGCGCCTCGGTGTAAGCGAGCGCGCGATCCTCGTATTCCACCTTGTACCCACATTGCAGGAGAGCCATCGTCAGGTCGGCGTCTTCGGCGACGGTGTCGGTGTGATAACCGCCGGCTTCGCGAACGGCACTGGTGCGCCACGCTCCAATGGCTCCGGGAACAACGCTGACGGCGGAGAAGACATTCAACGCGCGGCGTTCGAAGTTCTGGCTGGTGATGTATTCGAGCGCCTGCCAACGCGTCCAGAGATTCATGCGGTTGCCGACCTTGGCGTTTCCGGCAATTGCGCCCAGCTTTTCGTCAAGGAAGTGCGGCACGAGGTACGAGATGGCGTCGGGGGCGATCACGGTATCGGCGTCGATGCCGACAAAGATATCCTCCGTCACGTGGAGCAGGCCGAAGTTCAGCGCCCGGGCCTTGCCGCCGTTCTCCTGATGCAGAACAACGAGCTTGCGCGAGGCGATCTCGCGGTCAAATGCACTGCACGCTACGTCATACGTCGCGTCCGTGGAACCGTCGTCAATCACAATGACGCGCAGGTTGGGATAATTGGAGTCGAGCACGGCGCGCACTGTCCGCTCGATCACGGATTCCTCGTTGAAAGCGGGCACCAGAACGACAACCGGCGGGCGGAAATCCGGAACGTCATCCGGGTCCTTGGACTTGCGCCGACGGAAGCGATCGAAGCACGCGGCGGTTCCCACACCGAGCAGACGTCCGCTCATCAGCACGTCTCCAAGGAAGAAGACGAGCACGATGAAAGTGTTGATCATGCCGAAGACCCAGAAGCCTGCGGCATCGACCTGCGCCCAGAAGCGCTCGTTCCGCGGAACCGGCGGCATGACGTCAGAGTACTTCTTGCCCAGGAGGTCGGAGACGAGGACGATTTTGTAACCGCGCGCGCGCACGGCCTCGATGATTCCCGGCAGCGCTTCAACGGTGTGGCTGCGGTCGCCGCCGCCATCATGCAACAGGATGATGTTGCCGTTCGGAAGCTGGTCGATCACCGACTGAATGATCTGCTGAGGCGTCGGTCTCGGATTGTCGCGCCAGTCGTTGGGATCAATCTTGTCGCCGACGGTGATGTAACCCATGTCCTGCGTGAACTCAAGCGGACGGACTTCGTCGGCGGTGTCGGGTTCCTGATCGACAGAGTATGGCGGACGGAAGAGCACCGGCTTCACGCCGAGTTTCCCGGCGAAGAGGCGCTCCGTCAGATTCATCTCCACCTTCATGTAGCGGGTAGAAATGCTGCTGATGTCCGGGTGTGTAAAAGTATGGTTGCCAATCTCGTTGCCGTCGCGGTAGACACGCTCCAGCACATCGGGATACTTCTCGGCTTCGAGTCCAATGATGAAGAACGTGGCGTGGGCGTGCTCGCGCTTGAGCACGTCGAGGACCTTCGGCGTCCACGTAGGATCGGGCCCGTCGTCGAAGGTGATGGCGACTTCCTTGTCTTTCGCGCCGTATTGCGCCAGCACATAGGGAGTCGGCAGGCTGTCGAATTCCTCGTCGGTGATCAGGTTGCTGGACGGATCAACGGTGACGGAACGTGTGCCGTTCTGCGGCTCATCCTGCACGTGGATGATTTCGCCCTGGCCTTCCATGTCGACGTCCTGGCCAGGGGGCACGAGCTTCAGCCGGTCGGGAGCCGCAGCGTCCGTCGGTTGGTCCCATATCTTCCACAACGTGCGATCTTCCGAGCCAAGCCGCCACAGGGCAAAGGTACTGATGCCGCGGGCCTTTGCCGCACGCATCTCGTTGAGCGCCGTAACTCCGTCGAGATACCAGACGTCGTGCCGGGTATTGTTCTCGTCGAGATAAGTGAAGTGCGGATTGAGTGAGTCGCTGTCGAAATCGATGTCGGCTTCGGAATCGTGCGCTTCAAGCCAGGCTTCCTGCACGGAAACGTTGTGCACATTTCCCGAGCCCAGCTTCTTGCCCTTGGGAGTCGACCAGTCGTATCCGTAATTACCGATGGCGCAGATGATCTTCTGGCGAGGGATGACTTTCAATGCCCGGTCGAGGTTCGCCTCAAACCAATCCTCTCCGGCGATGGCCCCTGGAGTCCCACCCGGGTAGTGCTGGTCGTAGTCCATCAGGATGATGCCGTCGGCGTACTTCGCCATGTAGGGATAGTCGAAGTCTTCGTCCGAGACGGGCACGCTGATGTACAGCTTCAGCCCACGCGAATGCAGATCGGCGGCGAGTTCGGAGATCAGCAACTTGTAGCCGGGTTGTGCGGCAAGCGGGAAGCCTTCGAGATCAAGCGTCAGGCCGGTGTACTTATCCGTCGCCAGGAAGGCCATGATCTCCATGCGGAAGCGCAAGCGCGCGGCCGGATTGGCGAAAAACGCGCTGATGTCGACCCAATCGTTCTGCACCGGATCGTAATTGTTGACCAGCGGCAGAACTTCGGTCTGTGCGTTCACGCTCTTCAGGAACGGCATCAGCTTCTCGTCCACCGGGCGAGGCTTTCCGTCCTTCACCACGTCGTAAAGCGTGTTCAACTCGGTGACCGCCTGCAGGCGCCCATCGGGCGTCAGTACGTGGAGCCACTCGGGGTAAAGCAGATCGATCTGCGAAACGTTTTCGCGCAACGAGGAGAAACTTGCGGCGTCCCACGTGACATAAAACGCGCTGCGAATACCTTCGCCGGAGTTCAACACGACGCGCGACGCAGGCAGCTTGGTTTTACGGTGCCGGTTGGGACGGTGTGCCCTGCGCCGGTCGGCAGCTTTCTGGCGCTCGCTCTCCTTAAGGGCCCGGTAATTCCTCTTCTGATTGGCAAGCAACACGGTCGGAATATGCGTGCTGCGAACCACGGTCACCACGAAAAATGCAATCAGCACGGTGAACGTCAGGCCAAGCACGTCGATGGTTCGACGGACACGGCGCCAACGTTTACGAAGAGGATCGAAGAAGATAGGCGTGGGCATGATAATTGCTGTACATCTAATGGTACGGAGCCGTCATGGGCCAGTCAAACCCCGAGACGTGACAATCCCTGCCCCTATCGGGGCAAAAACATTTATATTCGCCACGTGCGGCAACTCATCGGAAAACATCCACGGCTTTTTCTTTTTGGCACTTTAGCCGCAATCGCATTCCGCCTGTATTTCATACTGAAGATCCCCGTGGTGGCCGGGGACTCGTTGGTCTATGCCGACATCGCCAGGAATCTGCTGAACCACGGCATCTATGGAACCTCAACGGCCACCGGAATTCATACGACCTTGATAAGGCTTCCGGGCTATCCGCTGTTTCTGGCCGCGGTGTTTCGCCTCTTTGGACAGGGCAACTTCCTGGCCGTCATGCTGGTGCAGGCGATATTCGATATCGCGACGTGTTACCTGCTGGCAGACATCGCTCGCCGCATCTTCTCCGGCAACGATGTGACTGCTTCGGCGCGAGGCGAGCGCGTGGCGATGGCTGCATTCCTCATCGCGGCACTCTGTCCATTCACGGCAAACTACGTTGGCACACCGCTGACGGAGTGCCTGGAAATTTTCTTCATCGCGCTGGCAATCGATATCGCAATTGTGGCGTTTGACCGGCGAAGTTACGGTTACTGGGCGGCGTGCGGAGTCGCGGTGGCGGCGGCCATACAGTTGCGTCCAGACGGCGGTCTGCTGCTGGGTTCAATTGGACTGGCGATCTTGTGGCAACTCTGGCGCAACCGCGCGTATTGGCGGCATTACATTGCAAGCGGATTGGTGATGACAGCGGTGGCGCTATCTCCGTGTGTCCCGTGGGCAATCCGCAACTGGCGACAGTTCCACGTTTTCCAGCCGCTGGTCGATATCGCCGCTACCGATCCGGGCGAGTACGTCCCGCTGGGTTGGGACCGCTGGGTGAAAACCTGGATACTCGATTACTCATCGACGGAGGACGTCACCTTCCAAGTCTCCGGCGAACCCATCAGCATCGACGATATTCCCGCACGCGCCTTTGACAGTCCGCAGGACCGGCAACACGTAGCAACGCTGATTGACGAATACAACAAGCATCTGCTGATGACGCCCGAACTCAGCGATCAGTTCGGACAACTCGCGGAGGCCAGCATTCGCCGCCACCCGGTTCGCTATTACATCCTGCTGCCGGTGGGACGCGTGATCGACATCTGGCTGCGGCCTCGTACCGAAATGCTGCCGCTCGACACGCATTGGTGGCGATTCCAAACCGATCCTCACGACTCGTTCTTCGCGTTGTCGCTGTTGCTGCTCAATTTTGTGCTGGTGGCGGCGGCCATCGGCGGGGCGTTCCGGTTACAGAATGCGCGCTACGTTTCGCTGCTGCTGATCTATCCCATCGTCCGAACCATCTTCCTCGGCATGCTCGGCGGAGTGGAAGACCGTTACACGCTGGAGTGCTTTCCGTTCGTGATCCTGCTGGCGGCCGTGTATGTGGTTTCGCTGCGACAAAGAAAGACGCCGGTTGCGATCTGAAGTCTGACAAAAATCGAAGACCAATGCTAGATGGAAAGAGGAGAATCCGACATACGGAAACGCGTACGCACGTGTTCGGAGAGCAATTCCACGGCGTCGCGGTTCCTTGCGCGCCCGGTTTTCACCAGGTACTTGATGGCTTCCACCAACAGGCGCTGGCCTTCCACGTAACGCGGATCGGACCCTCTCTTGCGTTGGTGACGGGAGCTGCCAGGAAGTGCTGGGATGATGACCAATTTACCCATGAGACCTCGAACCGCCGATGAAGGTAAGACGCCGCGGTTGGGCGACGGCGTTGCCTCCGAATCGTCGAGTGGGCCCGGCGGAATCTGCCTGGTAAAACTTTACCCTTGCGGCGTGATGTAGGTAACTTTGCCGCTCGTTTTCAGTTTGAAGGTGGAGTCGGGTATCTTCTGGTTGAGCTTGATGTTCGTGTACTTAGCCAGCCGGTAATCGCCGCTTCCGTTGACCTTTTCGTCGAAGCGCTGCTGCACGGAAACACCGCGCTGCGGGTCGATCCAGAGCGTGATGCGCTGGAACATGCCGCGCATCTTCTGCGACTTCGGCGTCAGCTCAAGTTTGTAAGCGTTCACGCCATCGACGGTTTCCCGCCCGCCGTATTTGAGGTCGAACGATTTTTCGAGTTCGTGGCCGCTGCCACCGAAGCCAAGCACAAGGAAACTTTCGAATTCCGCCTTGTTCTTCCCCGCGCTGTAAACGGTCACCTGTGCGATGCGCGGCTGGTAGACCTGCACCTTGCCACCGGCGAAGAGTACATATTTGAGATCGGCTTGGCCGTTGTGCTTCTGAATGTCGGCAGCCATCTCGACATCCTTGCCCTGGCGGCGGAAATACATCGTGCCGGACTGGGTGTCGTGGTCGTCGACCACCATGGAATACTGGTCCCAGTAGAAATCGGTTTCCACGGTCTTGAACTTCGCGGCCGTCTCGTCCATCAGATTCAGGACGGTTTCCAGGTTCGCGGCGCCGCCGGCCTGCGCTGCTGACGCCTTCGCGGGCGCTGCCGGTGTCTTTGCATACGCCATCAAAAATGTGCCCATCACCAGGGCAAGAGCCGCAATTCGCCAGGTGTTTCTCATGAATTTCCCACTCCGCGAAAAAACTAACGACGGCGGACCCACGCCATGTAGACGACGATCTTGCCCGAGAGATCGGGCACCGCTTCGTACCGGTTTAACACCACTTCACCCGCGATCGGCTCGATGACGCGCAACAATCCCGAGCGGATCTCGGCATCGCTGGTGCCCTGGACGGCGCGCGCATCGATACGGTAAACGAAGCCGTCACCGTCGGGCGAAACCTGCACGGCGGTGAAGTGCGGCTGGCGCTCCGCGGGTTTGTCATTGAAGTTGACGTAGTGAGGCGTTACGAAAATGAAGACCAGTATCAGCGTGACCATGATGTCGTAGTGAACGTTTCCACGCGGATGCGTCCACCAGATATAGCCACGAATTGTTTGCCACGCTTTTTTCATCTCGCCCCATTTAGTGTAGTTGCGGCACGGAGTGAATGCAACGCACCGCGAAATTGCCGGACGCGAAACCGCGCCCTAAAACTTCTTCGCCACGATGCGCTCTGCACCCACGTAAGGCCGCAGCACCTCGGGAATGAGCACACTGCCATCGGCCTGCTGATAATTTTCGACGATGGCTACCCAGGTTCGCCCAATCGCCAGACCGGAGCCATTGAGCGTGTGTACGAACTCCGTGCCCTTCTTCCCTTCCGGCTTGTAACGAATGTTGGCACGGCGGGCCTGGAAGCTCTCAAAATTCGAACACGAAGAAATTTCGCGGAAGAGCCCCTGCCCCGGCAGCCACACTTCAAGGTCATAGGTCTTGGCCGATGAGAAGCCCATGTCGCCGGAACATAACAACACCCGGCGATAGTGCAAGCCGAGTTTTTCCAGCACCTCTTCCGCGTCGTGAGTCAGCTTCTCGTGTTCGGCATACGACTCTTCTGGCTTGGTAAACTTCACCAGCTCAACTTTCTGGAACTGGTGCTGGCGAATAATGCCACGCACATCTTTGCCATAGGAACCGGCCTCGCTGCGCCAGCACGGGGTAAACGCCGTCAGCGAAACCGGCAGTCGCGAAGCCTCCAGCGTTTCATTGCGATAGATATTCGTCACCGGGACTTCGGCGGTCGGAATCAGCCAGAGATTCTTGTCTCCTTGCGGCACCCTGAAAAGGTCCGCTTCGAACTTGGGCAACTGTCCGGTGCCAAACATCGAGTCTGAATTCACCAGGTAGGGAGGCAGGACTTCCGTGTAGCCATGCTGACCGGTGTGCAGATCGAGCATGAAGTTCATCAGCGCGCGTTCGAGCTTTGCGCCGAGGTCCCAATAGAGCGCAAAGCGTGCACCCGTGATTTTCGCGGCGCGCTCCAGGTCAAGCACACCCAGCGCTTCGCCCAGCTCCCAGTGAGGCTTGGGCTGGAAATCGAAAACGGGAGGTGTGCCCCAGCGCTTCACTTCCTTGTTGTCGTGCTCGTCCCGGCCAACCGGCACGCTGTCATCGGGGATGTTCGGAATAGTGACAAGGATGGTGCGCAACTTTGCGTCAGCGTCTTCCGCGTCTTTTTCGAGTGCGGGAATCCGTTCGCGCAGCAGCTTTGTTTGCTCGATGAGCGCGCTGGCGTCCTGTTTATTCTTCTTGAGTACGGCGATTTCTTCCGTGATCTTGTTGCGCTGCGCCTTCAGCGTCTCCAACTCGGTGATGACGGCGCGCCGGTGCTGGTCAATCTGGTGGAAGTCGCCAAGCAGTTCCTGCGGGTTGGCGCCGCGCTGGCGCAGCTTCTCTTCCACGAGGGACAGGTTGTCACGTACGAATGCGAGCTCAAGCATAAGAGAATTACTTTATCGAAAACGCTCGCGCTCTGCACGTTTTTGCCGGATTTTCCCCAAAAGACTCAAAAGGAAGGTAAAGGGCAGGACGGATCGCCTGCCCTCCGAGCGGCCTCGATTGCGCCACGGTTATGGCTCAGTCGTGACCACCAAGATTGAGATGGAAGTACAAGAGGTTATCGTCGTCGTTGCGATAGTGCTCGCGATCGCGATCATGGTCGCGACGATAGTAATCGTCATCATCACGTCCGTAGCGACCGCCCGCATACACTACCTCAACCGAGGAGATGCGATCCGCCCAGTTTTTCCGCGGATGATCGACGAGTCCCCAGAAGCGAAGATCGTCCATGTCGCGACCGAATCGCGTGCTGGCGCCGCGATAATCGGAGTCATTGAAAACAACGACAGAAGCACGACCGAAAACCTGGACGGACCGGATGTGATCGTTGAAGCCGTGACCTAGCCTGTCCATGGAGTCGCCAGGCCGCGCGCAGAAATAGTCGCCGGTGAAGTGCGGGCCGCGATAGAAACACACACCGTCGCGAGGAAAACGGCCACGATCCCGATCCCAGTCCTGTCCGAACGCGGACACACTGGCCAGGAGGAAAAACGCCACCAGGCTGAGCATCAAACAGCGAGCCGATCTTTTCATAATCTGCCTCCAAAAAGATCTATCGTGTTCGACGTAGGGCGCATGTCTGACTGCGAACCCATGATATAGAGGACCACTCTATGCTGCGGCCCACTCGCGATATATCATGTTCGCAGGCACTGCTTTGTAGAGTCCAAACCCAGAACACAGTGCGAAGTTGCGAGTTTCAGGCGCCCAGCGACCAGGTTGGAAACATCGATGATTACCAAAAGACCTTGTACGATCGGACGTATGTAATGACTACCAAGCCTCAGATGACTGAAAACACTCGCCCTCCCAAAGCGCGCCGCGGCCCGCCTCCGCTCGACATGAGCGTGAGCTTCGCGGGCATCACGCTGAAAAATCCGGTGATCGCAGCTGCCGGCACATTCGGGTATGGCATCGAATTCGAGGACATTGTTGCGCTCGACAAACTGGGCGCCCTCGTGTGCAAGGGACTCTCCCGCGAACCAATGCCGGGAAATCCGCCGCCGCGCCTCTTCGAAACCGCCGCCGGAATGTTGAACGCCATCGGACTGCAGAATATCGGCGTGCGCGCGTTTGTCGAGGATAAGCTCCCACTACTCCGAAAGATGAAGGACGTCACGGTGATTGCCAACGTATTCGGCAACACGACGGAAGAGTACGAAGAGACAATCCATATTCTTAACGACGGCGAGGGAATCGCGGCCTACGAACTGAACGTCTCCTGCCCGAATACCAAGCACGGCGGAATCGCGTTCGGCCAGGCCCCCGCCCTGCTTTCCGAAGTGGTTGCGTGCGCCAAAAATACAGCCAACCGGCCGCTGATCGTGAAGCTGTCTCCCAATGTCACCAGCATTGCGCATATGGCACGCGCCGCCGAGGACGCGGGAGCAGACGCGATATCGCTGGTCAACACGTTCCTGGCGATGGCTATCGATCCCGAAACGCGCAGGCCGCGCATCTCGAACATAACCGCAGGACTCTCGGGTCCGGCCATCAAGCCGATTGCCGTACGCATGGTGTACGAGGTGGCGCACGCGGTGCGCATCCCCGTAATCGGCATGGGCGGCATCAGCACCGCGGAAGACATAATCGAATTCATGCTGGCCGGGGCAACCGCCGTGGAAGTGGGAACCGTGAACTTCTGGGATCCGTGCGCCAGCGAAAAACTGGTGAACACGCTGGAACGCTGGTGCCTGGAGCATCGCGTGGGAAACCTGTGCGAGCTGACCGGCGGTATGATCACCGGCTGAACCTCGCCGGACTGCGCATCGACAACAATAAATGTTTCGGAACTATTGTCCGGAGATCCTGACGCGGAACTCCTCGGGGATCCGCTCGCGAATGCCATCGGGCAGGCGGTCGTGCACGGAACGCGCTACCACCATGGGAGCCGGAGTGGCAAGGGCAACCAGGACAAAGATAAGAATCGACAGAAGGAAACCGCCAACCGCCGCCAGTTCGAATACAAGCTCGTGGCGTGGACCGACTTTGCGAATGACTCCGAAGGCGAGCAGGAAAACGAACGCGGAAACAGAGGCGAGCACAATCAAACCGATATCGATGGTGCGGTGGAGACGCTGGCGGCCGCGACAATGTTCGCAGGCGGCAAGATGACTCTCGTAGTCGCCGCGCATCTCCGGGGCAAGCCCCGAGATGTCATAACGCCAACCGGCGAGAATCTTTCCAACTACGCGATCTGTGCAAGGGCTCATGGCTACAGCGTCAGTGTCCGCAAAGACTCATGTTGTGAAGCAAGCATCAACTGATTGCGCAAGAGGCTGCGGTCATCACCGAGCGCTTTCTCCGCAACCGACATGGCGATCTCCGGGTGGTTATTTTGCTCCGAGAGATGCGCCAAAATCAAAAACGCTGCGTTCTTATCATAATCGTTGGTAAGAAATTCTGCGAGTGCATCATTCGATAGATGACCAACTCGGGACATCACGCGCTGCTTGACGGACCACGGATACGGCCCAACACGCAACATTTCGAGATCGTGATTTGACTCAATCATCAACCCGTGACAGCCGTGCAAGTTGTCCTTCACGTTCTGCGCGATGAAGCCGAGGTCGGTCGCGACGCCGAGCTTGATGCCTTCACTGACAAACGTAAATCCGACGGGGTCGGCGGCATCGTGCGGAATGGTAAATGACTTCACTTCAATATCGCCGACGCAAAAAATGCGTCCGGGTATGAATACTTCGAGGCGTTCCGCGTGCACGCGGTTGCCCGCGCTGTCCTTGCATGCGCGCTGCCATGCGCTGTGCGTGGGCAAGGTCATATAGACGGGGATGCGCAGCTTCTTCGACATCACGTGGAGGCCACCAACGTGGTCGGAGTGCTCGTGGGTGATGAGTATGGCGTCGAGCGACTCGGGGGCGAAGCCGGACTTCACGAGACGATTGCAGGTCTCCTTGCAGGAGAGGCCGCAATCGACGAGCAGACGAGTGCGGGACGAGGCAATCACCGTGCTATTGCCCTTGCTTCCGCTCGCCAGCACCGTCATGGAAACTGCCATGTGCCGAGCATAACGGCAATACGATTTCAGCGATAGTGACAGAGTAGTTAACAGGTATTCAGGAGTGGCGTCCGATAACCGGCAGTGGCGAAAAGATTAACTTTCCTGTTTACCAGGCGGTCACCGGAGAGTGACCGGACAGTCAACGCAACAGGCTACTTCCCTTCCAGAAAAACATTATTGATAAACCCGCGCATGAAAGACCCTCCATAGGCGCCGGCGAACCCGGGAAGAATGATAAGTATCGATCCAGCGACGGTGGAGCGGGTGATGTCGTCGTAGTAGTTGCTGAGAGTAGCAGCGGCAAGCACGAGCGGAACGGGAATGCCGACGAGGAGTGTCCAGCGCCAGGGAGAGAGTGGCCGGGCCACTCCGAGGATCATGGAACTGGAGAGAACGCCGAGCGAAGTAAGCAGCGGATCATGGATAACAACGTGAAGCACTCCGCAGGCGAGTCCGAAGATCACAGCGAGTATGTAGAAGAGTGGACGCTTGGTTTCCCTGGGAGTGATGGTGCTGTCCATGAATCCAGAATAAACCCGTGGAGGCCGTTTCGAATTTCAAGTTTCGAGTTTCGAGATGGAACGAACAGGCCACGGATGAATACGATGAGCACGGATGTGTCGGGAGTAAAAATAAAGTCGAAGACCCCACCCTCTCTCGCAAACTACGCGAGAGAAGGTGGGGCACAAGACGAGAGACCGACACCGAAAGGCCAGATCAGTACTTGTAGAAGCCGCGTCCGGATTTGCGGCCGAGCCAGCCGGCATCGACCATCTTGATGAGCAGCGGGCACGGACGGTACTTGGGATCGCCGAGGCCGCTGTGCATGACGCGCATGATGTCGAGGCAGACGTCGAGGCCGATGAAGTCGGCGAGCGTGAGTGGCCCCATGGGGTGCGCCATGCCGAGCTTGAAAACTTCATCGACGGCTTCCGGCGTGGCAACACCTTCCATGACGGTGTACATCGCTTCATTCAGCAGCGGCATGAGCACACGGTTGGAGACGAAGCCGGGGGCGTCGTTGACTTCGACCGGAGTCTTGTCGAGCTTGGTGGCGAGCGCCTTCACGGTGGCGTAGGTTTCGTCGGTGGTGGCAAGGCCACGGATGACTTCGACAAGCTTCATCATGGGCACGGGATTGAAGAAGTGCATGCCGATAACTTTGTCGGGACGCCTGGTTTGCGCAGCGAGCTTGGTGATGGAGATGGAAGAAGTATTAGACGCGAGGATGACCTCGGGACGGCAGATCTGGTCGAGTTCACGGAAGAGTTCGGACTTGATCTCGAAACGCTCGGAGGCAGCTTCAACAACGATGTCGCACTTGGCAAGATCTTTGCGGTCGAGCGTGCCATGGATGCGCTTGAGCGAGGCGTCGCGATCAGCCTCGGTCAGCTTGGCCTTGGAGACTTCGCGCTCCATGTTCTTGGTGATCGTCTGAAGACCACGGTCGAGAAAACGCTGCTCAACTTCGACGAGTGCAACTTCAAATCCACACTTGGCGAAAACATGGGCAATGCCATTGCCCATGGTTCCGGCGCCGATAACGCCAACAGTCTTGATTTCCATGATTGCGAACTCCATAAGGGATTTAGGGGCCGTAAGGCAAACCGAAGAGTTTATCAGAACAAAGACAAAGGATCACCACAGAGACACGGAGACACAGAAGAAAAACAATAGCCACGGATAAGAACGGATTTGCACGGATCTGTCGGGAGTAAAAGGCAAAGGCCACTACAAAAGCGAAAAGCCGCGGGCGAAGGCGATCACCCCAGCGACGAAGTCGCCGGGGACCCCGGCGCACGCGCCACAAAAACAAAGACTCGTGCAAAATCAAAGACCCCACCCTCTCTCGCAGAAAGCGCGAGAGAAGGGTAGGGCACAAGAAAGAGTCCCTTTCCGATTCACTTCACTCCACGTAGGCGAAGGTCATGGTGACGCCGGCGACTTCGATGGTGTCGCCCTCGCTGAGTTCGCGCTGACCGGAGATTTCGTCGCCATTCACTTTTACCTTCACATCCTTTTCCGAGGCGGCGACGAAATATTTGGCTTCGCGATGGGTGATCATGGCGGCGACCTTGGGCGCGAACCAGCCCTTCAATTTGATGGATGCCATCTCGGATTTGCCGATGGCGGTGAGCTTGCCAGTCAACTGGTATTGGTTCTGGTCGGTCTTGCCATTGAGCACGGTGAGGAGCGCGACGCGGTCGTGCGCCGGTGCGGCAGGAGTGGCGGTGGCCGAAGCGGCGGGATGCTGGTCAAGCATGCTCCTGGCGGCCTTGGAACCGATCATAACGGTGGCGTCGAGGCCCTGCATGACGGGCATGGTCTTGTCGGTCTGCGGCTTCTCAGGCTTGGGCTCGGCGGTCTCGCGGAAGGTGAGGACGTGCTTGCCGATGAGCACGCTGTCGCCATCCTTCAACGCGGCGCGCTGAATGCGCTGGTTGTTGACGTAAGTGCCGTTGGTGCTGGTGAGGTCCTCGATGACATAGTGGCCGTTGTCCCATGTGACGCGGGCGTGATGTCCGGAGACGGCGAGGTTATCGATCTGCACGTTGTTGTCCGGCAGACGTCCGATGGTAAGCGCGGCCTGCGCGAGCTCCAACTCCTTGAGCACGGCTTGTTCGAATTTCAGATAGAGTTTTGCCATTTGGGGCTTCCTCCCGGGAGGATCCTCCGAAAGATTGACTTGTACCAAGGTTGCGCTTCAAAACGAAGCAGGAGTGCGGTGATGTTATCGCTGCCGCCACCGGCACGAGCGGCCTCGATGAGCGCGTTCGCGGCGGAGCGAACGTTGGGCGCGGCGGAAATAAGTTCGAGAATCTGCGGATCTTCAACGTGGCGCGTAAGTCCGTCGCTGCAAAGCAGGAGGACGTCGCCGGACATGGCGATAAGTTCGTCGAGATCGACCTGAACGCTCTCCTCCGAACCGAGAGCGCGCAGGATGACGTTCTGCACGTCGGAGGTGCGTGCCTGTTCGAGGGTGATGAAGCCGTGGCGCACCTGCTCCATGACGAGCGAATGGTCCTGCGTGAGCTGCTCGATCGCGCCGTTGCGAATGCGGTAGATGCGGCTGTCGCCGACGTGTCCGATGCTGACGAAACCCTTGTGGGCGAGGACGGCGACGATGGTGGAACCCATGCCGGAGCGCGCGGCGTGTTCGGCTGCGGACTGAAAGACAGCTTCGTTGGCGAGACGTATGGCATAGCCGAGAGCATTGGCGCGCTCGGAGACACGGTCAACGGGTTCGCCGACGGGCGGGTAGTGGCCAAGATTGTCGGCGTCGCGGAAATAGGTAAGCACGGTGTCGACGGCCATTTTGCTGGCGACTTCGCCGGCAGCGGCTCCGCCCATGCCATCGCAGACGACGTAGATGCCGTAACGGCCGTCGTAGCCGAAATTATCCTCGTTGTTCTGGCGCACGCATCCGAGGTCGGAAACGCCGGCGACTTGTAAGGTGAGGCTCATGGTAAAAACAGTTTCAAGTTTCAAGTTTCGAGTTTCGAGTACCCACCCTTCGCTGCGCTCAGGATGGGGCACCCGCCCACTGCTCCCCACGTTATCGCCCAAAAGCGGGGCGCGAACGTGGGGCACCCGCCTTTTGCCGATCCCATGCAAGCAACGGAAGCTTGCATGGGCCACCCGTCAACTCACGGCCGGTTACTGTCCTTCCGCCATCTGACGCAGAACGTTGCGGATTGCGCGCGCCATTTCCGCGCCGTGCTGGTAGCGCTGATCCGGGTCCTTGTGCAAAGCCTTGTTGATGACCTCGTCGATGCCCGCCGGTAGATCGACACGTTGCGATCTTATGGGCGGGTGAGCTTCGTTGGCAATGCGATACATCAATGTCGCGACGCTCTCGCCGGTGAACGGCTTCTCTCCGGTAAGCAGTTCGTAGAGCGTGACGCCGAGGGAGAAGAGATCGGCGCGGCCATCCACTTTCTTTCCCGCCAACTGCTCGGGCGCCATGTAGGAGGGCGTGCCCATGACGGTGCCGGTGGCAGTCCTGGACTGCGAAGTGATGCGCGCGATGCCGAAGTCGGTGACCTTGATGGAGCCGTCCTTGAGCCGCATGATGTTGGCCGGCTTGATGTCGCGATGGACGACGCCCTGGGTGTGCGCGTAGTCGAGTGCATCGGCGACGCGGGCGATGTCTTCCATGATTTCGTTCATGGGCAGGAGTTTGTCGCGATTGACATAGTCCTTGAGATCGGTGCCGTTGAGCAGTTCCATGGCGATGTAGCTGATGTCGCCGTCATCGCCGGCATCGTAGATGGTGACGATGTTGGGATGGACGAGACGTCCGGCGGATTCGGCCTCGCGGAAGAAGCGCTCCTTCATGACCGTCATGTCGGCGGGATCGAATTCATCCTCGAAGCGCAGAGTCTTGATGGCGACTTCGCGATTGATCTTCGGGTCCTTGCCGAGATAGACGACGCCCATGGCTCCCTTGCCGAGTTCGCGCATGACTTCATAACGGCCAAGCGTGGGCTTGGCGAGATCACCGGGGCCGTGGTCGACAAGTACGGTGGAATCCGCGCCACCACCCTTCATGCCGCCGCGTCCGCCAAAGATGACGGTCTCGCCGGCGACACGCAACTTCTCGGAGCGCTGCGCGACATCCTTGTAACCCCTGTCGGTGGTCATGATCTGTTCCAGCGCGGAGACAGCCTTGTTGAACTGGCGCTTGCGTTCGAAGTCGAGCGCGAGGTTGTAGAGACACTCCTTGATGCTGTCGTCGACCGGGCACTTGCGGAATTTCTCGAAGGCCATGTCGAGCATGCCCTGTCCCTGGAAGGAGAGGCCGAGCATCTTGTTGGTCTCGGCGGATTCGCCTTCGAGGACTTCCTTGCGACGCTCGGTGACGAGGTAGCGCTTGGAGACGACGACGGTGTAGCCGAGAACCAGCATCAGGCATGGATAAAGCATTTTGAGCCAGTATCCATAGGCGGTGAAGGCCCAGATGCCGCCGCCAACGGTGGCGATGAGAAGGATGGCGGCGATGATGGCGGAACGACTCGCGCTGAGATGCGGAATGGCGAGCGAGACGAAGAGCGCGAAGAAGATCATAACCACGAGTTCGACGTTGCGCGCCCACGGCGGACGAATGAGATAGCTGTTGCCGAGGATGTCCTGAATAACGGTGGCGTGAATTTCAACGCCGGGATAGAGATCGCCGACGGGCGTGACCTGAAGGTCTCCGCCGCCAGTGGCCATCATGCCGATGAGCACGATCTTGTCGCGGAAGACATCCATGTTCTGGATCTTCTTGTTAAGGACATCGGCGAAGGACACGGTGGGGAAAGTTTTATAGGGCGGGCCGATGAAGTTGACGAGCATTTGGCCCTGCGCGTCGACGGGAATGTGGGCGCGTCCGAGGACGAGCTCCTTGCCGGGAGTGTAGCGATAGTCGTCGGGACTCAAGTTGTAATAGGCGGCGAGGACCTGCATTCCGAAGGACGGGAAGAGGCGGCCATTGTAGTCGACGACGAGCGGAACGGCGCGCTGGACGCCGTCGGGCGAGGGCGTGAGGTTGGCCTGTCCGATGGCGCGCGAGACCTTGGCGAAGGCCGCATAGGGCGGAATGAAATCGATGGCCTCGGTTTCCTGTCCGGTGGCGCGGATGTTGGGGATGAAGTTCTTTTCAACGTCGGGCGGAATGGCCTTGTCGTTTTTACCGATGGCCTGTCCCTGTACGAAATACATGGGCAGAACGCAGTTGCCGGCGAGGGCGAGCGAGTCGGAGAGATGCGCGTCGTTGTCGAGACGGGTGGCGGAGTCGTTGAGAAGCTGCTCGATGTCGGCGGCGCCCTTCTTCTGCGCGACGACCTGCGCGAGAGCGCGAATTTCGTCGAGGCCGGGATTGAGCTCCTTGTCGCTGAAGAAGACATCGACGCCGATGACCTTGGCTCCGGCGTTGGAGAGCTGGTCGATCATGGCAGCCATGTAGGAACGCGGCCAGGGCCAGCGTCCAATCTCACGGATGCTCTGATCGTCGATGCCGACAAGGATGACGTTGTCAGATGCCTGGCTGTGCGCGCGCAGCTTGGCGCGCATGTCGTAGAGCTTGAACTCCATGCCATCGGCCCAGTGAAAGAAGAAAAGGAAGAGGACGACGAGGCTGACAACGGCCCCGATGGCAACGTCAGCCCATGCGATCTTGCGCTTGTTGGACGCCATGGTTCGCTCCATCCACGCGCCTCCGGGAACAAGGAGACGAGTACTCGGCTCGGCCAGTCAAGCGACTGCCGACCTGCCTTGCGAAGGGCCCAGACAGCAACGAGCGACAACAATGCATAGAAACGGCAAAGAATTAGCCGGGGGAAGGGTTCGCAGGATTGTAGGGCGAGACAGGGCGAAAAGGCAAGAACGGATAGCTACTGAGCTGCTGAGTCGCTAAGCTACTGAGCCAAAATGAAAGGGGCAGAAGTTTCGAGTTTCAGGTTTCGAGTTTCAAGAAGGAAGGCCAACAAGCAAAAACGAACTGCCACAGGCGAAGGTGGCTGCGGCTACACAAGCAAAAGCCCCACCCTGTCGCGAAATGCACGCGACAAGGGTAGGGCACGAAGAGAATTACCGAACGAGTTCAGCGCGCGGGTTAGTGCGCGGCGAGGCCGCCTTTTTTGGCGACATCGAGACGGACTTCGGCGCGTTGCAGGGCGATGAGAGCGCGATCGTAATCGATTTCGCCACCCTCCTTCATGCGCTCCGCGGCGCGGTCATAAGCGTCTTGCGCGCGGGAGACGTCGATGTCCTCGGCACGCTCGCAGGTTTCCGCCAGGATGGTGACCTTGTCGGGCAGGACTTCGACGAATCCCCAAGCGACGGCAAAACGCGTGGTGGCGCCGCCGTGGGTGTAGGTGATTTCGCCGACGGCGAGTTCGCTGATAAGCGGGGCGTGTCCGGGCAGAATGCCCATGTAGCCAGCCTTGCCGGGGATCTGTGCCTCCTCGGCGGTGTCGCGCACGACAAGGCGCTCAGGAGTCACGATTTCGAGTTGGAAAGTGTCAGCCATGTGAGTCGCTAGGTACTAGGCACCAGGTACTAGAACCGCTTATTGCGAGTCGCTGATCGCGACTCGCAACAGCTATTTATGCCATCGCCTTCATTTTTTCGGCGGCGGCGAGCACTTCGTTAATATCGCCCTTCATGTAGAAGGCCTGCTCGGGGACGTCGTCGTGCTTGCCGTCGACGATCTCCTTGAAGCTGCGGACAGTGTCCTCGACCTTGACGTACTTGCCCTGGAATCCGGTGAACTGCTCGGCAACGTGGAACGGCTGCGAGAGGAACTTCTGGATCTTGCGGGCGCGAGCCACGGTGAGCTTCTGCTCTTCGGAGAGTTCGTCGATGCCGAGAATGGCGATGATGTCCTGAAGATCCTTGTAGGTCTGGAGGACGCGCTTCACGCTCT
>Ga0307375_10002718_pt1 | contig 17896 bp, 18 predicted proteins | sample TR1MG_FD_202531 | JGI IMG/M metagenome (GOLD analysis project Ga0307375, IMG submission 202531) | Soil microbial communities from Risofladan, Vaasa, Finland - TR-1 | ecosystem: Environmental > Terrestrial > Soil > Coastal area > Acid sulfate soil | place: Finland: Risofladan, Vaasa | collected... | reverse complement strand
GTAATCGTCCTCGGGTAACAACACCCAAGACGAACGGGCACTAGGCCTACTTCGTGGCACAAGTGCCCGTAATCGTCTTCGGGTAACGACACCCGAGACGAACGGGCACTAGGCCTACTTCGTGGCACAAGTGCCCGTAATCGTCCTCGGGTAACGACACCCGAGACGAACGGGCACTAGCCAGCTGATTGACATACATCAAATCCTGCGGCTCGGGCGGAAGTAACATAGGCGTCGTTCGGCTCTCGATCGGGAGCGTGACAACGACAGGAGCGATGTTCCAGCCTATGAGCCCACCCTCTTCACTCGCCGTGCGCGAAGAGCAGCGCGAACAGCGTTTCTCCACCATCTGGAAGCGGGAACTGCACGACATCTTCGTCGATGTGGCGCCCTATTACGATCGCGCCAATCACGTCGCCAGCCTCGGTCTGTGGCCCTGGTTCCGCAGCAGCTTCATGGCGACCATCGACTTGGCGCCCGGGCAGCGGGTGCTGGATGTCTGCGCCGGCACCAATGCCATCGGCATCGCGCTGTTGCAGCGCGAGCCGAGCCTCGAGGTGCATGCGATGGACCGCAGCGTCGCGATGCAGGACGTCGGCCGGACGCGCGCACAGGCCGCGGGATTTCACATCGACAGCGTGATCGGCGACGTGCACCGCTTGCCCTTCCCGGACCAGCACTTCGACCGGGTCACGCTGCAGTATGCGTCCCGGCATCTGCGCGTCAAGGAAGTCTTCGCGGAAATCCACCGCGTGTTGAAGCCCGGCGGCACATTCCATCACTGCGACATGCTGCGGCCCGGCAACCCGATCGTCGAGAAGCTCTATTACGGCTATCTGCGCGCCTGCCTCGCGGTTACCGGCCTGCTGTTCCGGAGCGGCACGGCCGCGATGAACGCCAAGAAATATTTCATCGATGCGCTGGAGATGTTCTATTCGGCCGATGAGCTGTCCGAAGTGCTGCGCTCGCTGGGCTACGCCGATGTGAGAGCCAAGACACTGCTCGCCGGCATGATCGGCTTCCACCGTGCGGCGAAGCCCCGGCAGGACTGATAGCGCTGCCCGGGCAGGCCGGTCCGGGCCCACGGCACCCTCATGAATTCGACTCAGCTCCTGGCAGCATGGAACCGCAAGATCCTCGAGGTCTACAGCAGACGCACGATTGCCGCGTTGCGCGCGGTCTTGCCCTTGCGCCTGGCCTTGCCGCGCCTCGAATCCTTTCTCGCAGACAATGTCGCCAAGGAAGCGGCGAAGGATGCGCTGGTCATCCGCCGCGTCGGGCAGGCGCTGGCCGTTGGCCTCACGCCGGGCGAGGAGATGGTCCGGCAGCTCCTGGCCGACGGCAAGGAGGTCGATCGCGCCTTCCTGGCCCGGGTGAGCGACTTCCCGATCGGCATCGTGATTCGCTACGAAGAAATCGACCCGCTGCGGCTGCAGCGCATCAGTCGGATGCAGCAAGCCGCCTGCCTGATCCTGGCGCGCTCGGGCGAGCGAGGCGACGTCCGGTCGGCGCTGCGCGCGTGTTACCCGAGCGGCGAGTTCGAGCATCTGTTGCTCGACCTGATGCGCCTCTACGCGCAGGAGACCCGGGCATTGAGCCGCTCTCTGCGACTGCCCGCGCTGCTGGTGCCGCTGCGCGAACGCGTCGCGCAATCCCTGTACGGCGTCATGACCGACGCGGCGGCCGGCCTGGCTAACGATGTCACCGGCAGCGTCTACCGGCCCGAGCGATCAACAGGCACACCAGGCACGCGTGCAGCGCGCATCGATGAACCCAGCGGAGAGCCGGTCCTCGGCTTGGAGGAGAGGTAATGGAGACGATCCAGACTGATGTGGCCATCATCGGGGCGGGCGGGGCCGGCTTGCGCGCCGCGATCGCACTGGCCCAGGCCGATCCCAAGCTGCGCATCGCCCTGATCTCCAAGGTCTATCCGATGCGCAGCCATACCTGCGCCGCCGAGGGGGGCGCCGCCGGCGTGATCAAGGCGGACGACAGCATGAAGCAGCACTTCGACGACACCGTCGGCGGCGGCGACTGGCTCTCCGACCAGGACGCGGTCGAGTATTTCATCCACGAGGCGCCCAAGGAGCTGACCCAGCTGGAGCACTGGGGCTGCCCGTGGAACCGCGAAGCGGACGGCTCGGTGGCGGTGCGCCCCTTCGGTGGCATGAAGATCCAGCGCACCTGGTTCGCCGCGGACAAGTCGGGCTTCCACATCCTCCACACCTTGTTCCAGACTTCGCTGCAGTTTGCCAACATCCAGCGCTACGACGAGTTTTTCGCCACCGACCTGCTGCTCGAAGGCGGGCGCTGCCAGGGCCTCACCGCGATCGAGATGCGTAGCGGCCAGATGCGCTGCTTTCTGGCCGGCGCGGTGATCATCGCCGGCGGCGGCGCCGGCCGCATGTTCCCCTTCAACACCAACGGCGCGATCAAGACCGGCGACGGCATGGCATTGGCCTATCGCGCCGGCGTGCCGCTGAAGGACATGGAATTCGTCCAGTACCATCCGACGGGGCTGCCCAACACCGGCACCCTGCTCACCGAAGCCTGCCGCGGCGAAGGCGGCGTGCTGCTCAACAAGGACGGCTACCGCTTCCTCCAGGACTACGGCATGGGTCCTGAGACGCCGCTCGGCAAGCCGGTGTTGAAGACCATGGAACTCGGTCCGCGCGATCGCGTCTCCCAGAGCATCTGGCACGAGATCCGGAAGGGCAGGGCGGTCAAGACGCCCTGGGGCGATTGCGTCTGGCTCGACATGCGCCACCTGGGCGAAAAGAAGATCAACGAGCGGCTGCCCTTCGTGCGCGATATTTCGATCAGCTACCTGGGTGTGGATCCGGTCACCGAGATGGTGCCGATCCGCCCGGTGGTGCATTACATGATGGGCGGAATCCACACCGACGCCCGGGCGGCGACTTCGCTTCCCGGTCTGTTCGCGGCGGGCGAATGCGCCTGCGTCAGCATCAACGGCGCCAACCGCCTGGGCTCAAACTCCCTGGTGGAAATCCTGGTCTTCGGCCATCGCGCCGGACTGTCCGCCCTCGAATATGCGCGCAGCGTGGGTCGGGGCTCCGAGGCGGCGCTGACCGCCCAGGCCGAGGCCGCCCAGGGTCGGGTCCGCGAGCTGTTCATGAGGAACACCGGCAAGGAATCGATATTCGGACTGCGCAAGGAGATGACCGACACCATGGAGGCGGGCGCCGGCATCTACCGCACCCAGGACGGCCTGGCCGAGACCTGCGACAAGCTCGCCGAGCTGCGCCGCCGCTACGCCGACGTCGCGCTCCACGACAAGACCAACGTCTATAACACCGATCTGTTCTCGGCGCTGGAACTGGGTTCGATGCTCGATTGCGCCGAGGCGCTGGCGGTCAGCGGCCGCGAGCGCAAGGAGTCGCGCGGCGCCCATCAGCGCCTCGACTTCACGGCCCGCGACGATGCCAACTACCTCAAGCATTCGATGGCGCACTACCGGGGCAGCGAGCCGCCCAGCATCGACTACCGCGACGTGGTGATCACCACCTCGCCGCCGGGGGTGCGCGACTACTCGGGAGCCAGGAAATGAGCGAGGACAGGATGGGGGCTCGGCAGGTCGAGCTCGACGTGTTGCGCTACAACCCGGAGACCGACCAGGAGCCTAAGTTCCAGCGCTATTCGGTGCCCTGCAAGAACGAATGGGTCGTGCTCGACGCCTTGAACTACCTCAAGGACCATCTCGATCCGACGCTCGCCTTCCGCTGGTCCTGCCACATGCAGGTCTGCGGCAGCTGCGGCATGATGATCAACGGCGAACCCAAGCTCGCCTGCAAGGCCTTCCTGCGCGATTACCCCGGCGTCATCAGGGTCGAGCCGCTGTCGCACTTCCCGGTCGAGCGCGACCTGGTTTCGGTCGCCGACGATTTCATGGCCAAGCTGAAACGCGTCAAACCCTATCTGATTCCGGGCGAGAAAAGGACCCTGGCGGACGGCGAGTACCGGCAGAGCCCGGAGCAGCTCGCGCGCTACCGGAAATACGCGATGTGCATCAACTGCATGCTCTGCTACGCCGCCTGCCCGGAGTATGGTCTGACGCCGAAATTCATCGGCCCGGCGGCGATCTCGCTCGCCCACCGTTACAACCAGGACTCGCGCGACGGCGGTCGCGACGAACGCCAGGAGGAGATCGCGACCAACGAGGGCGTGTGGGAATGCACCTTCGTCGGCGCCTGTTCCGAGGTCTGTCCGAAGCACGTCGATCCGGCCAGCGCGCTGCAGCAGGTGAAGGTCGCCAGCACCGTCGATTGGTATCTCGAACACTTCATGTCATGGGTGAAAAAATGAGCCGCAGACCCTATGTCCGAGAGGTATCCAGAACCGCCTGGTTCTTCAAGCGGCCGCGCTACATGCGCTACATGGCGCGCGAAGTGACCTGCATTTTCATCGGCATCTACACGGTGATCCTGCTCGTCGGCATCGCGCGTCTGTCGCAGGGCCAGGGCCAGTACGAGGGCTTCCTGACGGCGCTGCGCCAGCCCGCGAGCGTGGTTTTCCACATCCTGGCCCTGGCCTTCTCGCTCTACAATTCCTTCACCTGGTTCAACGTCGCGCCCAAGGCCCTGCCCATCCAGGTGGGCGAGGAGTTCCTGCCCGACGGCGTGGTGGCGGGCGGGCACTACCTCGTCTGGGTGGCGCTGTCGCTGTTCATCCTTTTCTGGGCGGGGGTATTCTGATCATGGCCAAGTCGAACAAACCCATCATCTGGGGCACCTTCGCCGCCGGCGGCGAACTCGTCTCCTTCGTCACCCCGGTGCTGATCGTGCTCACCCTCCTGGCCGCCACCGGCCACGTCCCCGACGTGCTCGGCTACGACCGGCTACGTGAATTCGCCGCCGGCTGGTTCGGCAAGCTCGTCATCTTCGTGGTGCTGTTCCTGTCGCTGTGGAGCCAGGCGCACCGGCTGCGCATCACTTTTTACGACTTCGGCGCGCGCGCCGATACCCTGGTGGCGATCGTGGTTTATGCGCTCGCGGCAGCGGGCAGTGTCGCGTCATTGGTCTACTTGGCGCGGCTGTGATGGACAGGGCGTTTTCGGCATCTTCGGCGTATTCCCCCAGCGCCGGAAATTCACTGACGAAGGCTATATTTTTATTGTGCAGGGCAGCAGTTGCGGTATAATTTGCCGCAGTGAAACACTGCCACCAAGCGACTATTGCTTGGAGAAAATAGCCGACGTGGTGAAATTGGTAGACACGCTGTCTTGAGGGGGCAGTGGCGCAAGCCGTGTGAGTTCGAGTCTCACCGTCGGCACCAATAACAACAAGGTGTGTCCGCTGTTGCGGGCACCGGGAAATGCGGCGCGAGCCGCGACTGGATATGTTGGAAAGTTATTTTCCTGTTTTGGTTTTCATCGCCGTCGGCATCGTCTTCGGATGCCTGCCGATGATTCTCGGTTGGTTCATCGGTCCGCGTCACCCCGACGCGGAAAAAAATTCTGCATACGAGTGCGGCTTCGAGGCCTTCGAGGACGCGCGCCTGAAGTTCGATGTGCGCTACTACCTGATCGCCATCGTCTTCATCCTGTTCGATCTGGAAATCGCCTTCCTCTTTCCCTGGGCGGCGGTCTTCAAGGAGATCGTCGCCAACCCCGCGATCAAACTCTTCGGCTTCGTCGAAATGCTGGTGTTCCTCGGCATCCTGCTCATCGGCTACGTCTATGCCTGGGCCAAGGGCGCCCTGGACTGGGAATGAATCATGAGCATTGAAGGTCTCCTGCAGGAAGGTTTCGTCACCACCTCGCTCGACAAGCTGATCAACTGGACGCGCACCGGTTCGCTCTGGCCGGTGACTTTCGGTCTGGCCTGCTGCGCCATCGAGATGATCCACACCGGCTGTTCGCGCTACGACCTCGACCGCTTCGGTGTGGTATTCCGCGCCAGTCCCCGCCAGTCCGACGTGATGATCATCGCCGGAACGCTGACCAACAAGATGGCGCCGGCGCTGCGCAAGGTCTATGACCAGATGGCCGAGCCGCGCTGGGTGATCTCGATGGGTTCCTGCGCCAACGGCGGCGGCTATTACCATTATTCCTATTCGGTGGTGCGCGGCGCCGATCGCATCGTGCCGGTCGATATCTACGTGCCCGGCTGTCCGCCCACGGCCGAGGCGCTGCTCTACGGCATCATCCAGCTGCAGAGCAAGATCAAACGCACGTCCACGATTGCCCGCTAATTTTAGTTAACCGCAACTCTCACCTGAATCCGCCGACATCAACATGAGCGCCAAGCTGGAAAGGCTTTGTCAGAATTTGCGCAGCGTATTGGGCGAACGTGTCGGCAGTCTGGTCACCGCCCTGGACGAGGTGACTCTGGTGGTGGCTGCGGCCGATTACCTGCACGTGGCGAGAGTCCTGCGCGATCATTCGGATCTGCGCTTCGAGCAGTTGATCGATCTGTGCGGCGTCGATTACGCCGCCTACGGCGAAGTGATCGCGATGACTTCGGTGCCGCCGGAGAAGGCGGGCGCGACCCGGTTCGCAGCGGTCAGCCACCTGCTCTCGATCAGCCACAACTGGCGCCTGAGGCTGCGCGTCTTCGCCGAGGATGGCGATTTCCCGGTGGTCGATTCCGTGACGGCGATATGGAACAGCGCCAACTGGTTCGAGCGCGAGGCCTTCGATCTCTTCGGCATCATGTTCCGGGGTCACACCGACCTGCGCCGCATTCTCACCGACTACGGCTTCATCGGTCATCCCTTCCGCAAGGATTTTCCGATCTCCGGCTACGTCGAGATGCGCTACGACCCGGAGAAAAAGCGCGTCGTCTATCAGCCGGTGAGCATCGAGCCGCGCGAAGTCACGCCGCGCATCATCCGTGAGCAAAACTACGGAGAGACCGACCGTGGCTGACATCCAGAATTACACCTTGAACTTCGGGCCGCAGCATCCGGCAGCGCACGGCGTGCTGCGCCTGGTGCTCGAACTGGACGGCGAAGTGGTGGTGCGCGCCGACCCGCATATCGGTCTGCTCCACCGCGCCACCGAGAAGCTCGCCGAGCAGAAGACCTTTCTGCAATCCGTGCCCTACATGGACCGGCTCGATTACACCTCGATGATCATCAACGAGCATCCCTACGTGATGGCGATCGAGCGGCTCCTGGGCATAGACGTGCCGCTGCGCGCCCAGTACATTCGGGTAATGTTCGACGAGATCACGCGCATTCACAACCATCTGCTGTCCATCGGCACCCAGGCCTTGGACGTCGGCGCCATGACCATGGTGCTCTATACCTTCCGCGAGCGGGAAGACATCATCGACATCTTGGAGGCCACCACCGGCGCGCGCATGCATGGCGCCTACTACCGGCCCGGCGGCGTGTATCGCGACCTGCCCGACCAGATGCCGCGCTACGAGGTCAACAAGTTCAAGAACGCCAAGACGGTGAAGGAACTCAACGCGGCGCGTTCGGGCTCCTTGCTCGACTTCATCGAGGACTTCACCAGTCGTTTCCCCGGCTATTGCGACGACTACGAGACCCTGCTCACCGACAACCGCATCTGGAAGCAGCGCCTGGTGGATATCGGCATCGTCAGCGCCGAGCGGGCCCTGCAACTGGGTTTCACCGGGCCGATGTTGCGCGGTTCCGGCGTCGAGTGGGACCTGCGCAAGAAGCAGCCCTACGAGGTCTATGAGCACCTCGATTTCGACATCCCGGTCGGCGTCAATGGCGACTGCTACGACCGCTATCTGGTGCGCATGGAAGAGATGCGCCAGTCCAACCGCATCATCAAGCAGTGCGTCGCCTGGCTGCGCGACGATTCTGCCAAAGGCGCTGGCCCGGTGATCACCGACAATCACAAGGTGGCGCCGCCCTCGCGCGAGAAGATGAAGGGCAGCATGGAGGAGTTGATCCACCACTTCAAGCTGTTCACCGAGGGCATCCACGTGCCCGCCGGCGAGGTCTATGCCGGCATCGAGCACGCCAAGGGCGAGTTCGGCGTCTATCTGATTTCCGACGGCGCCAACAAGCCCTACCGGATGAAGCTGCGCTCCGCCGCATTCACCCATCTGTCCGCCATGGACGAGATGGCAAAGGGCCACATGATCGCCGACGCCGTGACCATCATCGGCACGATGGACATCGTCTTCGGCGACGTTGATAGATGAGACCATGCTGAGCGATAACGCACTGAAGAGAATCGACCGCGAGCTGGCCAAGTACCCGGCCGACCAGAAGCAGTCGGCGGTGATGGCGGCGCTGGCGATCGCCCAGGACGAGAAGGGCTATCTGGCGCAGGAGACCATCGCCGCGGTCGCCGACTACCTCGGCATGGCGCCGATGGCCGCCTACGAGATCGCCTCCTTCTACAACATGTACGATCTGGCGCCGGTCGGCAGCTTCAAGCTCACCGTGTGCACCAATCTGCCTTGCGCCCTCTCCGGCGGCGTTCATGCCGCCGATTACCTCAAGCGGAAGCTCGGCATCGACTTCAACGAGACCACCCCCGACGGTCTGTTCACCCTCAAGGAGGGCGAGTGCCTGGGCGTCTGCGGCGATGCGCCGGTGCTGCTGATGAACAACAAGCGGATGTGCAGCCACATGAGCACCGAGGCGATCGACCAGTTGCTGGCCGAGTTGCGGGCCGAATCGCAGGCCAAAGCCGCCGGGCCGAAATCATGAGCGCAGCGCCCATCCTCACCGCCGGCATCGACCCGGCTACCGCCGACGCCACCTGGCACCTGGCCGACTACGTCAAACGCGGCGGCTACGCCGCGCTGAAGAAGATCCTGGCGGAGAAGATGACGCCCGAGGCGGTGATCAACGAGGTGAAGAAATCCTCGCTGCGCGGACGCGGCGGCGCCGGCTTCCCCTCCGGCCTGAAGTGGAGCTTCATGCCCAAGGCCTATACCGGCACCAAGTACCTGTGCTGCAACTCCGACGAGGGCGAGCCGGGTACCTTCAAGGACCGCGACCTGCTGCGCTACAACCCGCACCAGGTGATCGAGGGCATGGCCATCGCCGCCTACGCGATGGGCACCGCGGTCGGCTACAACTATATTCACGGCGAAGTCTGGGATCTGTATACGCGCTTCGAGCAAGCGCTGGACGAGGCGCGCGCCGCCGGCTTCATCGGCCAGAACATCCTGGGCTCGGGCTTCAACTTCGAACTCTTCGCCCACCACGGCTTCGGCGCCTACATCTGCGGCGAAGAGACGGCGCTGCTCGAGTCGATCGAGGGCAAGAAGGGCCAGCCGCGCTACAAGCCGCCCTTCCCGGCGAGCTATGGGCTGTACGGCAAGCCGACCACCATCAACAATACCGAGACCTTCGCCGCGGTGCCCTGGATCATCCTGAACGGCGGCGAGAAGTATCTCGAACTGGGCAAGCCGAACAACGGCGGCACCAAGCTGTTCTCGGTCTCCGGCCACGTGGTGCGACCGGGCGTCTATGAAGTGCCGATGGGCCTGCCCTTTCCGGAACTGCTGGAAATGTGCGGCGGCATGCGCGGCGGACGCAAGCTCAAGGCCTGCATCCCGGGCGGATCTTCCGCACCGGTGCTGCCGGCAGAGATCATGATGGACTGCACGATGGATTACGATGCCATCGCCAAGGCCGGCTCGATGCTGGGCTCCGGCGCGGTGATCGTGATGGACGAGAGCGTCTGCATGGTGCGCGCGCTGGAGCGCCTGTCCTACTTCTACTTCGAGGAGTCTTGCGGCCAGTGCACGCCCTGCCGCGAGGGCACCGGCTGGCTCTACCGCGTCGTGCATCGGATCGAGCACGGACTGGGGCGCGCCGAGGATCTGGATCTGCTCTATGGCGTCACCGACAACATCATGGGCCGCACCATCTGCGCCCTGGGCGACGCCGCCTCGCTGCCGGTGAGGAGCTTCATCAAGCACTTCAGGAGCGAGTTCGAGTACCACATCGAGAACAAGAAGTGCCTGGTGCCGCCCGAGGTACAGAAGGAAGGCAGCAAGATCTATGTGAGGCCGTCTCAATGTTAGACATCGAAATCGACGGCAAGGCCCTGCAGGTCGCCGAAGGCAGCACCATCATCGAAGCGGCGCATCAGCTCGGCACTTACATCCCGCACTTCTGCTACCACAAGAAGCTGTCGATCGCCGCCAACTGCCGGATGTGCCTGGTGCAGGTGGAGAAGGCGCCCAAGCCGATGCCGGCCTGCGCCACGCCCGTGACCAACGGCATGAAGGTGCAGACTCACTCCGAGCTTGCGGTCAATGCCCAGAAGGGCGTGATGGAGTTCCTGCTGATCAACCATCCGCTCGACTGCCCGATCTGCGACCAGGGCGGCGAATGCCTGCTGCAGGATCTCGCCGTCGGCTACGGCGCCAGCGCTTCCCGCTATCAGGAAGAGAAGCGCGTGGTCATGAACAAGAACCTCGGTCCGCTGGTGGCCACCGACATGACGCGCTGCATCAACTGCACGCGCTGTGTGCGCTTCACTCAGGAGATCGCCGGCCTGATGGAGCTGGGCCAGGCATTTCGCGGCGAGCACGCCGAGATCATGTCCTTCATCGGCCAGACGGTGGACTCCGAACTCTCCGGCAACATCATCGACCTGTGCCCGGTCGGCGCTCTGACTTCCAAGCCCTTTCGCTTCTCGGCGCGCACCTGGGAGCTTTCGCGCCGCAAATCGGTCAGCCCGCACGACGGGCTCGGCGCCAATCTGATCGTTCAGGTCAAGCACGACAAGGTGATGCGCGTGCTGCCGCTGGACAACGAGGACATCAACGAGTGCTGGCTCTCCGACAAGGACCGCTTCTCCTATGAAGGGCTCAATTCGCCCGAGCGCCTGACCCGGCCGATGTTGAAGCACGGCGGCCAGTGGCACGAGGTGGACTGGCAGCAGGCGCTCGACTATGTCGCCCACGCCTTCAAGGACATCGCCAAGAACCACGGCGGCGCGGCATTGGGCGCGCTGCTCTCGCCCCACGCCACGCTCGAGGAACTGCATCTTTCGCAGAAGCTGATGCGCGGCTTGGGCTCGGGGAATGTGGACTTCCGCCTGCGCCAGAGCGATTTCTCGCAGGACGGCGAGCGCTCCGTTAGCCCCCCGCGCGCGCCCTGGCTGGGCATGAAGATTTCCGAGATCAACGGCCTCGATCGCGTGCTGGTGGTGGGCAGTTTCCTGCGCAAGGATCAGCCGTTGATCGCTCAGCGCCTGCGCCAGGCCGCCAAGCGCGGCGCCCAGGTGTCGCTGATTCACGCGGCCGACGATGATCAGTTGATCAAGATCCACGCCAAGGCGATTGTTTTGCCCTCGCAATTGCCGCAACTCTTGGCCCAGGTGGTCAAGTGCGCGGCGGAACTCAAGGGTGTTGCCGTCGATGCAGCGATCAGTGCCGTCACGGTGACCGCTGAGGCGAGAGCGATCGCCGCGAGCCTGGCCTCTGGAAGCAATACCGCGATCTTCCTCGGCAACCTCGCGCAGCAGCATGCGCGGGCGGCGACATTGCAAGCGCTGGCCCAGCAGCTGGCGAGCCTCACCGGCGCGCGCTCAGGCTTCCTGGGCGAAGCCGCCAACAGCGTCGGCGGCTATGTCGCCAATGCGCTGCCCGGCCCTGACGGCCTGAACGCCGCGGCCATGCTCGCCGCACCGCGCCAGGCGTATCTGATCCTGAACGCCGAGCCTGAGCTCGATTGCGCCGATCCGCAGCAGGCGATTTCCGCCTTGAAGCAGGCCGAAACGGTGGTGGTGCTGTCGCCGTTCAAGCTGTCGGGCGCCCTCGACTACGCCGATGTGCTGCTACCAGTCTCGCCCTTCACGGAAACCTCCGGCAGCTTCGTCAATACCGAGGGCCGGGTGCAGAGCTTCAGCGCCGTGGCCCAGCCGCTGGGCGACACCCGCCCGGCCTGGAAGGTGCTGCGCGTGCTGGGCAACCTGCTCGCGCTGTCCGGCTTCGAGCAGGACAGCAGCGAGGCGGTGCGCGCCGAGGTCTTCGATGGCGCCACGCCTGAATTCGTAGCCGACCGGCTCGACAATCAGGCGAGCGCCGTCGCGCTGGATCTCTCGGCGGCCGCCGGCGCTCTGGAGCGGGTCGCCGATGTGCCGATCTACTTTGCCGACGCCCTGGTGCGCCGCGCCCCCAGCCTGCAGCGCGCGCGCGACGCCGCAGCGCCCACCGCACGTATGAACGCCGCCCAACTGCAGAAGCTCGGCATCGCCGCCGGCCAGCAGCTCAGGATCAAGCAGGGCTCCGGCAGCGCGGTGTTGATGGCTGAATTGGACGAACGCCTGCCCGAGGGCGCGGTGCGCATAGCCGCCGCTCATCCGAGCGTGGCGGGTTTGTCCGACCTACAGGGCGCGATCACCGTGGAGGCGCTGTGATGGATGCGATCGTGCAGTATCTCCAGCCCGTGTTCGGCGAAGCCTGGCCCCTGGTGTGGACCCTGCTGAAGATCATCGGGATCATCCTGCCGCTGTTGGTCTGCGTCGCCTACCTCACCTTCTGGGAACGCAAGGTGATCGGCTGGATGCAGGTGCGCATCGGTCCCAATCGCGTCGGACCCTGGGGGCTGCTGCAGCCGATGGCCGACGGCATGAAGCTGGTGTTCAAGGAAATCATCGTCCCGACCAAGGCATCCAAGGGGCTGTACTTCATCGGCCCGGCGATGGCCTTCGCCACCGCGCTGGCGGCCTGGGCGGTGGTGCCCTTCTCCGAGGGCTATGTCCTGGCCAACATCAATGCCGGCGTGCTCTACCTGCTGGCGATGACCTCGGTCGGCATCTACGGCGTGATCATCTCCGGCTGGGCTTCCAACTCGAAATATGCCTTCTACGGCGCGATGCGTTCGGCGGCGCAGATGGTCTCCTACGAAATCGCCATGGGCTTCGCCCTGGTCTGCGTGCTGATGGTCTCCTCCAGCCTCAACATCACCGAGATCGTGCACGGTCAGGGCCGCGGCATGTTCGCCGACATGGGGCTGGGCATCCTCTCCTGGAATTGGCTGCCGCTGTTGCCGATGTTCATCATCTACCTGGTCTCCGGCATCGCCGAGACCAATCGCGCGCCTTTCGACGTGGTCGAGGGCGAGTCCGAGATCGTCGCCGGCCACATGGTCGAATATTCGGGCATGGCCTTCGCGATGTTCTTTCTCGGCGAATACGCGAACATGATCCTGGTCTCGGTCATGACCTCGATCTTCTTCCTCGGCGGCTGGCTCTCGCCGGTGGGCTTCCTGCCCGACAGCTTCCTCTGGTTGGCGGCCAAGACCTGCTTCATCCTGTTCCTGTTCCTGTGGTTCCGCGCCACCTTCCCGCGTTACCGCTACGACCAGATCATGCGCCTGGGCTGGAAGGTGTTCGTGCCGCTGTGCATGTTCTGGCTGCTGCTGGTCGGCGTCTGGATGATGTCACCACTGAACATCTGGAAATGATGCCATGGTCGCGATAAGAAACTTCTTCAAAAGCCTGCTCCTGACGGAACTGTTCCAGGGTTTGGCGGTGACCGGGCGGCACCTGTTCGCGCGCAAGATCACGGTCCAGTTTCCCGAAGAGAAGACGCCGCAGAGCAACCGCTTCCGCGGCCTGCATGCGCTGCGCCGCTACCCCAACGGCGAGGAGCGCTGCATCGCCTGCAAGCTGTGCGAGGCGGTCTGTCCGGCAATGGCGATCACCATCGAGTCGGCCGAGCGCGACGACGGCAGCCGGCGCACCACGCGTTACGACATCGACCTGATCAAGTGCATCTACTGCGGCTTCTGCGAGGAGGCCTGTCCGGTCGACGCGATCGTCATGACACGGATCTTCGAGTACCACGGCGAGAGCCGCGGTGACCTCTACTACACCAAGCAGATGCTGCTGGCGGTCGGCGACAAGAACGAGGCACAGATTGCCAAGGACCGCGCGCAGGATGCCCCCTACAGGTAGAGCGAGATGGATTTCAAGAGCGCAATCTTCTACTTTCTGGCCACCGTCCTGGTGCTTGCCAGCCTGCGCGTGATCACCGCCAGGAACCCGGTGCACGCCGCACTGTTCCTGGTGCTGGCCTTTTTCTCGGCGGGCGGCATCTGGATACTGCTGCAGGCCGAGTTCCTCGCCATCGTGCTGGTGATGGTCTACGTCGGCGCGGTGATGGTGCTGTTCCTGTTCGTGGTGATGATGCTCGACATCAACATCGAGCGCCTGCGCCAGGGCTTCTGGAGTTACCTGCCGCTGGGTGCGGGCATCGGCATCCTGATGACCGTGGAGATGGCCCTGGTGCTCGCCGGTCGCTACTTCGGCCTGGTGACGCTGCCTGAGCCGGCCGCGCCCGCCGCCGGCTACGACAACACCAAGGCGCTCGGCCGGCTGCTGTTTTCCAACTACGCCTATCCCTTCGAGCTGGCTTCGGTGATCCTGCTGGTGGCGATCATCGCCGCGGTGGCGCTGACCAAGCGGCCGCGCAAGGAATCCAAGGGCCAGGATGTGCGCGCCCAGATCGCGGTCAAACGCAACGACCGCCTGCGCATCGTGACGATGCCCACAGAGAAGGAGTAGGGACATGCTGTCGCTCTCGCATTACCTCATCCTCGCCGCGATCCTGTTTTCCATCGGCGTCGTCGGCATTTTCCTGAACCGCAAGAACCTGATCGTGCTCTTGATGGCGATCGAGCTGATGCTGCTCGCGGTGAATACCAATTTCATCGCCTTCTCGCACTACTTCGGCGACGCCAACGGCCAGCTCTTCGTCTTCTTCATCCTGACCGTGGCGGCGGCAGAGTCGGCGATCGGCCTGGCGATTCTGGTGGTGCTGTTCCGCAACCTCGCCACGATCCACGTCGACGATCTCGACAGCCTCAAGGGATAGTACGTAGATGGATATGCACACGCTCTACCTTCTCGTGCCCCTGGCGCCGCTCGCGGGCAGCCTGATCGCCGGCCTGTTCGGCAAGCTCGTCGGCCGGGCGGGCGCCCACTGGGTGACCATCCTCGGCGTCGCGGTGTCCTTCGTCGCTTCCGTGCTGATCTTCCGCGACGTCCAGGCCGGGCACAGCTACAACGGCGCCCTCTATACCTGGCTGGAGAGCGGCGGCTTGAAATTGCAGGTCGGCTTCCTGATCGACCCGCTGACCACGCTGATGATGCTGGTGGTGACCTTCGTCTCGCTGATGGTGCATATCTACACCGTCGGCTACATGGCCGACGATCCCGGCTACCAGCGCTTCTTCAGCTACATCTCGCTGTTCACCTTCTCGATGCTGATGCTGGTGATGGCCAACAACTTCGTCCAGCTGTTCTTCGGCTGGGAGGCGGTGGGCCTGGTCTCCTACCTGCTGATCGGCTTCTGGTACACGCGCCCTACGGCGATCTACGCCAACCTCAAGGCCTTCCTGGTCAATCGCGTCGGCGACTTCGGCTTTCTGCTCGGCATCGGCCTGATCGCGGCGAACTGCGGCACGCTCGACTACGCCCAGGTGTTCGCCCAGGCGCCGCACCTCGCGTCCACCTCCATCGAGCTGTTTGCCGGTCATTCCTGGCTGCTGATCTCGGTGATCTGCATCTGCCTGTTCATCGGCGCCATGGGCAAGTCGGCGCAGTTCCCGCTGCACGTCTGGCTGCCCGATTCGATGGAAGGCCCGACGCCGATCTCGGCGCTGATCCACGCCGCGACCATGGTCACCGCAGGCATCTTCATGGTCTCGCGGATGTCGCCGCTGTTCGAGCTGTCCGATGCGGCACTCTCCTTCGTCCTGGTGATCGGCTCCATCACCATGCTGTTCATGGGCTTCCTCGCCGTGGTCCAGAACGACATCAAGCGCGTGATCGCCTACTCGACCCTGTCGCAACTGGGCTACATGACCGTGGCCCTGGGCGCTTCCGCCTATCCGGTGGCGATCTTCCACCTGATGACCCACGCCTTCTTCAAGGCGCTGCTGTTCCTGGGCGCGGGCTCGGTGATCATCGGCTGCCACCACAATCAGGACATCCGTTACATGGGCGGCCTCAGGCGCCACATGCCGGTGACCTGGATCACCTCCCTGGTCGGCTCGCTCGCCCTGATCGGCTTCCCCTTCTTCTCCGGCTTCTATTCCAAGGACTCGATCATCGAGGCGGTCGGCCTGTCGCATCTGCCCGGCGCCGGCTTCGCCCATTTCGCCGCGGTCGCCAGCGTCTTCGTCACCGCCTTCTACACCTTTCGCCTGTACTTCCTGGTGTTCCACGGCGAGGAGCGCTATCACCTGGCGCCGCAGGAGCACGGCCGCGACGCTCATGACGCGCACCACGCCGGCAAGCCGCACGAGTCGCCCTGGGTGGTGACGGTGCCGCTGGTGCTGCTGGCGATACCCTCGCTGGTGATCGGCTACCTGACCGTCCGCCCGCTGCTGTTCGGCGACTACTTCGGCAGCGCGATTTTCATCGCGCCGGCGCACACCGCCCTGGCGTCGATGAAGGAAGAGTTCCACAGCTCCTTCGTCATGGCCATGCACGGTCTGACCCAGTTGCCCTTCCTGTTGGCGATGTCGGGCGTGGTCGTGACCTGGTTCTTCTACCTGAAGCGTCCCGACATTCCCGCAGCGATCCAGAGGGCCTTCCGACCGGTCTACGCGCTGCTCATCAACAAGTACTACCTGGACATTTTCAACGACTGGTTCTTCGCCGGCGGCGCGCGCCTGGTGGGCCGCGGCCTATGGAAGGGCGGCGACCAGATGGTGATCGACGGCCTGGTCAATGGCTCGGCCAGGACGGTGGGCTGGGTCTCGGCGGTGGTGCGCCTGTACCAGAGCGGCCAGATCTACCGCTACGCATTTTCGATGATTATCGGCGTCTTCGTGCTGTTGACGCTTTGGATGAATCGGGTCTGAAGAGAACGCCGACAGGAACAACTTGAAATGATCGCTGCCCACCTCCTCAGTCTTTCGATCTGGCTGCCCATACTGGGCGCCCTGCTGGTGCTCGCCATCGGTTCCGACCAGAATCCGGCTCCGGCGCGCGTCCTGGCGCTGGTCGTGGCCTTGGCCGGCTTCCTGGTCACCGTGCCGCTCTATACCGGTTTCGACGTCAGCTCCAGCGCGATGCAGTTCGTCGAGCGCGCGCCGTGGATCCCGAGCTACAACATCGAGTACCTGCTCGGCGTGGACGGCATCTCGGTGCTGTTCATCCTGCTAAACAGCTTCATCACCGTGCTGGTGATCCTGGCCGGCTGGAGGGTGATCGAGAAGCGGGTGGCGCAATACCTGGCCGCCTTCCTGATCATGTCCGGGGTGATGAACGGCATCTTCGCCGCCACCGACGCCGTGCTGTTCTATGTCTTCTTCGAGGTTTCCCTGATCCCGATGTACATCATCATCGGCGTCTGGGGCGGACCGAACCGCGTCTATGCCGCCTTCAAGTTCTTCCTCTACACGCTGGCCGGCTCGCTCTTGATGCTGGTCGCGCTGCTCTACCTGTTCCTGCAGTCGGGTGGCAGCTTCAACATCATCGAATGGCAGTCGCTGCCGCTCACGCTGCACGCCCAGATCCTGCTGTTCCTGGCCTTCCTGGTGGCCTTCGCGGTCAAGGTGCCGATGTGGCCGGTGCATACCTGGCTGCCCGACGCCCACGTCGAAGCGCCGACCGGCGGCTCGGTGGTGCTGGCCTCGATCATGCTGAAGCTCGGGGCGTACGGCTTCCTGAGATTCTCGCTGCCGATCGCGCCCGACGCCAGCCACGAACTGTCGGGCTTGATGATCGCGCTGTCCCTGATCGCGGTGATCTACATCGGCTTCGTCGCCCTGGTGCAGACCGACATGAAGAAGCTGATCGCCTATTCGTCGATCTCGCACATGGGCTTCGTCACCCTGGGTTTCTTCATCTTCAACCAGATCGGCATGGAGGGGGCGCTGACCCAGATGATCTCCCACGGCTTCGTCGCCGGCGCCATGTTCCTGTGCGTCGGCGTCCTGTACGACCGCATGCACAGCCGCCAGATCG